>Ga0224500_10000424_pt1 | contig 29410 bp, 23 predicted proteins | sample SF_Oct11_sed_USG_FD_168126 | JGI IMG/M metagenome (GOLD analysis project Ga0224500, IMG submission 168126) | Sediment microbial communities from San Francisco Bay, California, United States - SF_Oct11_sed_USGS_4_1 | ecosystem: Environmental > Aquatic > Marine > Sediment | place: USA: California... | reverse complement strand
GCAGCTTCTCGCCGGCGCGCGCCTTGGGCTGGATGTCGCGCGTCTCGTGCGTGTGCTTGTTCACGCGCGCGACGGCGCCGCCCTGGTATTCCGTGTAGAGGTAATCGGGATCGGCGGGGTCGGAGAACATCCAGAAGCCGTCGCCGCCGTACATGTTTTCCCAGCGGCCGTTGGTGATGCCGCCCGGATAGGCCGAATCGCCCATCCAGCTGCTGTTGTCCTGCAGGCCGCCATAGACGTGGTACGGATCCTCGTCGTCGACGCTCACGTGATAGAACTGCGAGATCGGCAGGTTCTCGCCCTTCCACCACTTGCTGCCGCCGTCATGGCTCTGCCACAGGCCGCCGTCGTCGCCCGCGATCACGTGCTTCGGGTTCCCGGGGTTCACCCAGACGTCGTGCAAGTCCCCGTGCGCACCGCTGAACCCGCCGACGACGCTGAAGCTGCGGCCCGCGTCTTCCGACAGGATCAGCGCGCCATCATCCTTGAAGACACGGTCGGGGTTGTTCGGGTCGACCGTCATGCGCGCAAAGTAGAACGGCCGCCAGACCATCCACTGGCTGCGATCGCGCGCTTCCCAGGTAGCGCCGCCGTCGTCGCTGACGTACAGCGCGCTCTGCGGCGACTCGACGAATGCATAGACACGCCTCGAATCGCTCGGCGCGACGCTGACGGCGATGCGGCCGTATGGCTTCTGCGCGCAACCCTTGTTGCTCCCGGGCGTCACCTCGTTCCAGGTGCGGCCACCGTCACGCGTGACCATCAGCGCGCTGGCTGAGGGCGCCGTGGGCGATTCGCCGCCGGAGCGGAACGTCCAGCCCTTGCGACGGAACTCCCACAGCGCGGCGAACAGCACGTCCGGGTTCTTTTCGTCCATGCTCAGGCTGGCGCAGCCGGTCGCTGCGTTCGGCGCTTTCAGCACCTGCTGCCAGGTCCTGCCGCCGTCGCTGGTCTTGTAGACGCCGCGTTCGAGCGAATCGCTCCACAGGCGCCCCGTCACGCAGGCGTACACGGTGTCGCTGGCGCGCGGATCGATGCGGATGTCGGCGATGCGCTCCGAGCCGTCGAGCCCCATGTGCTGCCAGGTGTCGCCGCCGTCGCTCGTCTTGTAGATGCCATTGCCGATGGAAACGCTGTTGCGCGTCCAGGCTTCGCCGGTGCCGACCCAGACGGTCTCGGGGTTGCGCTTGTCGATCTCGACCGCGCCGATCGACTGCACGGGTTGGTCATCGAACACCGGCGTGAACGTGGTGCCGCCGTCGAGCGACTTCCAGATGCCACCGCTCGCGGCTCCGACCCACATTGCCAGCTTGCCGTCCGGCAGCGTCACTGCATCGAGCGAAGCGATGCGCCCGCTCATCGTCGCGGATCCGATGTTGCGCGCGCCGAGACCGGAGATGATCGACGAGTCGAAGGCAGGCGCCGCCGGCTTCGCGGGTACGGCGGCGAAGAGTGCAGACGGCACCAGTGCCGCGGCGAGCAGGGAGGCACGCAGGATGTTCATGGTCGGCATTCCCCTACTTCTGCGCGGCTGCGGGGAACGCGAAATAGTCCGGAGCGATCTCCGGGTTCACGACCGCCGACTGGTATTCGTACTTGTCGGGCTCGCGTCCGCCCTTGGTGCCTGACTCGATCGAGAGCGGCCAGAACACGCCGCCGACTTTCTCGTAATTGCCGTAGTCGGTGACCGACGTGCGCTTCACGCCGCGCACGACCCGCTGGCTTTCGACGCGGATCTCGAGGAAGTAATCGGGGTCGAGGTAGACGTACTGCAGGCCGCCGTCCTTGCGCACCACCTTGAGCTTGTGCGCCGGTGTACCATCGATATCCTCGGTGCCGAGGTACTCGATCACGCTGCCAGCGGCGGCCGCATCGGGCAGCACGCCGTCGATGGTGGCGTCCTCGGCGTATTCCCTGACGTCATCGGCCGGCATGCGCTCGGGGTCCTTGCGGCCGCCGAACGGGTCGATGCGCCAGCCCTCCTTGCCGTCGTACGACTGGACCTGCGCCAGGCCCTGCATGCTGATTTCGGTGCGGATCGAGTCGGGCCGCTGCTTGGTCTCGCGCAACTCGAACACGAACCGCCCGCCGTTGGCGATGAGCCGGCCCTCGCGACGCAGCGATTTCACGGCTTGCAGCGCTGCGGCACCGCCCTTGGCCTCGATGTTCCTGGCGACGAGTTCCGTTGCCGTCAGTGCATGCGCCCCGGTCCCGGCGAGCAGCAGGGCGAGGCCGAGCGCCGCCCGGTGGATCATCTGCATGCGAATTCCCCTGGCAATGGGTCGAACAAGAGAGCCGTGATTCTACGCCACGCGGTGCCAGGCAAATGCGCAGAGGAGGCCGACCGAGACCGCTGCGACCAGCGCCTCGATCGCCATCACGACGCCGGCGGCCCGCAACGCGGGCACCCGCAGCGCAAGCAGGGTCAGCGCCGGCAGCGCGGTGGCGACCCACAGCAGTACGCCGTACGTCGCGCCGACGGCAAGCCAGGGCGTGCTCGTGAACGCGACCAGGCCCCAGCCCAGCCAGAACAGGAGCCCCGCCGCTGCGCCGCACAGACCATAGAGCGCTGCCGTGTGCAGCACGCGCCACGCGGTGTCCGGGCGCCAGCCTGCGGCACTCAATTCGGGCCGCCGGGCGAGCAGCGCCGACGAGACGATGCCGGCCCAGAGCGCGCCCGCGAGGCCACCCGCGAATCCGGCGAGCACGGTCATGATCAGTTCGATGCGCACGTGGGCTTGGTCGCTGGTGGCGAAGGGCGGGTTCCGGGGTCGAAGGATGGTAACGTACGAGGTGATCCCGCGAGCCATGGCCATGCAAGAAAGTTACATCGAACGCATCCTGAAGGCGCGCGTCTACGACGTCGCCATCGAATCCCCGCTCGAACCGGCCCGGCGGCTGAGCCGGCGCCTCGGCAACGACGTGCTGTTCAAGCGGGAAGACCTGCAGCCGGTCTTTTCGTTCAAGCTCCGTGGCGCCTACAACAAGATCTCCACGCTCGACGACGCCACGGCGGCGCGCGGCGTGATCTGCGCTTCGGCCGGCAACCACGCGCAGGGCGTCGCGCTCGCGGCGCAGCGGCGTGGCGTCGTCGCCGTCATCGTGATGCCGCGGACGACGCCGCACATCAAGGTGCAGGCGGTGCTCGACCTCGGCGGCGAAGTGGTGCTCGAGGGCGACGATTTCGATCACGCTTTCGAGCACGCCATGGGTGTGGCGCGCGAACGCGGGCTCACCTTCATCCATCCATTCGATGACCCCGACGTGATCGCCGGCCAGGGCACGATCGGCATGGAAATCCTGCGGCAATGTTCTGCGCCGCCACACGCGATCTTCGTGCCGATCGGCGGCGGCGGGCTGATCGCCGGCATTGCGACGTACGTGAAGTCGCTCTATCCGCAGGTGCGCATCGTCGGCGTCGAGCCGGAAGACGCGGCGAGCATGCACGATTCGCTGCGCGCCGGTGAGCGTGTCACGCTCGACCGTGTCGGCATCTTTGCCGATGGCGTGGCCGTGCGTCGCGTCGGCGAGGAGACGTTCCGTCTCGCGCGCAAGTACGTCGACGAGGTGCTGCTGGTTACCACGGACGAAATCTGCGCCGCGATCCAGGACATCTTCGAGGACAACCGCACGATCGCCGAACCCGCGGGCGCGCTGGCCGTGGCCGGCATCAAGCGCTACGTCGCGCGCGAGCAATGCACGGGCCGGACGCTGATCTCGCTCAACTGCGGCGCCAACGTCAACTTCGACCGCCTGCGTCACATCGCGGAGCGGGCCGACATCGGCGCGCAGCGCGAAGCCTTGCTGGCGGTGGAGATTCCCGAGCAGCCCGGCAGCTTCCTGCGCTTCTGCCGCCTGCTTGGCCGCCGCAGCGTCACCGAGTTCAATTACCGCTACGACGACTCGAGCTCCGCCCGCATCTTCGCGGGGATTTCGCTGGCCGAAGGCCAGCGCGAGAAGGAAGATCTGCTGGCGCTGGTGGCCGATGCGGGTTACCGCGTCATCGACATGAGCGACGACGAGATGGCCAAGTTGCACGTGCGCTACATGGTGGGCGGCCACGCGCACGGACTGCAGCACGAGCGCCTGTTCCGTTTCGAATTCCCGGAACGCCCGGGCGCGCTGCTGCGCTTCCTCGAGGCGGTGGGCGCGCACTGGAACATCAGCCTGTTCCACTACCGCAACCACGGCTCCGATTACGGGCGCGTGCTTGCCGGCGTGCAGGTCCCGCCGGCAGATGCAGAGCGGTTCGCCGGGTACCTCGGCGAACTCGGTTACGTCTACACCGAAGAGACCGCGAACCCCGCCTACCGCATGTTCCTCGGCGAGTGACGCCCGTCCCCCGGTCAGCGTGAGGGCAGGTGCGCGTAGCGGCGGGGCGAGAACAGCTGGACGAATTCCCCGAACACCCGCTCGCTGAGCGGCCGGGCGACCGGGAGATGCCGGTGCGTGGCAGCCCGTATCCGCGCGATGCGCGCGGGACTCCAGTGGCGCTCGATCTCGCTGCGCCCGCCGGGCAGATGCAGCCAGCGGTCGATCAGGGCGGCATCGGCCTCGAGGTGGAACTGCAGTCCCCACGCGTGGTCGCCCAGTCGATAGGCTTGTTGCCGGCAGCTGCGGGTCCATGCCAGCGGCACGGCCCCTGGCGGCGGCTCGAACGCGTACGCGTGCCACTGGAAGACGTAGCGCGGCGTCCGCTCGAAATGGCGGAACAGCCTGTCGCCATGGGCCGGCGGTCGCGTATGCAGGCGGTACCAGCCGATTTCGGGCACGGCATTCGGCCGCACCCGTCCTCCCATCGCCGCTGCCAGCAGCTGGCCACCGAGGCAGATGCCGAGCACCGGCTTCTGCGCATTCACCGCCTCGCGGATGAGCTCGATCTCGGTCCCGAGGTGCGCGAACCGCTCCACCTGGTCGACGTTCATCGGGCCACCGAGCACGACGAGGCCGTCGTACCGTCGTATGTCCGGTTGCGCGTGTGGCTCGCGGCCGAAATTCACGTAGCGGATGCGGCATCCCGACGCGCGCAGCAGCGGGTCGAGGTGACCCAGCGGTTCCGAGGCGACGTGCTGGAAGACGAGCAGTTTGGGCATGGTCCGGGCGGCGGCGGTTGCCCGCATTGACCGGGCCGAAGTCTGCATTCTGGTGCGAACACGGGCCCGTGCTCAATGCCGCCTGCTGCCTGGCGCGTGACTGATGCAGTATGAACGCCCATGAGCGCCCACTACCTGCCTCGCCGCCTGCCCGAATCCCTGCATCGTGACATCCGCGGCCTGCGGCATCACTTCACCCGTTGGGCGGGAACCCAGGCCGGCACGACGCCGATCGTGCTGCTGCACGGTTTCATGGATTGCGGCACCACGTTCCAGTTCGTCGCCGACGAAATCGCACCGGCATGGACCCTTATCGCGCCCGACTGGCGTGGCTTCGGCCGCTCCGGCTGGAACCCGCAGGGCTACTGGTTTCCCGACTACTTCGCGGACCTCGATGCGATGCTCGACTGGCTGGCGCCCGGCACGCCGGTCGATCTCGTCGGCCACAGCATGGGTGGCAACGTCGCGATGATCTACGCGGGACTCAGGCCCGGGCGCGTGCAGCGGCTGGTGACGCTCGAAGGCTTCGGCCTGCCTGGCGCGCCGCCGGAACTCGCCCCCGGCCGCTACCGCGACTGGCTCGACCAATGGCGTGATCCGGAGCCAGCCGCTGTGTTCCCGAGCCTCGACGTATTTGCCGGCGTGCTGCGTAAACGCAATCCGCGCCTGACGGCCGAGCGCGGCGATTTCGTCGCGCGTGCGTGGAGCGAGGCGTTGCCTGACGGCCGCGTCCGTCCCTGCTTCGACCCGGCGCACAAGCGCGTCAATCCCATGCTGTACCGGCGCGCGGAGGTCGAAGCCTGCTGGGCCGAGATACGGGCGCCGCTGCTGTACGTCGCGGGCGCGGAGTCGGATTTCCTCGAGCGGCTGCAGGGCGCCGGCGCACCGGAGCAAGTGCGGCGCCTGGTGCCGCAGCTGGAGCCACGGATCGTCGCTGGCGCGGGCCACATGGTGCATCACGACCAGCCTGCCGCGGTCGCCCGCCTCATCGAGGAGTTCCTCGACCGGTAGGGTCCTATAATCGGCCTCATGAACGACATGAATTCCAGCCTGCGCCTGCCGCTCGTCCTGCTCGGCATCGTGCTGCTCGGGCTCGCGTGGTCCGGCATCGGACCGTACGACCGGTTGACGTGGTTCCTCGAGGTCGTGCCGGTGCTGGTCGCCGCGCCGCTGCTGGTGTGGACGGCCCGCAGTTTTCCGCTGACGCCGCTCGCTTACGTGCTGATCGCCGTGCACGCGCTGATCCTGATGTACGGCGGCCACTACACGTACGCGCTCACGCCGTTCGGCAACTGGATGCAGGACGTGTTCGGCTTCACTCGCAATCACTACGACCGCATCGGCCACCTCATGCAGGGATTCGGCCCGGCAATCGTTGCGCGCGAGTTGCTGCTGCGCACGTCGCCGCTGCGTCCGGGAAAATGGCTGTTGGCGCTGGTCACGCTCAGCATCCTGGGCGTCAGCGCGTGCTACGAGTTCACGGAATGGTGGGCTGCGATCGCCGGCGGCGATGCGGCAGGCGCGTTCCTCGGCACGCAGGGCGACGTGTGGGACACGCAATGGGACATGTTCCTCGCTGGCTGCGGCGCCATTGCGGCGCAGTTCCTGCTGGAACGCGTGCACGACCGCGAGCTGCTGCGGCTGCAGCCTTCCCTCCAGTACAAGTGGGAACCCGCCACGGGGCCGTGAATCGCTGCCGCCAGGGGCTGCTGCGCCACGGCTGCGCATTCCCCGCAGCTGCGTGATACTTCCCGTGATGCGACTGCCGCAGTTGACGCGGATACTTGGCGCGACGAGAAAGGAGACTTCGATGCGCCGCTGGACGCGACGCAGTGTCATCGCTTCCGGCCTTGCCCTGGCTGGATGCGCGGCGGTAGACCGCCCGCGGCTCGCGGCAATGTACGGGAGCGTTTCCCGCCCCGGCGACCAGCCGCCGCTGATCCTGATTCCCGGTGCGTTTGGCTCGAGTCTCCGGAAACGCAGTTCGGGTCGCGAGATCTGGCCCGCCTCCGACTCCATGCTGCTGTTCGGCAACTACCGCGAGCTCGAGTTGCCGATCGACCCTGCGACGCTCGAGCCCGATGCGCAGAATGCCGAAGCCTACGCGGTGTTCCGCACAGGACTGGGACGCGATTTCTACGGCGGGGTGATCGATACGCTGCAACGCGTGGGCGGATACGAGCGCTGCCTGCCCGGAGTTCCACCGCGCAATGGCCCCGGCTGCGGCCTGTACCTGTATCTGTACGATTTCCGGCTCGACGGCGTGCGCGCCGCGCGCGGGCTCGCCGAATTGATCGCCCGAATCCGGCAGGACTGCGGCGATCCACGACTCAAGGTGGACGTCGTCGCGCACTCGGGCGGTGGCATGATTGCACGCTACTTCGTGCGACACGGCACGCGGGGCCTGCCGCCGACGGGAATGCTCGAACCGACCTACGAGGGTGCTGCGGCGATCCGTCGCCTCCTGCTCGTCGGCACGCCGAGCCTCGGCACGCTGCAGCCCGTGCTCTCCCTGCTGCGCGGCGAGGAGATCGGGCTGCGCCGGATCCCGCCCGAGATCGTCGCGACGTGCCCGGGTATCACGGAGATGATGCCGCATCCCGCGGTGCCATGGCTCATCGACGTGCAGGGCAAGAGTGTCGATGCCGACCTGTACGACATCGCGACCTGGCGCGACTTTGGCTGGTCGCTGTTCGATCCGAACATTGCCGCGCGCACGATCTCCACCCACGGCGGAGGTGCCGAAGGTCGGCGCCATCTCAACCTGCTCCGCGAGTACCTTGCGCGCAATCTGCAGCGGGGACGGGCGTTCGCCAGTTCGTTCGCGACGCAACCCGACCCGCGCGACGTGCCGACCTGGGTGTTCGGCGGCGATTGCGCGCCGACGCTGGCGCGCCTGGTCCTCGAGAGCATCGACGGCCGGTACCATGCCCGGGAACGAGTGGCGGACATCGCCGCGCCTGCAGCCCGCGACTACGAACGGCTGATGCACGAGCCGGGCGACCTGGTCGTCACGCGGTCGTCGCTGCTGGGGCGACGCACGCTCGACGTCGCCGCGCCGCGGGGACCGGAAGAGTCGCTGCGAATCGCGCACGCGCTGTTCTTCTGCGAGCAGCACCAGAAGCTCGTCGGCAACGCGAGCTTCCAGGACAACCTGCTGCATGCGCTGTTCAGCGTCGACGTCGCCCGCCGTGACAGGCACCGCGACGAGAAGTCTTGAGGCCACTCCCGCCAGGGTAGACGGGCCTCAGCGAATCGCCTCGTCGAACACCAGCGCGCGCACCAGCCGCACCGGCGGCGAGCCGTACGACAGGACCTGGTCGTGGTACGCCTTGATGTCGAACCTCTCACCCGCGCGCCGCGCGGCCTCGGCGCGCATGTCCGAGTGCTCCTGGTAGCCGACGAAGTACGTCGACAGCTGTGCGGAAGTGAGTTGCGCGCGAACCCACTTGCCGGCGGCTTCACGCTCTTCCTGGAAGCCGGTGTCGACCATGAGCTTCATGGCTTCGTCCTGCGTCATGCCGTCGACGTGCATCGCCGAATCCATGATCGCGTTCGTGATCGAGCGCAGGTACCACTTGAGCCGCACCAGCTGCATCAGCGGGTCGCCGCCGCGAAAACCCTGCTCCTGCATCACGCGCTCGGCGTAGACCGCCCAGCCCTCGACGAACGGGCCCGAACCCAGCATCGCGCGCAGGACCGACGGATAGCGGTTCGAGTGCGCGAGCTGCAGGTAATGTCCCGGCATTGCTTCGTGGATGGTCAGGTTCGCGATCGAGCGCGTGTTGTATTCGCGCAGGAACGAATCGACCTGCGCGTCCGTCCATTCCGCCGGGATCGGCGACACGGCATAGAACGTGCGCTGGCCCTTGTCGAGCGGCCCCGGCGAGTCGCAGTACGCGACCGCTACGCCACGCTGGAACTCGGGCATCAGGATCACGTCGAGCGGCTCGTCCGGCACGGTCACGAAATTCCTCGCGCGCACGAACTCCGTCGTCTCGCGCAGCGTCTGCTTCACGAAATCGACGACACCATCGCGCGGCGCGCGTTCGGCACTCGCCAGGTCGAGCGCCGCCTTGATCGCGGCCTGCTGCTCGGCCGGCGTGGGAGTGACGGGAGCCGGCGGCGCGTCGGCGCGCCCTGCGAGCACCCTGCGCGACACCTCGTACATCTTCGCCCGCGTGGCGACGGCCTCGGCTTCGGCGCGACGCCGGATCTCGCTGCGGTTGAGCGGCGACATCAGGGCGAAGCCGAGTTTCTCGTCATACAACTCGCGGCCGATGCGGAAGTCGCCCTTCGCCTGCGGCACGAGCGTCTGCTCGAGCCATTGCTGGTGCGACTTCACCGCGGCGCGCGCAGCCGCAATCGCGCTTTCGAGCCGCGCGCGGTCGCCAGCCGGCAGCTGCGCGAGATTCGGCACGACGAATTCGTCGACCAGGCTCAGCACGCCCGGGTTCTGCTTGACCGCGGTCTCCGCGTGGATCGCCGGGACGCGCGCCAGCACGACGTTGGCGCGCATCTGCTCGAGCAGGCCGGGCAGTTTCTCGAGCCGGCTCGTCACCGCGGCGAGGCGCTGCGGTAGCGGCGCGAACTCGCGCGCGAGCAGGCCATACAGCGATTGTCCGGCGAGCTGCGTGTAGACCAGCGGATCCCACGACCAGTCGCGGTACCTTTCCTCGGACCACGCCGAGTAACGCAGCTGGTTCTCCAGCATCGCGGCGTCGACCTGGTTGGCGCGCGACAGCCTGGAGCGATCGATGCCCTGCAGATCACCGAGGACACCTCTCGTCCACGCGAGCGCGCGAGCGCGCCCCGCCGCACTCAGGTCGTCGAGTTCGCGGTCAAACCGGTGATCGCCGAGCTGCGTGGCCGACACCGGCGAATAGCGACCGAATTCGTCGATGTAGCGCTTGCTGAGCGCATCGAAGCGCGCGTCGGCACTGGTTCCGGCGGCGAGTGCGGCAGGCTGCGGCGCGACGCAGAGCGCCACCAGCATCAGTGCGGAGCAGGCGCGGACGAAGCTGGCAGGTCGGTGCATCGAAGACGACTCCGGGGGCGGACGCGCACGTCGCTGTCTGCGACGCAGACGCAGGAGGACGGCAGTCCGATTGTCGCGTGAAGTCGTGCCCCGATGCTACAGGCTGCCCACGCCCCGAGCGCGCATCAGCTATCCTGCCGCGCACCGATGAGCATCCAGTCTTCACGCCATCGCAGGTCCGGCCGCGCATGAAGCACGAGAGTCGTGCGCTGCTGCGCAACGCGGACTTCACGCGCTACATCCTCGCGCGATTCCTGGGCTCGCTGGCCGTGCAGATGCAGACTGTGGCCGTCGGCTGGCAGGTGTACGAGGTCACGCGCAGCCCGCTCGATCTCGGCCTGATAGGGCTGTCCCAGTTCCTGCCGTTCGTGCTGCTGATCCTGCCGGCGGGGCACTTCGCGGACACCCGCGACCGCCGCCGCATCATCACCGGTTGCTACGTGCTGCTGCTGCTCTGCGCGCTGCTGTTGCTCGCCTGCGCATGGCGCGGCCTGCACACCGCGTGGCCCGTGTTCGGGATCATGACGCTGTTCGGCGTCGCCCGCGCTTTTGCGATGCCGGCGAGCCAGGCCCTGTTGCCGAACCTCGTCGAGCGCGAACATTTCGGCGCCGCGGTCGCGTTCAATTCCTCGCTGTGGCAGGTCTCGACGATCGTGGGCCCCGCGCTCGGCGGCTTGTTGTATCTCGCGGGTGCCACCACCGTCTACGCAACCGTGGCGACCTTGCTCGCCGTGTCGCTGGTGATGCTCGCGACGCTGCGTCGGGGGGGCGAGGCTGGCGCGGCTGCCAGCACCGCGCCGCTGGATCGCAATGCGCTCCTCGAAGGGCTGCGCTTCGTGCGCGGCCATCGTCCCGTGCTCGGCGCGATTTCACTCGACCTGTTTGCCGTGCTGTTCGGCGGTGCCACGGCACTGCTGCCCGTGTATGCCGCGGACGTGCTCCACGTCGGCCCGAGCGGGCTCGGCTGGTTGCGCGCAGCACCGGGTGTGGGCGCCGCGTTGACCGGGGTCGTGCTCGGCGTGCTGCCCGTGACCCGGCGTGTCGGCCACTGGATGTTCGGCGGCGTGATCGTCTTCGGGCTGGCAACGCTCGCGTTCGGCGTCTCGACGAGTTTCTGGATTTCCATCGCCGTGCTCACGGTGCTCGGTGCCGGCGACATGGTGAGCGTCTACATCCGCCACCTGCTCGTGCAGCTCGAGACGCCTGACGACATCCGCGGCCGCGTCAGCGCGGTGAACTCGGTGTTCATCGGCGCGTCGAACGAACTCGGTGAATTCGAGTCCGGGCTCGTGGCCGCGTGGCTCGGCGCGGTGCCGGCGGTCGTCATCGGCGGCTGCGCGACGGTGTTCGTTGCGCTCGCGTGGACCCGCCTCTTCCCCGAGTTGTGGCGCATGGACCGGTTCCCAGACCGGGCGTGACAACTGTATATTCATACAGTACTCTTGATGCATGCGGCGGGCTGACCGGCATCAGGTGCAGAAAGGCCGCGGCGCGGTCTCGAACCCGGCCGGTCGCTTCGAGTCGACCACGCTCACGCCGGAGGATGACGGCTGGGGGAGCCTCGATGTGCCCCTGTCGAACCCGGCGACGACGCTGATTGCCGAGTTCCCCAGGCGCGCGATCACCACCAATCGTTCGCCGGACGTCCCTTTCGACCAGTCGCTGAACCCTTACCAGGGGTGTGAGCACGGCTGCATCTACTGTTTCGCACGGCCAGCGCACGCGTACCTCAACCTCAGCCCCGGACTCGACTTCGAGACGCGCATTTTCCATAAGCCCGGTCTTGCGGCGCTGCTGCGGCAGGAGATCTCCTCGCCGCGTTACGTCTGCAAGGTGCTGCACGTCGGCGGCAACACCGATCCTTACCAGCCGGCCGAGCGCAAGCTGCGCTCCACGCGCGCAGTACTCGAGTTGCTGCTCGAGCGGCGGCATCCGTTGTCGATCATCACCAAGGGCGCGCTGATCCTGCGCGACCTCGACCTGCTGCGCGCGCTGGCCGAGCGCAGGCTCGTCGCGGTCTTCATCAGCATCACGAGCCTCGACGAACAGCTCAAGCGGACGCTGGAGCCGCGGGCCGCGTCGCCCCAGGCGCGGTTGCGCGTAGTGCGGGAACTAGCGGCGGCCGGCGTGCCCGTCGGCGTGATGATGGCCCCCGTGATACCCGCCCTGACGGACCACGAGATCGAACACCTGCTCGAAGCCGCGGCCGCGGCAGGCGCGCGCCGCGCCGCGTTCCTGATGCTGCGGCTGCCGTTCGAGGTCGCGTCCCTGTTCGAGCACTGGCTGCGCGAGCACTACCCCGCACGCGCGGATCGCGTGCTGAACCACGTGCGCGAGATGCGTGGCGGCCGTCTCAACGATCCGCGATTCGGTCATCGCGCGCGTGGCGAAGGCGCTTATGCGGCGATGATCGGAGCCCGGTTTGCGCGGGCCTGTCGGCGCCTCGGCCTCAGCCAGGAGGCTGCGCCGCAGCTCGATACGCAGCAATTCGAACGCGATCCCGGCGCACCGCAGCAAGGGGGATTATTCGACTGAAGTTGACTCCGGCGAAGCTGTATTTCCGGTCCGAATCCTTGACGTATACTCGGTCGTCCCAACTTCGTTGCCGCTGCGCGGGTCGCGCGGCCGCAGGAGGACTGCCATGACGCACGCAAGGTTCGATCGCCGCCTCCCGGCGAGCGGCCGCGCGCCGTGGCGCACCGCAGCGGGGATGGCCGTGCTCGGAATCGCGGCGTCCGGCTGCATGACGTCCAAGGTGGACGAGACGCGCCAGATCGCAACGCCCATCCAGGCCAACGAATCGATCGTCCTGCTCAAGAAGCCGCAGCTCGAAGGCGTGGGCACCGAGGAAGACTTCCTCGACTGCATCCAGGAGCGCCTCGGCGGCGAGCTGGTCCATCCAGAGAAGGGGCAGAGCGCGCGTTCGGGCAAGGCCGCGCGCACGGCGTTCAAGATCTACGGCGAACAGGAATTCACCGACGCGTTGTTTCCGTGGTTCGAACCGAGCACGGCCCCGGCCAACGCGGATGGCCTGCACGTGCTGCTGCAGCGGCCCGGCGTCACCGAGCGGCTGCAGGAGATCCGCGTCCGCTACGTGGTCTGGATCGACGGCAACACCCGCAAGACCGACGGCGGCGGCAGCGTTGCGTGCGCGATCGGGCCGGGCGGCGGCGGCTGTTTCGGCGTGGGCTGGTGGGAGAAGGAATCGGGCTATGTCGCGACCGTCTGGGACATGCAGAACGCGAGCGAAGTCGGCACGGTCAGCACCGACGTTACCGGCACCTCCGTGCTGATCGGCGCCATTGCACCGATCCCGATCATCACTCCGGTGCGCAACACCGCCTGCAATCGCCTGAGCGAACAGCTGCGCGCGTTCCTCGTCGGGGACGACCTGGTGACCCCCGGGGCGGCCGGTGCCGCAGGTTCGCGTTGACGGTTGAACCGCCGGCCTCCGTACGCATCCAAGCACGTAGGACCAGGGCTGCGGGATCGTCCACGCCGGCCACCGTCCAGGGGTTTCGACGCATGCACCGCATATCAGGACTGACGGCGGCAGTGTTCGTGGCAGCGGCTGCGCTCGCCACGAGCGGGTGCCTGACGACGAGTTCCAGTTCGATGCCGAGCGGCATGCCGAGTGGCATGCCGAGTTCGTCTCCCTCGTCACCGTCCTCCTCGGGCAGTTCGTCGCCATCGAGCCCCGGTTCGGGCGGCAGCACGGGCCAGCAATCGCCCTCGTCGTCGGGGAGCCAGGGGTCGTCCTCGCCCTCGTCGCCCGGGAGCTCCAGTCAGCAATCGTCGCCTGGCGGCTCCGGCTCTTCCGGCAGTGCGGGGTCGTCCTCGCCCGGCGGAACCCAGTCCGGCGGATCGCCTGCGGGCGGCGGCTCCAGCGCCGGCGGTTCCGGGCCACCCCCGCCGCCGCAGCCGCAAGGCTGGCCCACACCTCCATCCGAGGGCGGCTCGCAGGGCAGCAAGACTTCATCGTCTGGATCACCCGCCGGAGGCGGCGCTGCCGGAGGCGCGCCCGGCACCCAGGGCGAATCGACACGTAGTGGTGGCCCGACAGGTTCGACCGGTTCGCCAGGTTCGACCGGTTCGCCAGGTTCGACCGGCCCGGCGGGCACCGCTGGTGCGCCTGGCCAGCCCGGCGCCGCGGGCCCGACTGGCCAAGGCGGCCAGGGACCGACGCCCGGCAGCGCGGGAGCCGGTGGCAGTCCGGGTGGATCGCAGTCGTCGGGTGGCACCAGCGCCGGTTCCGGCGGTGGGGGCGGCAGTGGTCCCGTGACCGCGGAAGACAAGCGTGCGGAGATCGATCGCCGCTTCGACGAAACGTTCGCCGTGTTCGACGAACGCATGCGCAAGGAACAGGAGACGATTTCGCAGGAGCGCGCCGGCCGCGAGGGCTCCGCGGGCGGCAGTGGCGGCGAAGGCGCGGCTGGCGACGACACCGAGGGCGGCGGCGGTGCGAATGGTGACGGGTCGGGTGGTGAAACGAAGGAGGCTGCTGGCGAAGGCAGCGATACTGGCGCTGGCGCGTCCGGCACGGGCGGTGAGGGCGGACAGGGCGGCGACGTTGCCGCTGGCTCCGGCACCCAGGGCGGTGGCGGCGGCGTAGGCGGCGGTGCGAAGGGCGGCGGTGGCCCCCGCGAAGGGCCGGCCGACATCCCGGACGGCCGGGACGACGACATCGTCGCGCGCCAGTTGCGCGAGGCGGCGATGAAGGAAACGGACCCCGAGCTGCGCGAGCGGCTCTGGGAGGAATACCGCAAGTACAAGCAGAGCACGCAGTGACGACTTCGATCATTCCCGCTGTCTCCGAACGCGCGTGGCGAGCGTGCTGCGTCGTGCTGGTCCTCATGCTCGGCGCGGCCGGCTGCGTCGTGCAGGACGAGCGCCCGATGGCGCCCGTCGTCGCGCAGAAAGCGACGGCCGAGATTCCGGCCGCGGAATTGCTCGACGTCGGCGTACGCATGTTCGATCCGAACATCCCGCAGGACGTGGCCGAGCAGGAAAAGCGCCGCATCTACCCCGACGTGCGCAAGGCCGAGTCGCGCTACATGCCCGTCCTGCTGCGCGACACGCTCGAGAGCACCGGCCAGTGGGGGCAGGTGCGCGTGCTGCCCGCCGAGAATTCCGGCAGCGACGTGAACATCGGTGCCCGGATCATCGAATCCGACGGCAGCGTGCTGAAGCTCGCCGTCACCGTGACGGACGCCACCGGACGCACCTGGCTGCGCAAGGACTACGAAGCCCTGGCGGACACGCGCGCCTACAAGGACGTGCCGGTCAAGCCGCGCGACCCGTTCGACAACGTGTACGCGACGATCGCGAACGACCTGCTGGCCGCGCGCAACGAACTCACGCGCGAACAGCGCGTGCAGGTGCACCAGGTGGCGAACCTGCGGTTTGCGTCCGAGCTCGCGCCGTATGCGTTCCGGCCATACCTGGCGCACGACGCGAAGCGCGACACGTATGCCATCGCGCGCCTGCCGGCGGAGGACGATCCGGTGGTGCAGCGCATGGATCGCGTGCACGAGCGCGATTACGCGCTGATCGACACGCTCAACGAGCACTACACGAATTTCGGCGAGTCCATCGACGACGCTTACGGCAACTGGCGCAAGTACTCGCACGAAGAGCTCGCGGCCGAAGATGAGGCCAAGCGCAAGGCGATGGCGCGTGGCTTGCTCGGCGCCGCGGCGATCATCGGCGGCGTCGTGGCAGGACAGAACACCAACAGCAGCGCGGGCTCGGCGGCTGCGACCGCGGCCGTCATCGGCGGCATCTATGCGTTCAAGAGCGGCCTCGACATGCGCTCCGAGATCAAGATGCACGGCGAGTCGCTGAAGCAGCTCGGCAGCTCGTTCCAGAACGAAGTGCAGCCGAGCGTGGTCGACATCGAGGGCCGCACGCTCGAACTGAAGGGCTCGGCGGAGCAGCAGTACGCGGAATGGCGGCGCCTCCTGCGCGAGCTGTACGAGAACGAGACGGGCCTGCCGGCGACGACGGCGGAAGTCACCCAGCCGGCGGCCGGCAAGCGCTGAGTCCAGACCGATGACGAAGATGACGACGCTCGCAGGCGGGCAGGTCGTGGCTGCGCGATACGAGCTGGCGCGACCACTCGCGGCCGGGCACGACGGCGCGACGTGGCTCGCGCGGGACACGCATGCCAACCGTGACGTCGTGCTGCGTTTCCGCGCGGGCGACGACCTGGCCGGTGAACGCATCCGCGTCGTCGTCGATCACGCGGCGCTGCTCGCGCCTGTCGCCACGCACAACGCGGGCGACCAGTCGTTCGATGTCTTCGAGTATCTCCCGGGCGGCGAGATCGGCCTCCTGCGCGGGCGACCTTGGACGCTGATCGCGCGCCGGCTGCTGCCGGTGATCGATGCGCTGTCACAAGTCCACGCAGCGGGCTGGGTCCACGGCGATCTCAAGTCGGCCAACGTGCTGCTCGACGGCGACGGCCTGGCGCGGCTCGTGGACCTCGGCAGCGCGCGCAGGATCGGTTCGACCCAACCGGCCGGCGCGTCGCCGTATTCGACGAGTCCCGAGCGGCTCGATGGCGCTGCTGCGGCCGAGCCGGACGACATCTATGCCCTGGGCGTGCTGTGCTATGAACTCGTGAGCGGGCACCCGCCGTTCTACCCCGACGTGACACCGGCCCGCGTGCATGACGAAGTCCCGCCGCCGCTTGTCGGCAGGCCGGATCCGCCCGAGGCCTTCCGGACGCTGGTCGCGAGCTGTCTCGCCAAGCGGCCCGCTGACCGGCCGCCCTCGATGCGTGTCATCCACGAGGAACTGCAACGGATCCTCGCCACGGTATCGATGGCAGCGACAGCGGCCGCGGCACCGGACGTTGCGGCCTGGCAGCCACGCCCGCCCGCTGATGCCCTGCCACTGCAGCCGCACTGGCGTCGCACTACCGGCGACGCACCCTCGGCAAAGTCGCTGCGCAGCGAGGGATTCCGCCGCGGCCTGCTGGTCGGCGCGCTGGCGCTGGCGCTCGCGGCGGCCGGTTTCACCTTCTTCGTCCTGCCGGGTCTGGTCGGTTCGAAGACGCCGGCACTGCAAGCGCCCGCGGCTCCCGTGGCCGCGGCACCGGTTGCGCAGCCGATCGCGGATTTCGAGCGCCTTGCGGCATTGAAGCGCGAGGCGGAGGAGCGTCGCGGACCGTTGCCTGCGCGTCTGGAAAAACTCGAGCAACGTGACGTTGCCAGCTGGGGTGGGGCGCCGTACGCGCAGGTACGCAGCGACCTGGCTGCCGGCGATGCGGCGATGACCGGGCGTGAATTCGAGTCGGCGCTTGCGCACTTCGACGCGCTGGCGCGCGGCCTCGATGCGCTCGAGCAGCGTCTGCACGTGGTGGTTCGTGAACGGTTGGCCGCGGCGCAGGCAGCGTTCGCTGCGGGTCGCGCCGCCGAGGCGCAGGAAGGATACGCGGCGGTGCTGCGGGTCGCGCCCGACGCTGCCGCTGCACGCAACGGAATCGCCCGCTCGCGCGTGCTCGACGAAGTGCTGCGCGAAACGACGCTCGGTGCGCTTGCCGAACAGGCGGGCGACGCCCAGGCCGCGATCGCGGCGTACCAGCGTGCGCTGAAACTGGATCCGGAGACGACCGTGGCGCGTGCAGCAATCACGCGACTCGGCGCACGCGCGGCCAGCGACGCCTACGCCACGGCGATGGCCCGGGCCATGGCCGCATTGGCGCGTCGCGACTACGCCACGGCGCAGAGCTCGTTCGAACAGGCGGGACGCATCCGGCCCGGCACGCCGGAAGTCGCCGATGGCCTGCAGCAGATCCGCCGCGCCACCGAAACGAAGTCGCTGACCGCCATCGTCGAGCGCGCCGCCGCGGCCGAGCGCGCGGAGCAGTGGTCGCAGGCGCTCGAGCTGTATGGCGAGGCGCTCAAGGCCGAACCGGCGCTGCGGCCAGCGCAGGAAGGGGTCGAGCGCGCGGAGCCGCGCGCCATGATCGATGCCGAACTGCAGTCGTTCATCGACAAGCCCGAGCGGCTCTACAGTCCTTCCGGCCGCGACGTCGCGCGCAACGTGCTCGAGCGCGCAGCCCGCGTGTCGACGCCGGGCGCGCGTCTGCAGGCCCAGCAGACGCGACTGGCCGAGCAGTTGCGGCAGGCCGAGACGCCGGTCAAGGTCGCGCTGGCGTCGGACAACGCGACGGACGTGCAGATCTACCGGATTGGTAAGCTTGGGCTCTTCGAACACCGGGACCTCGAGCTGATGCCGGGCCGCTACACTGTCGTTGGCACGCGCCGGGGCTATCGCGACGTGCGCAAGGAGCTGAACCTGTTGCCGGGTGCGCAGCCGCCAACGCTCGTCGTCCGCTGCGAGGAACCCATTTGAGCCCCGCCGAACTGCTCCTGCGCGATCCCCTCGGCGAGCGCGCGCTGGAGGCTGCAGATTTTCCCGTGAGTGTCGGCGGTCCGGGGAACATGATCGTGTTGCCGGGCGCGAGCGCGGGCACGCTCGCCTGGATTGCGCTGCACGACGGCCAGTTGTTCCTGCAGCCGGCGCAAGGATGCGAACCCCCTCTCTGCAATGGCGCGCCCGTGTCGCGTCCGACCTGGCTGCATGAAGGCGACGTCATCGACGCAGCACGTGGACGACTGCGTGTCGGTGCGCGCGATGGCCGGCGCATCCTCGAGGTCGAGGATGGCAGCGGCGGCAACCTGACAGTTCCTCCGGCAGCGCCGCTCGTCGACGTAGTCAGCGGCGGCGGTGCCGACGGTGACGAACGGATCGACGCCGTAGCGTTCCGTCGACCCGTGGCGCAAGCCGCGTCCGGTCGACGCAGCGGACCATGGTTGGTCGGCGGCTTGCTCGTCGCCGTGCTGGGGTGGTCGACATGGTTTTTCGCGACCGGTCACGCCGTGAAGATCGATGTCGTTCCGGCGGATAGCGCGGTCCGGCTGCACGGCGGGCTCGTCCTGCCCGTGGGCGGCAACCACTTCGCGCGTCCCGGCGAGTACACCGTCGAGATCCAGCGCCAGGGCTATGCGTCCCTGCGGGCGCCGATCAAGGTGACGGATGCGCCGAACCAGTCGTTCCGGTACCGGCTTGCGAAGCTCCCGGGCGTCCTGCAGGTGCAGACACCCGTCGCCGCCCGCATCAGCGTCGCGGGCAGGGACGTCGGCTCGGCCCCCGGCGAGGTTCTGTTGCCGGCCGGTCGTCACGAGATCCTGATTACGGCCCCACGGCATCTGCCGTTCAAGGCGACCGTGGATGTCAAGGGCATGGAACTGCGGCAGTCGCTGACGGCGAAACTCGTCGCCGCCTGGGCCCCCGTGACGGTGCTCACCGAACCGGCGGGCGCCACGGTGCTGGTGGACGGCACCGCGCACGGCGCCACTCCGGCGAATCTCGAACTCGACGCGGGCACGCATCGCATCGAGCTGCGCCAGGCGGGATTCAAGCACTGGTTGACCGACCTGCAGGTGGTCGCGAACCAGCCGCAGACGCTGGGCCCGGTGCGGCTCGGTCTGCCCGACGGCACGCTGCTCGTGCGCACCGATCCGGCGGGCGCCAGCGTCAGTGTCGGTGGAGCTTTCCGCGGTCGTGCCCCAGTCACGCTCGATGTGCGGCCCGACGTCACGCTGGCGCTGGTGGCATCGCGCGAGGGCTACGAACCGAGGACCATGCAGTTGACGGTGGGAGCGGGCGAGCGACGCGAAGTGCAGCTGTCGCTGACGCCGATCTTCGGCGAGGTCACGGTGATCGCGGAGCCGGCGTCAGCCGAGGTGTTCGCCAACGGCCGTGCGGTCGGCAAGTCCGGGCAGGCCATCAGGTTGCCGGCCGCACGCACCGACCTCGAAGTGCGACTGGCGGGGTTTCGCACCGTTCGTACGGCTGTCACGCCGCGCCCCGGCCTGCCGCAGGTGCTGAATGTGCGGCTCGAAGCGGGGCGGGGCCCGACCGAAACACCGTCGGCCACGGTTGCCGCAGCGGGTGGCGAAGGCGCGACCGCAGCGGCGTCGAAAGCCGTCGCGCGGACGATCCGCACGAAGTCCGGCGCGGAGTTGCTGCTGCTCGGACCGGCAACCTACACCATGGGCAGCCCGCGCCGCGAGTCCGGTCGCCGCGCCAATGAGGCGCAGCGCGCGGTGGAGCTGCAGCGGCGCTTCTACCTGGCGGCGCGTGAAGTCACCAACGGCGAATTCAAGCAGTTCCGCACCCAGCACCGTTCGGGGTTCGTCGGGCAGAACACGCTCGAGCTCGAACGCCAGCCCGTCGTCAACGTGACGTGGCAGGACGCGGCCGAGTACTGCAACTGGTTGAGCCAGCAGGACGGCCTGCCGCCGGCCTACCAGTCGCAGGGCGGCAAGCTCGCACCCGCGCAACCCGTCACGACGGGCTATCGCCTGCCTACCGAAGCCGAGTGGGAATGGGCGGCGCGCGCGAACCGTGACGGGTCGCTGCGGAAGTATCCGTGGGGTGACGCGCTGCCGGTGCCGGCGGGCGCGGGCAACTTCGGCGACCGCAGGGCGCAGCCACTGCTGCAGACGATCCTCGAAGACCTCGACGACGGCTACCCCGCCACGGCACCGACGGGCTCGTTCGCAGCGAACCTGCTCGGGTTCCACGACCTGGGCGGCAACGTCGCGGAATGGACGACGGACCTATACACGGTGCAACCTGCGAGCAGCGCGGTGGCCGTCGATCCGCTGTCGGCCGCGCCGGGCAACATGCACGTCATCCGCGGCTCGAGCTGGCGTCACGCGACCGTGACGGAGCTGCGGGCTGCCTACCGTGATACAGGCAACGGCCGGCGTGACGACGTCGGCTTCAGGATCGCACGCTATGCCGAATAGAAGAGAACGACGCGCCACTCCCGTTTCGCTGGCGCCGCTGATCGGTCTGACGATCCTCGCGGCCGGCCTGGCGTTCGCGCAGCAGAACCTGCCCGTGCCGGCGCCTGCGCCGGCGGAGCCGACGGCGCAGGAACCCGCTGCCGGCGCGGAGGCCGCGGGTGACGACGCAGCCGCCGCCGGCAAGGCGGGTGACGAAGGGCCGGCTGCCAAACCGGCTGCCGCGAAAGGCTCGCCGCAGCGTTTCGAACCTACCGAAAAGGTCCGTCCCGACTTCGACGTCGCCTTTCCCGTCGACATCTGAACCACAGGCGCGAGCGCACCATGAAGAAGTTCAAGACCAGTGAGTTCATGTTCGAGGTCTTCTCGCTGATCGTCATCGTGATCATCGTGCAGGGCTTCTACGCCACCGTCGTGCGTCCGCGGGCCGAAGCGGCCGCCGCCGTGGACACTGCGAACATGGCCAGGGACCCCAACTACGCGCCGCCGCGCAACCTCTACATCATCATCAAGGACTACGAGCAGGAAGTCTGCTTCATGCTGGCGTTCTGGTCCGTGGCGATCATGGGGTACAAGGGCTTCCTGCTGCGGCGTGGCCGGCAACTGCTGGGCGCCGACCTGCTGCGGCTGCCGGAAGGCATGAAGATCCTGCCCGAGGATGCGCGCGACTACGCGCGGCAGGTCGAGGCCCTGCCCGATGACATGCGTGGCGAACTGCTGCCGCGCGCGCTGATGAGCGGCCTGCACCGGTTCGGCGCCACGCGCAACATCCAGGACGTTTCGTCGGCGATTCACGATACCTGCGAACTCGAGTTCGGCCGGCTCGACGCAGAACTCGCGATGGTGCGTTACGTCGCCTGGGCGATCCCCGCCATCGGCTTCATCGGCACCGTGCGCGGCATCGGCGAAGCGTTGCAGCAGGCGCACAAGGCGGTCGAAGGCGACGTCTCCGGCGTGGTCGCGGGCCTCGGCCTTGCCTTCAACTCGACGCTCGTCGCGCTGGGCCTGAGCATCCTCGTGATGTTCATGCTGCACCAGATCCAGCTGCGCCAGGAGCGGGCCGTGCTCGACGCCGAGGCGTTCCTCGACGAACACGTCGTGCGCCAGATGATGGTGAGATAAGCGGCCGCGCCATGAGCCTGCTCGCGGTCGAACTGAATGACGCCGGACTGCTGCTTGCGAGAATGGGCGGCGACGGCGCTCCCGTGCTTGCCGGCGAGGAAAGCCCGGGACTCGGGGTGCTGCACGAAGGTCGCGTCCACGTCGGCGGCGACGCCGTGCGGCGCTACCGTATCGCGCCGCTGCACGCACAGAACCGCTTCTGGCAGTCGCTCGGCCTGGATCCGTTGCCATGGTCGGCCCGCGGCATCGCGACGGCGGCCGATCTTGCGCACGCGCACCTGTCTGCCGTGCTCACGGCGGAAGCGCGACACGGCGCGGAGGAGTTGCTGCTCGCCGTGCCCCCAGGCTATACGCGGGAGCAGCTCGGCCTGCTCGTCGGCATCGCCAACGAGTGCGGCGTATCGGTGCGTGGGCTCGTGGATGCCGGGCTTGCCGCTGTCGCCACGGTCGCTCCGGCTCCCTGCCTGCTGCATCTGGACCTGCAGCTGCACCAGGCGGCGGCGACTCTGGTCGAGGCGTCGCGCGCCGAAGGCGTGTTGCGCCGGACCCGCTACGAGATGCTGCCCGGCGCAGGCGTGCTTGCCCTGCGGCAGGCGATGGCCGAGAGCATCGCAACGGCGTTCGTGCGCGAGACCCGGTTCGATCCGTTGCACCAGGCGACGTCCGAGCAACGCCTGCACGACCAGCTGCCGTCCTGGCTGCAGGCACTCGCCACCGCCGACGAGATCGCGGCCGGGATCGAAGTGGGCTCGACCACGCACCGCATTTCACTCGCGCGCGCGCAGCTCGCGGCGGCCGTGGAACCGCTGAGTGACGACATCCTGCGGCTGGTGCAGGCGGCGCGTCCGCCCGGCATCGCCCTGCACCTCTGCTTCTCGCCCCGGGTGGCGGCGATACCTGGCCTGGTCGGCCGGCTCGCCGCATTGCGGGACTGCGTCGTCGTCGAGCTGGCGCAGGGCGCGCCGGCCCTCGGGGCTTTGCGCGCAGCCGCAGCCATCGTCCGTCCTGCGGACGCGATCGCGCTGGTGCATCGCTTGCCGCTGGCCGATGCGCACGACTCGACTGCGCCCGTCGAGGCGGCGCCATTCGCGGTGCCCGTCGATGCCGTGCCGACGCACGTGCTGTTCCGCGGGCGCGCCTGGCCGATCACCGAGGTGCCCTTGACCTTGGGTTGGTCGGTGGGAGCCGCACCTCGCGCGTTGACTCTGCCCGCGGGTATCGCCGGCGTATCGCGCTCCCACTGCACGCTCGAGTTGCACGACGGGCAGGCCTGCGTCGTCGACTGCAGCACCTATGGCACGTTCGTCAACGACGAGCGCATCGGTGGCCGGCTCGCACTGAAGGTGGGCGACGTGCTGCGACTCGGCGCACCCGGTGTTGCGCTCGAATTGATCCGCGTGTTGCCGGACCATGGCGCGGCGTAGAAAAAAGTTCGACATCTTCAGCATGTCCTTCCTGGACACGATCTGCTGCGCGTTCGGCGCGATCGTGCTGCTGTACATGATCCTGAATGCGCAGGGCAACAAGGCTTTCAAGGAACACGACTCGGAGCTGCGCGCCGAGGTGAACCGGCTCGAGGAGGAAGTGCTGCAGGGCTTTGCCGACCTCGTCGTGCTGCGCAACAGCATGAAGGCGACGACGACCGAGGCCGAGCGCGCCGAGGGACTGTCTGACCGCGTGCTGCAGGAAACCGAAAAGACCAGGGAGCAACTCGCGGACGCGGACAAGACGACCATCTCGCGGCGCGAGGCGATCGAGAAGCTCAAGGCCGACCTCAGGCAGATCGAGGAGGAGAAGAAGCGGCTCGTCGCCGGCACGCCGGAGCCCGGCAAGCCGGGCAACCGCGTGAAAGGGTTCGTCGGCACCGGTGATCGCCAGTACCTGAGCGGACTCAAGCTCGGCGGCGAGCGCATCGTCATCCTCGTCGACGTCTCGGCGAGCATGCTGGACGAAACGGTCGTCAACGTGATCCGGTTGCGCAACATGTCGGAAACACGCCGGCTGATGTCGGAGAAATGGCGACGCACCGTTGCCACGGTCGACTGGCTCATGACGCAGATCCCGCCCAAGTCGAAGTTCCAGGTGCTGGCGTTCAACGTCAAGGCATGGCCGGTGGTGCCGAACAGCACCGGGCGCTGGCTCGACGGCAGCGACGCGCAGGCCCTGACCGACGTCGTGGCGAACCTGCGCCGCACGGTGCCTGCGGAGGGCACGAGTCTCGAGAACGCGTTCACGCTGATGAACTCGCTGAGCCCCGCGCCCGACAACGTCTTCATCATCACCGACGGCCTGCCGACACAGGGTGCCACGCCACCGGCCATACGCAAGACGATCGATGGTGACGGGCGCCTCAGGCTGTTCGAGCGCGCACTTGCCAGGTACCCCAACCGGATTCCGGCCAACGTGATCCTGATGCCGATGGAAGGCGATCCGGCCGCGCCAGGCGCTTTCTGGACGCTGGCCCGTCGCACCAACGGCTCGTTCCTGATGCCGGCGAAGGACTGGCCATGAAGCGCCGCCGCGCGCGCGATTTCGAAGTCTTCAGCATGTCGTTCCTCGACACGATCTGCTGCGCCTTCGGCGCCATCATCCTGCTGTTCATGTTGAGCAAGTTCGGCGAGCCTGCGGCGCTCGAGAAATCACGTCTGGATCTCGAGGCTCGACTGCTGAAGCTGCAGGAAGAGCGCTACGACATACGTGGCCAGACCGAGATCCTCAATCGCGATCTCACCGAACGCGAGCGGCAGCTGTCGGAGGTGAAGCAGAAGCTCGCGCGGCTGCGCGGGGATCTCAGCGACGTGAAGGGCCGGTTCAAGGCAAGCGACCAGGACGCCGAGGTCGCGAACAAGCTGCAGGGGCAGCTGGTCTCGGCGCAGCAGCAGCTCACCGAAGAGATGAAGAGGGTGCTCGGTGCGCAATACCGCCGCGCGCCGCAGGATGCAGTCGCCGGCCTGCCCGTCGACAGCGAATACATCATCTTCATCATCGACACGTCGGGTTCGATGGCCAACTACGCGTGGCCGCTGATGCTGCGCAAGATGCAGGAAGTGCTCGACGCCTACCCGCAGGTGAAAGGCTGGCAGGTCATGAGCGACGAGGGCACGTACATGTACCCGTCGTATCGCGGCCGCTGGCTGCCCGACACGCCCGCGCAGCGCAAGCTCGTGGTCGACCGGCTGCGCGACTGGTTCCCGTTCAGCAATTCGAGCCCGGTCGAGGGCATCGTCGAAGCGATCCAGACGTATTACGGCTCGGGACGACGCATCAGCCTGTACGTGCTCGGCGACGAGTTCACGGGGTCCTCGGTGGACTCGGTCGTCCGGACGGTCGACCTGATCAATCGAGAAGACCGGACCGGGCAACGCAGGGTGCGCATCCATGCGCTCGCGTTCCCGGTGCGTCCGGACGCGCCGCAGTTCACGAGCGTGCGTTTCGCGACGCTGATGCGGGTGCTCTGCGCGCGCAACGGCGGGACGTTCGTCGGGCTGAACGAGCCTGCCAGTTACCGGCGCTGAGGTGTATCTTGGCGTGCATGCCTGATCTGTTCACTGCGCGCGCAGCATCGCGCGCGTTGCGCTCACTGCGAGCTCCGGTCGCGGCGTTGAGCATGACTCTGCTCGCAGGCTGCGCGCCTACGACGTTCGAAACCCAGACCGACATCCCGCCGCCCCTGATCGAGAAGATTCCGGTCGTGATCGGCGTGCACATGCCGGTCGAGTTCACCGACAAGGTGTACCAGGAAAAGCGCGCAGGTGGCGGCGGCGAATACAGCATCGGCCTCGGCAAGGCGCAGTCCGCGGGGTTCATGCGGGTCCTGAACGCGATGTTCAATCGCGTGGTGCCCGTCGCTTCACCAGGGGACGCGGCGGCGACCGATCCGGAAATCCGCGGCGTGCTGGAGCCCGTCCTCGAGGATTATGCGTTCGTGACACCGGCCGACTCCGGCACGGCGTCGTATGCAGCGAGCCTGCGTTACACGATTCGACTCTACTCGCCGGAGGGCAAGCTGGAGGAGAGCTGGACCTTCACGGGGTACGGGTCGCAGCCGGCGAGCCAGTTTCCGGGCAAAGGTGGCGAGGCGCTGGCCATGGCCACACGGCTCGCGATGCGCGATGCGGGTGCGAAGCTCGCCGCGGAATTCCACGAACAGGCGATCGCACGTGGACTGCTGCCCTCGGTGCAGGCGGTTACGCCGCGAGAAGTGGAACTGCCGCCGCCGCCGCGCAACTAGCAACAGGTGCGGCAGCCGCGTGACGGCTGTTCACGCGGGCGCGACAGGTCTATTCGCCCTGTTTCGGCGGCTCTGGATTGGCGGGCTCTGCTGCCGGCGTGCCCCCGGATTTTTCGACAGCCGCGGGCGCTGCCGGAGGCGGCAACAGCAGGATCCACGGCTGGCTGAACTGTACGCCCGGCGTCGCGACCGGTTCGCCGTTCTCCAGGCGCGGGCGATAGCGCGCCGTGCTCTGCAGCGTCAAGGCCGTCTTTTCGCCGCGCCTCGCGTCGCCCGAATCGTCGATCACGTTCGGCGCCTCCACGCGGCCCAGCGCGCTGACGGTGTACTCGACGACCACGTTGCGCGCCTCGACTTCCGACGGCGGGCGCTTCGGGTACCGGTTCCAGCCCTCGGGCCGGAACAGGTGCAGCAGGATGGGCTGGCCGAAGATCGCCTCGGTGTAGCTCTTGCCATTCAACTTGTCGGTCACGCGCGCAGCTGCCTGCCACGCCTGCTGGTAATGGCTGCGCGCGCGATCCGGCTGGTTGCGCACCTGGTACCAGTCGCCGACCTGGGTCCGCACGTTCAGGACCGCCACGGGCGACGGCTCCGCGGCCTGGTCGACGATCTGCGCCGCGCGCAGCAGGGATCGCTCGCCCTCGCCCGCCAGCGAAGAGGGCGAAGCCTGGGCGGGCACCAGCATCGCAGACGGGTCGTGATACAGGGCTGAGCGTTGTTCGTCCGGGGACGCCAGCGGCTGCGCCGCCGGATCGAGCAGCTGCCTGCGGTTGCAGGCGGCGATCGCGAGCAATGGCCCCACGAGCCGCTGCGAGTTCGGTCCTTCGGCGGCTTCCACGATCTCGATCGCCTGCCGCAGCGTGCGCCGCGACTGGTCGTACGCCCCGATGCTCGCGTACCAGCGCCCGATCTGTTCCAGGGTCGGCGCAAGTTCCGGGCTGCTCCCGCCATACTGGCGCGTCGCGATCCGCAACAGGTATTTCTGCGCCTTCAAGGCCTCCGGGTAGCGGCCGAGTTCGGTCAGTGAATCGACGTACTTCTCGACCAGCGGCACCTGTCTTGCCGTGAGCAGCCCTTCGTGCCTGCGCGTGAGGGCGATCGCCTGGTCGAAGCTCTGCACCGCGAGGTCGTGCCGGTTGCCGTCGTGATAGGCCGAGGCGAGGCCGGCATGGGCTCGCGCGAGCCGGTCGCGCAGCGGACGGCCCGAACTCTCGATGAGCTTGATCGCCCGCAGGTACGTCGACTCGGCGCCCACGTAGTCCTGCGCAAGGTTCTGGACCATGCCGAGGTTCATCAGCGCAACCTGCACTTCCTCGGCCGTCGGCGTGGTCGCCTGTGCCTCCGCGAGCTTGAGTACGCGGTCGGCATGCGGCACGGCTTCTGCGTAGCGTCCAGCGTCGAACTCCATGCGGAAGCTCGTGTAGGCGTCGGTCGCGCTGGCGGTGGCCGGGTTACCGGCGGCGTCGACCGGAGGCGCTGCAACCGGCTCCCCGGGCGCTGGGGTGACGGACTGCGCGAGCGCTGTGCCCGCCACTGCGAGCCCGGCCCACGCGGCCGCGACGAACCATGGGCGCCGTGCGCTGGTTCCGGGCACCACGGTCTGGAGGCAGTCACTCACCACGCCAGACTGACACGCGCGCGGCGCACCTTCAATCGGTCAGCGGCGCTGGAACAGGTAATGCGAGACGATCCATTCTTCGCCACCGCGATAGCCCCACAGTTCGGCGCATGACATGAAAAAGACGCGCCAGTACACCCACCACTTGCCGGCGTCGGCCTTGCCGTAGGTGGATTCGAACAGAGGCAGGATCGAGTCGCGGGCCCGGTCCATGTTGGCCAGCCAGGCCTCGGCGGTCTTCTGGTAGTGCACGCCGGGAACGTGCCAGTGCTCGCGCAGCAGCAGGTCGGACTGGAAGTACAGCAGCAGGTCGTCGCTCGGCATCATGCCGCCGGTGAAGAAGTACTTCGCCATCCAGTCACCGGGTCCGTCCCCGGAGCCCGTGAATTCGAACGGGTAGGCCAGCTCCTTGTGCGTGAAGATGTGCACGAACAGCGTCGCCTGCGGGCGCATCCAGCCGGCGACGCGGTGCAGCAGTGCCTCGTAGTTGCGCATGTGCTCGAACATCTCGACCGAGACGACGCGGTCGAAGTGCCGGTCGGCCGGAAATTCGAGCACGTTGGCGTCGCAGGTGATCACCTCGACATTGCGCAGCCCGCGCTCTGCGGCGCGCGCGTCGATGAATTCCTTCTGCGTGCGCGAATTCGAAACGGCAGTGATGTGCGCCGCGGGAAAGTGCGCCGCCATCCACAGCGTGAGCGAACCCCAGCCGCAACCGAGCTCGAGGATGTCTTCGCCATCACGCAGCCGGGCACGTTCGCAGGTGAGGTCGAGCATCGCCGCCTCGGCGTCGTCGAGGCTCTTCACGCCGTCGCGGTAATAGCACGACGAATACTTGAGGTGCGGGCCGAGCACCTGCTGGAAGAACGCGGTCGGCACTTCGTAGTGCTGCTCGTTGGCCGCGTGCGTCGCGATCGCAACGGGGCTCGCGCGCAACCGCTCGACCAGCCGCATCAGGCTGGCCTGCTGCGCCTCGACGTCGTCCTTGCGTTCCTCACGCAATCGCTCGGCCAGCAGCCGGCGGATGCCGAAGCGGATCACGGCATCGGGCAACAGGTCCCGCTCGAGCAGGCGCAACGACAGCGAAGGCATGGGTGGTCTCAACGGGAGGGGCGCAGCAACACCCTGGGCACGATTGGGCCATTCATGTCAGCCGGTTCGACAGCCGTCGCGGCGTGGATTCGGCTTCAGTCGCGGGCGTAGAGCGCGAAGCTGCCGTAACCCACGACGCGCTGACTGTCCCCGGCCGTGTCGCCCGAGGTCCGGCGGTCGAGCAGGCGCACTTCGAGGTCGCGATGCCGCGCGACTTCCAGCAGCCCGTTGATGCTGTCGGCCCCGCAGGCCTGCGATTCCGACAGGTCGCTGCGGCGCTCGACGATGCGCTGCGCGGTCTGCTGGTCGAGCGCCTGCGCCTCGGAGTGGGTGCGATGGTGGCTCAGGTCCGAACTGACCACGATCAGCGTCTCCGGGCCGCCCCAGACCGCC
>Ga0224500_10000423_pt1 | contig 29420 bp, 22 predicted proteins | sample SF_Oct11_sed_USG_FD_168126 | JGI IMG/M metagenome (GOLD analysis project Ga0224500, IMG submission 168126) | Sediment microbial communities from San Francisco Bay, California, United States - SF_Oct11_sed_USGS_4_1 | ecosystem: Environmental > Aquatic > Marine > Sediment | place: USA: California... | reverse complement strand
ATTCCGAACAGAGCAGTTAAGCCCACCAGCGCTGATGGTACTAGGGTAAAACCTGGGAGAGTAAGTCGTTGCCTATCTTTTCTTATAAAGCCTTTCTGAAAAATCAGAAAGGCTTTTTTTATGCCTCGCCAACACTAACCCATGGTTACAGGTATAAAAACATAGCCGTAGAATTCCCTTCCCATTCCGAACAGACCCCGATTATGTCTGGCCCACCAGCGTTGAGGGTCCGCCACGGCGGAAAACCTGGGAACGCAAATGGCGAAGCCCCCATGGAAGAGTGCCATTCTTATCTCATAAAGCCAGTCTGAGCAAAAAAAAAGGCATTTATTATACTTGTCAGCACTGCAATCTGCACAAAGGACACTAAATCTTGTATCCTGAACAGGAAATCGCCACAGTTGAAAAAACTGGGAAAAACCCGGGAGAGGAAGTCGTACACCAAGCCAGGCTCAAACCAATATTTTTCAAAACCTGTAGTTTTTCATACCTTAGCGCAATTGTCTTTCGTGAGGCTATTATTTTACGTGCTTACAAGGTGTAGGGTGAGCATGGTAGAAAGTTGCTAATTTTTTTCGCAAAGGCGTTTCTGATCTCTTTAGAAAGGCTTTTGTTTTTGACTTTTTTAATTGCGGGGCGGTATTTTATTTTTTGCCCCCTATAGTTCAACTTTTAATTGTCACTCCGCTGCATGAAAAGGCTGCCGCTCGTAATTACCCTCGTTTTGATTTTTGTCCTGGCCGGAGGCTACTTCCTGTACAACAATTATTTCAATACAGCAGCACTGACCGCGTGGGACATCGTCCCCACAGAAACAATTTTAGTGTATGAGGGGAGCTCATGTGAGGCATGTATCGAAAAAGTGAAAACTTCCACCGTAATAAAGCTGGTGAATAAGGCAGTCTTTGCTCCTCAAAAAGATTCGCTCAAAGAGTTTACAAACCTTATCCTGTCCAACTTCCGGCAAGGGGCTTTGATTTCGATGCACATAACAAAAAAAGATGACTTTGATTTTGTTTTTTACTTGCCTAATAATCCTCAACTCGATCAACAGTTCAATGCTGTCCTTAACAAAGTAAAAAAGGAAAAAGCAGCGGGACGTATTGTAGTTGCAGATCGGGAGTATAATGGCGTCAAAATTAATGAGATATCCCTTGAGGAGAGAACTTTTTCATGGGTGAATATTGAAAATGTTTGGGTTGCAAGTTTTACTGCAGTACTGATAGAAGATGTTATACGCACGTATAAGTTGGGCGGAGCAAATTTCCGAAACGAACTGGGCAGAGTTTATGAATTGCCGAAAATAAAAAATGACGGTGGAAATATCTACCTGAGTTTGAAAAAAGTCGCTGAATGGCTTTCCCTTTTCGCGGCTGACGAACCTGCTACGTTTATTCATCAATTTGGAAAATCCGCATTGTTGGATGTTAAGATCGGCAGTAATCGAAACTTTGTCTTAAATGGATTCTGCCTGGACAGCGCCAGTAATCCAAATTACATCCTATCATCATTCAGCGGTCAGCGGCCTGTTCCATTTACGCTGAAGCATTTTGTTTCCAACAGGGCATTGATGTTTGCCAGTTATGGAGTTAGCGATGGCACGAGCTTCAGTCGCGATCTGCGATTATTCAATCAGCAGAACAAGCCACTTCGGGATACGCTGGAGAAAATATCAGCTACCCTTAAGGTTGACACAGAAGAACTTGTTCATAAAATTTCAGGTGAGCTTGGTGTTTGTTGGATGGAGTCGAAAGGGCAGACGTTGTCTAAAGTTTTAATTATCAACTCTCCACCGAGTACTGCAGATTGGCTCACTGCTTTTAATACCTTATCCGAAAAATTAAGTATTGATACTGTGTTTTATGAAAAATTCTCCACTTATGAAATCCGTGAACTTCCGCTGTACAGATTTCCGGAAAAACTATTCTGGCCGCTGGTTTCAGGTTTTAACACGAGTTATTATACAAGCTCAGGAGATGCCGTTTTTATCAGCGAGAACCTGGAGGAATTGAAGCGCTTTCTGGAGGATATTGATCGCGAAGAAACCTGGGGTAAGTCTGTCGTGCAGAATCAATTTCTGGAGTCAACGTTACTTGAATCAAATGTTAGTTTATATGTGAACACCCCGAGAATTTGGAGTGTCCTGGAGAATTCACTTCATCCCAAATGGAAGAAATTTGTGCAGGATAACAAGTCGCTCGTTACATCGCTCGGCATGGGTGCAGTTCAGTTTAGTCATCTGAACGACAGCTATTATACTAACGTTTCATGGTCCGATGAGCAGGCTGGTATGTCTCCGAAGAAAGCAATCGCTGCCAACGACAAAATTATTACAAATTTTAATGAAGCGCTTTTCAAATTCTTTGTGGTGAGAAGTCATGTAAACAAGCGTGATGAGATTCTTGTGCAGGATTCATCGCGGAACGTCAGACTTGTTTCTGCTGACGGAAAAGTTTTATGGAAGCTATCAATAGATGGTTTCATCCAGGATGGTGTTGAACAGGTCGATTATTTTAATAACGGAAAACTTCAGTACTTTTTTGCAACGCCTGGGATGCTTCACATCATTGATCGGTTGGGGAACTATGTTAGTCCGTTCCCGGTAAAAATTCGAGAGCGGGACATCGAATTTGTAAGTATCGTTGACTATGATCACAGTAAAAAATATCGGTTTCTGGTCGCTGGAAAGTCAGGAAAGTTATGGATGTATGATAAGGCGGGCATAAATCTGGATGGGTGGAAACCAAAGGATGTTGGTGAGGGTCTTTTCGCGGCTGCCCGGCATCACCGAATACGAGGCAAGGATTACATTCTTTCTATCCGGAAGGATGGCATTGTTTATCTGATGAACAGAAGAGGGGAGACATTAAAGAATTTCCCACTAAACCTTAACGCAAGACCATCAGGGGATTACTATCTTGAAACGGGTAACAGTTTAGAAAATACTTTTTTTGTCGTCATTTCCAGGGATGGGTTCCGTATTAAATTCACTACGGATGGAAAAGTACACAGCCGCGAGACATTGTTGAAAAACACGGCAGATACCAGATTTGGGATGGTACGCGAAATGGATTCCAAATCCTACCTCATTCTTCGCCAGGAAGCAAAGCAACTTACCTTATTTGATGATAACCTGAAGCTACTGGTTGTTAGTGATTTTATTGGAAACAATACTGCAGAGATTCAATATATGGATTTTGGATCCGGTAAAATATACATTGCGATCACCGACGCGATCCAGGATCTGTCTTTTGTATACGACGGGCAGGGAAAACTAATTACGACAATTCCTGTGGACAGTTATTCGATTGCAGTAAGGCCACTGGATTTTGATAAAATTAGACTTTATTCTATTCTAGAAAAGGTACTCACAATTGAACCGCTGTAGTAGTGGTTACTTTTATTTTTAACCGGTATAAATTCAAATTAAAACCAATTTTATGTATCAGAGAAAGTTATTTTTGATAATCGTATTATTTATTACACTTAACCGTGTAAGTTTTGCGCAGGTTAATGTGCATGTTGGCGCCACCACTGCCTACAGTGCCACGTTTGTATTGGACAAAGGGCTCTCAGAAGACCCTCGTTACAATTCAACCATGACCTACAATATGGCTCCTGTTGGGTTCAATGTTGGTGTGGATTTCACCAATAAATTCGGACTTTCTTTAGAATCCATATTATCCTACCAGGGTCAGATATATCAGATTATCAATGCGGCGGAGCAGATAGCGGGTGAGCGAAAGATTGATTTGAAGTATATGAATCTTCCACTGCTGCTGAGATTCATGAGCGGTGGAAATGGCGGAGCGAGAGCAAACTTCAATATTGGACCCCAATTATCATTTCTCACACAGGCATCTGAAACGCTCCAGTATGAGGCAGGTGATTATAAAATCCCTGATGATCCTAACTTTCAAATTCCTGAAGGAGGGACTGATAATGGTGATGGCACCTATAATATTCCTACAGGCCAGCAAGATCCAACAGAGATTTATTCAAAAGCCTTGAACGACTTCAAGTCAACGGAATTTCAGATCGCCGCAGCATTTGGATTGGATATTGACCTGTCAAAGCACTTGTATTTAACGACGCAAATCAGAGCGAACTATAGCTTAACGGACATGAAGAATGGTGATGCCTGGGCAACGATAGTAGATGGCAGACCTCAGGATATATTAGGCCAGCGTGCAAACCTGGTCGTAGGCGTTCAACTCGGTTTGCATTACATGTTTGGTACAACGAGGTCTTTCAAGTTTAAAAACTGAACCTGATTTTTTCCTAATTAGGGAAGATCCCGGCAACCCGGGATCTTTTTTGTTTCAAAATGTATCCAGAAATTCTGCTATTGCATCATAAACCTCATTAAGCTGTTCATTTGTGATCACGTAGGGAGGCAGAACATAGATTACATTCCCTAACGGGCGAAGTAGAATATTCCTTTCCAGAAAGAAAGGATATATCTTTTTGCGCAGATCATTTGCATAAGAGCTTTCCGCTTCAGCTTTTAACTCCAGCGCCAGGATCGTCCCCTGGCACCTGGCTTCCTTAATATTTTTATGATACTGCATTTTTCTTTTGAAAGACTGGTGTTGCGCCGCTATTCGGCTGATTTGCTCCTGGCACTCTTTCTTGTTGAGTAATTCAAAACTAGCGTTAGCAGCAGCGCAAGCAATAGGATTTGCCGTGTAGGAATGTCCATGGAAAAATGTTTTTGTAAAATCATTTGTTGTAAATGCTGAAACTATTCTTGCGGAACAACTTGTTACGCCTAGCGGCAGCGTACCACCGGTTATTCCCTTTGAAACAGAAACGATGTCTGGCATTTCATTCAAATAGTCAGATGCAAACATTTTCCCTGTTCTTCCAAAACCCGTGAAGACTTCATCGGCAATGCACACTACATCGCTCTTTTTTGCTGCTGACAACAGCAGATCGAGGATTGCGGGCGAGTACATCCTCATGCCTGAAGCGCCCTGTACCAGCGGTTCAAAAATGAAAGCACCAATTTCTTTGGACAACAGGAGAGCCCTGAATTGATCGAGGACTTCCTGTTCCTTATCCGGATAGGGGAAGTCGATGAATGCAACGTCGAACAAGTAGTTAGAAAACGGATTCGTAAACATGCCTCGTTCACCTACTGACATGGCCCCGAAAGTATCACCATGATAAGCGCCTTTGATGGCGATGATTTTCTTCTTTGTAATTCCCTGATTGTGCCAAAATTGAAAGGCCATCTTCAACCCAACTTCTACAGCTGTGCTTCCATTGTCAGAGAAGAATACTTTGGATTGATTGGCGGGTAAAATATTCAGGAGATTTTGTGCGAGGTGTATTGCAGGTTCGTGTGTGAATCCGGCGAAGATTACATGCTCAAGCTTCTTTGCCTGTGCTGCTATAGCCTCTGCGATGTATGTGTTGGCGTGGCCATGCAGATTTACCCACCATGAAGAAACAGCATCAATAATTTTCCTACCGTCATGTGTATGTATATATACCCCGCTGGCGGAATCGACCAGAATTGGCTGGGGACTTCCCGTCAAAGGCGTGAAAGGATGCCAGATTAATTCACTATCCAGGCGGAGCAGGTTATTCATACCAGTTCAGGAGCAGTTGTTTTGCGTATTTCTTGATTGTACTGCTGTCCATTTGCTCTTCTCTTTTGATGTGCAGCAAACAGCGCAGGTTTGTGTGTTGAAGAATGATCCTTTCACTTTCAGGGTTAGAATCTCCGTTAAAAATAATTCCCTTTACCTTCAGGTTTTGGCGCACCAACTCGTTGAACGTTAATAATGTATGGTTGATACTACCCAGGTACAGGTCAGCAATCAGAATTATTTCAGCATCAAATTGTACGGCCAGATCAATTACAAAATTGTTTTCATTTAAAGGGACCAGACAGCCACCTGCACCTTCAATAATCAAATTATTAACCGTGTCAGGCTTGTTGAAATTGGGGAGTTTAATTTGGATCCCATCCAGCTTAGCGGCCGCATGTGGCGAAGCCGGCGTATTCAGGAAATATGTTTCTTTGTGAATTGTCGTTCTGGAATTTGAGATAAGCATGCGAATGGTTTCACGATCCATAGGCAACCCAGCTTGAACGGGTTTCCAGTAATCAGCTTCCAGGGCTTCACAAAGAATGGCGGAAGCAAGCGTCTTGCCGCTATCGGTATCAATGCCTGTCACAAAATAATTCACGTTGCAAGTTAGTGCTTATCTGTATGTTTTTCTCCGGTCAATAGCTTCAATTTGGTCGTTAGGCTATGGATTTCTTCTTCCGTATTGAAGGTATGCAGGCAAATCCGCAATCTTTCGGACCCTGGTGCCACAGTAGGGGAAAGAATTGCACGGACATCAAAACCTTCCGCTTGGAGTGCATGTGCTACAAACTTAGCGTTTTCATTTCCCGGCAAAACAATTGTTTGAATTGCGCTTAAGCTTGCCGTTCGATTGGGTAATCCAGGAGCAGTTTCTGCATAAGCTTTTATTTTTTGATGGAGCAGCACCTGCAGCTGCATGTTTTGGTGTAAGTAATCAAAGGCACAGTCAATGGCGGCGATGCTGTGGGATGGCAGTGCGGTAGTATAAATAAAAGGGCGGGCAAAATTTATAAGGTAATGCTGGAGAAGTTTAGAACCGGCAACACAGGCCCCATGTATTCCCATGGCTTTTCCAAAAGTATAAATGCGGACGTCAATTTTTTCCTCAAGCCCAAGCGTAACGGCAATACCACTGCCCTGGCTGCCGTATGCGCCTGTACTGTGTGCTTCATCCAGTACAATCGTGCCATTGTATTTTTCTGACAATGCAACCAATTCTGTCAGCGGGCAGGCGTCGCCGTCCATGGAGTAGACTGACTCCACTGCGATGAATATGTTACCCGATGCCCTTTTTATTTTTGATTCAAGGTCGGCCAGATCGTTATGTTTGAAGTGCACTCGTTTGGCCAGACTTAGTCGGGCGCCATCGATAATTGAAGCGTGCGCAAGTTCATCGTAAATGATCGTGTCACTCCGCTGGGGGAGCGACGATAATACAGCGAGGTTAGCAGCATAACCAGAATTGAAAATCAGGGCGGATTCTGCTTTAAAAATCACTGCCAACTTCTCTTCGACTTCTTCTGTATATGCTGAATTCCCGGAGAGTAACCGTGATCCGCCCGATCCATTCTCATGCAATCCGAGTTGATAAATTTTATCCGAAATTTGCCGGAATAGCGTTGCTGACGAAGCTAAACCCAGGTAGTCGTTGGAGGTAAAATCAATCAGTCCCTTTTTGGTCACCAGCGTTCGCAGCAGGCCTGATGATGCTCTTTCGTGGAGTTTTTTTTCAAGGGACGGGCTATGCATTGCTGATACAATTGGTTCCTTAAAAATATGATTTTAAGGGACATCCTGTAAGACTTACTTGCTTTGTTTTGGAACTCCGCCCATATGGATGATAATCAATCTTCGTTTTCAACAGCGTGCGTGCCCATAAGTTTATCCCAAAACGTAAAGTATAACCCAAAGTTGCATTTTGAATGTTGGTGGTGAATATTATGATTTGTGGAGGTGTTTTGCCATTTACCAATCTTGCCTTTCGTTACCCATTTCGGAATTGCTTCATACCCAAGATGGCCCATTACATTTATAAATGTCATAAAGGTAAGGAAACAAAACAAGGCGTAAGGATGACAAGGAATAGACAGCACAATAAGAGGAATAATACCTGCTGAAATTATCGCCTCAACAGGATGAAATGAAAATGAAGCCCAAGGCGTAGGATTGCTGGAAAGGTGATGAGTTTTGTGTATCCAATTGAAAAGCTTTGGCAAGTGAAGGAGTCTATGTGTCCAATAGAAATAGGCATCATGAAGCATTATCATAATAATAATGCTGACCGCGAAATAGGCATAAGAATGCTGATGAATATCTCGATAAATTTTGGTTATTCCTGATTTTTCCCATTGGAATATCATCCAACTTGTTGCACAAAATGTAATTAATGTCAGCGAAGAGTAGCCTATTTCTTTTCGAACAATCTTAGCAGAAGGTGAATCTTTTTGAATCTTCATGAAAGCAAAGGTTTTATGTCTCCATACATAGAAGACAAAGTATCCTATTCCTGCCAGAATGAAGTATCTTAGAAAGATTGAAGTGGAATCAAACCACCATGTGTAATTATTTTCTAATTCGATGTCCATGTCTCTTGCAAATTTTCCCAAGCCATGTGGTAATTGAGTTGCTGCTGCTAATAAGTGGTTCTGTTTTGAAGCTGAATGAGTAACGGGAGAAAGGTTGCTGTTTACTTGAATGATTCTTCATGATTGATGAGGGTCATAGAATTCAATCACTGAAGGATTTAAAATTGTGACATCCGATAATTTGTAGATTTTCAATTGAGGCATCCAGGTCATCAGATAATGCATTACCCCTTTTTGTCTGGCAAAACGGACATGCATGCAAATCACCGTCGGTATCGACGTACAAATTTCTGTTTCCTGAACCGAAGCACCCGACTTGTCTTTGATGATACCCATGATAGGTAATAATTGGGTACTTTTCATACTGCTTTTGGTAGTTCATCTTCAAATAGAAATGCTCCAGAATTTCTGTTTGTTCTTTTGTAAGCGTAACGTCCATTTCTTTGTAATGCCCTGCGGCCCTGGGTTCCAGAATCTGAACAAACGAAACGCCCATTTTTTTCGCAAGTTCAGCATACTTCATAAGATTTGACTCGGTGACAAATGATTTCGTGGCGCATATCGAAAGTGCGGTAATAAGATTAGCCGCAATTGAATTTTTCACGGCTGCTTGAACCCAGGCAAAGGAGTTTTCAGATCCGCGGAATTGATCGTGAATGGTAGGGTCAAAATGATCCAAACTTATCACTATACCGGTCAAGCCTGCTCGTCTAAGTTTTATTGCGTTGCCTAACGTTAAGTTATAACCAGATGATAAGACCCAGAAATCAGTATCGGGCTTAGCGGTGCTTAGAATATCAACAATGTCATTTACGCGAAGTAAAGGTTCTCCGCCAGTAAGTTGAATCTGCCCGGTTCCTTTATGTTGAAGTTTGCGAACGATATCCTTTATGTCTGCAAGTGAAAGACTCTCTTTGCCATTAAGTGCGTCCCACTCAAAACAATGCTCGCAATGCAATGTACATTTTTTAGTAAACGCTATGAAAACATTGGTGAAACGATTGGCATCTTTACGGATAGGAATAATTCTGTTAGCTTCACCTTCAAAAAAGTTTGTGAAGGCGGGAGATTTGAAACCTGGTGTGTATAAATCCCAATAGTATTTACCATCAACACAGGCAATCTTACGAATTCGTTTGTGCCCCAGAATGCTCCTCCTAAGCATCCTGAAGGTCTTCATGATTCGAAAAATGATTTTAGGATTTTTGTAGTTTCTTAAAATAATTCTAAGAATCGATGCGCGAACTAATATCTGAATGAGCTCCATGCGTATTCCTGAAATGATTTCCTGGGTGCTTGGATGCGTCATGCCCGTTTCGATTATTTTGCCTATAGGCAGTGCAGAAATGGGTTCTTGCCGTTTGGCGTGATGAAGTGTTGTACTAGTTTTCATGGTGTTGCGTTAGCACTGCTGCAAAGAGGTCTTGTGAGGAGATGAACTCATGATACTTCTCTTTCGAAAAATGGGTAAAAGAACCCTCTTCCCTGAAGGATTTCAGCTTCATAACATTAGGTATATTCTGATAGTCTCTGATATATTCGTAGTACCCCCTGCTGTGAAGAAAGACAGTTTGTGTATTACAGTCATCGGGCTTAGCAGCTGCATATCGAATCGTCACGACATTTCCAATTTCGGGTTGGATGAGGTAGCTATCGTCTGTTTCGGCGATCAAGCTGGCCACATCGTGATTCAATTCATCTAATGCTAAAAGAGGTTTGATATGCGACACCTGAACCTGAATATTTTCAGTGAAGTCCATTGCGGCATAGTCAAGCTCCCAAAACATGAAACCGCATTCCAGCCTAATATTAATTTCATCTCCTTTTACTTGAGATAGATCAATAGACAAGATCATATCCCTTGAAGCCAATGGTCCAATAGTGTTAAGATAGTCAACTAGTTTCCAGCCAGCTTCCGTTTCAAGGTATACTGAAAGGGGTATTTGCTGTTCAAGGCCCCATTGAGTAAGCCTGGCTGCAGGTTCTTTCTTCTGCTTTTCTGCGAACCTATTATAGTATATTCCGAATTCTTCATTGAATTTTCCATAGGCATAATCGAGCCAGCAGGAATTCTTTGCATTGAGAATCAGTTTCCCTGATCTTGCATTCGCGGGTCGTCTGAAAGACATTACCAGACTGCTCAGATCTTTTCCATCTTCTACGTCCTCGTCAAACAGGTAACTGGTGCTATCCTTCAGACAGATCTTATCCATTAAGTCCGAATGGGTATCAGATTCGGCGCGGAACGGTGATACTGGAACTTTGATCGTTTGCGTTTCACCATACTTGTCAAGGATAACCTTGCTATTCTTTGGATGTTGAACCACCACCAGGTTGGCAAGGTTGGTGTACTGTCGCTCGAGCAACTCATTTGATATTTTTAGGCTAAAGTATTCTTCTCTTGGTATCAAATTTGGTAGGGGCATATAGTCATCTCGTTCAAGGGCCGGATAAATAGCGCCGCCAAACATTTCACCGGCAAACTTGTATGCGTCGCCAGCGCTGGTATAGACAAATGGGCACGAGCTTTTTGTGGCAGCGACTATGATGGCTACCACGACAAGGACGCCGGCCACGGTTCCAACGATGGCTCCGACTTGTGCTCCGATATCCGGATCATACACCTGAAGTTTGATAATATCAGTGATGGGGACGGTTACTTCAGCAGCACTTTCGTCCAGATTTCTAAACGTGAAAATGTGAATTTCATGAATAGGCAGGTCCGTTTTAGCTGGGTTACTCTTGTACAGGTGACCACCGGACTTCTTTTTTGCATTCAAGTAATACAAGTGGTTGGATCGTATTGGCTCAAGAACGCCTGTTATTTCTTTGCCAGAATCACTCAAAGTTATGTCTTTATAATGCCAGGCTTTTTCGCCGGAGTGAATAATGATGTATTTCTCTCGGTTCTTGACCTGCTCAGTTACAGAAGCATTCGTGGGCGGGTCAATGGTTCTAACCTTGTAGTATGAACAATTAAACAGTAGATTTAAAAAGGCAACAAGGATCATTATTGATATTCCAGGTACCAATGATTTGAATGAAACTTTCATTTTTTCGAGGCTGAAATGCTGGAGGAGTTTATTTATTTTTTCCATGGTATAGATGAATTTATGATTGATCATTATTCTGAGGCAAGCATGTGCACTGTGAATAGCCTCCTCTTTAACTACCCTTCGCCTGGAAGAGTCACTAAAATTGCCATAGCCCCGCACTGATCACGCCGCCTGTTCCGAAGCTGCATAGAAAAACTTTCTTCCCAGTGATGTTGTGCTTTACCTGATCCAGGGCAATCCCAAAAGAAGCCGCACCGCAATTCCCAATGCTTTCTGCATTGTTGATAAACATGCAGGAATTGGATGAGAATATTTTTTCCAGGCGTTTCAAAATATCGGGGTTAACCTGATGAAATACCATTACATCCGCTTGTGTTCCGCATTCGGAAACAAACCCTGTGTAAAATTCTTCAGCGTGGTGCAAGAGTTTAAGGGCCAGTGCAGGGTTCATCGAAAGACCAAGATGGTCCAGCGGAGCATCGATGACTTTTTGCTTTGAGCTTAGTATTTCTGTGTGGGCACGATGCCCCAGCTTTACCACAACGAGTTCAGAAAGATTTTCATATTGCCTGGTTTTTGTATGAATCAATCCTTTCTCATCGTCCCGGTGTTCTATGACACAGGCATAAGCTCCATTTCCAAAGAATTTTCGCAATGCATTATTTTCAGAGACCGCCTGCCGGGCGGCATCCGCCAGAACCACCATTACATTGCCTTTGCTGAGTTCGCATAATTGGCTTCCCAGAATCATGGCTGAAACACCTCCGGCACATCCCTGCACCAGATCCAGTACATGGCAATTGGCAAAGCGCGGATAAAAATGATGATTTAGGGACTGGCCCAGCGTTGGTGCCAGGGTATCCGGACAAGTTGTTGCAACGACTACATGTGAAAAAGTTTTAGGAGCTCCATTAAGAAGGATTGGAGTGAGCGCCTGGGTCGCTAAACTGATTACTGTATCGGAATAGTAATTAAGTCGATTAAAAATGCTACTCATGTGTGTAATGCGGATTCCCATGGGTTACGATTTATACAGCACTGTATGAATACTGGTGAGGTTTGTAATTTTTCTGTTCTTGAATAAATTGTTCAAAGGCTGATTGACTTGCTTCAAACCCTGGTATTTTCAATGCTTTATAAATACTTTTTGCCGTCTGAAGCGGTGCAGTGATGAGATCCTCATAATTGATTTCAATAAGATTATCAGGATCGATATATTGTCGTTGAGCTTCGTATTCCTTCACCAATGTGTTATGAAACAATTCAATGTGCTGAGTCAATTGACGCTCATCGAATGATTGCAGGTTGTTAACCTGTATCATTGCTTGGAACATTCGAAGTGTAGATTGTTTGACTTCTGCCGGATCGCGGTGCAGGTAAATGAATTTAGCTTTTGGAAATATCCTGGTCAGGTATTTTATCCGGGTTGTGTTCACTGGGTTTTTAAGCAACAACCTTCTGCTTTTCTGTCGGTAACTAACTTTACGGAGGTATTGGTAGTAACACTGGGTCCAGTTGTAAATCAACGGAACATTGCCTGGGTCAAGTACGGCGTAAGTGAAGAACAACTTTTCCAGTGACCGGGGAAATACAAAACCATGATAGAATGAATAGGGTGTGAGGAGCATCATGGCAAATTCATCCTCCTGGGGTGCATCAGCATCAAGCTTTACGTCGTCCATTGGCCGGGTCTTTGGAAGGCGCCACGCCATTACTTTGCGACTGATCCGCCTGCCAATAAATAAGGCGCCCGGAACGAAAGCGTCGACATTCGAACAAACTCCAAATTGCTTGTCATTGGCCAACAAGTAATGGAGATAGGTCGTGCCGCTCCGCCAGTGACCAATAATAAATATGGGTTCCGGGTGAATAGGAAGTTTTTGAATAAATAAAAATGTGATTTTCTCCAGGAAGTATAGGGGTGTCAGCAAAGTGCTCCAAAGTAGTAATGCAGGTAGCTTTGACCAGCGTGATTTGTCTATTCCGTATGAGGAAAGAAGTCGTATGAGGTTGGGGAGCGCGGACCCCGTGAGTGCTTGCGGAGTCATTACGGCCGGTTTTTTTTGTTGAATTTGTAATGCACACTTATTGATCCTAGAACGCCTTTATTGTTTTCATAGCCAGCTATATCTTCTTGTTTTAATATGATTGAGCCTAAGAAGCCCAAATAAGGTTCAACGACAAAATTTTCACCGGCAGGAATACTGGAAGAAAGAAATATTCCCGTTGAACTTGATGTGCCGATTCTAACCATGCCGCTATTTAATTTATTAGGATTCAAACCAAAGCCCATGCTTGCCTGGAGATATGCGCCTGGAAAGCTGCTTGGAAAATTTCTAGCCCAGCTGATCTCTCCAAAGACCCGGTTAAGATTTCCAAAGCGCATATAAAATTGTGGATATAGCCAATACCGCTTAATTGATGTTCCTTGTTGTGGTTTTCCAATGTGCGACATATCGCCTACATGGATGCCAGTGCCCACTGCAAATCTGCGATGATCAACCTGAATAAAAGGGTTAAATCCGTAGGAATGTAGTGCAGGACGGTCGGAAACGATAGTTCCTGTAGCATATTCATCGTGAATACCTGTATAGGCATTAAGGCCAAATGTGAAACTTTCAGCCTTCGCTGTTTCTAATGTCCTAGAAAAGCCTACAGCCGCCAGTCTATATTTGTGGGTGTAATCCTCATGACTATTGCAATCCTCGTTTGTTAAAGTTTGGCTTCCCAGCAAGCCACCAATGCTGATTGTGTTGTACGCAATTTTAGTACTGTCGCTGTCAGCTTGCTCGGGATACGTTTGACTCATCAGGACAAAAGCAATACCCATTAGGCCCAACGAAGCCATGCGGTAGTTGGGTACAGTTACCGATTTGAAAAGTTCAGCAACCATAAAGGCGCCGGTAGAAAAAATAACAATATACACTACAGCTATTTCGGAAAAACCTAGCCATTTGGATGTTGATAAGAAAGCAATGGTGAGACATAAGAAATAAAGACTACACTGTAATAAAGAAGCGCAGGACTTAGCCTGGGTTGAGACGCGGATGGGCTTTCTTTCGTTAAAATAAATAATAATGCCAGAAAACATAATCATTGTAACCATCGCCCATTGGATGGTATTCAGGTGATGCCAAACGGGCGTATTGATTGCATGAGCCTGTTGGTCGCGGAAAAATTCAGTGAACAATCGAACCAGGTAGTAGAATAATCCTGACAGATAGAACAGTGTTCCGCTATGCTTGAATTTTTTTTGTATATTCCAAAGGAGTACAACAGCCATCAGGCAGCCTGCTGATTCATAGAGTTGTACAGGATGCAAACCAAGTGAATGAACTGCTGTCGCTGGGATAACACCCTCCATGTATTGAAGTTTGAATGGAAGAGCCTCTCGACCATACTGTACCCCAGCACCCGAGTTAGTTGCGGTGCCAAAGCAGCAACCATTCAAAAAACAACCTATACGTTGCAGGAACATCCCCACAGGAAGAATAAAGGCATAAGCATCAAGTGCCGTTGCTTTTAAGCCCATAAGGCGCTTCGTGATGAAGATAGCGGGAATGCTAAAGAGAAGTCCTCCAAGCATTACCAGGCCAGTGGCATGGTCAAGCGATTTGTTTTGTAACAACGTAGTCCAATCGTCCGGAGAGAGCGTTACAATCCGGCAGCCAAAGACGAAGAAGATATATCCTGCGGTAATTACAAGAAGCCAGGGGAGCTGAGGAAGCTTGCGTTTTCTGCCCTCCGCGATGAGAAGGAAAAAGCTCACAACGAAAGCAAGCATGTAAAACAAAGAATAATATTGCGCGTTCGTATTGATGAGGAGTTCCATAAGAGAAGTTATTATTCAGGTTTTTCTGCCAGGTAAACTTGGTTGTCTTTAATGTATGCAATATTGTTTTCTTCAGATCCCAAAAAGAGCACTTGATAAATGTATAGGTTGTTTCCATACACCATTTCAGTTTCTGAATTGAGCGTAACATCAATCACCGAATAGTATTCTTTTGTTTCGTAGCAGCCACTGCTATAATAAGGGTTGGAGCATTTTTCTTTTTGGACAAGCAGTTTGTTTCCGGAATTAGAAATTAGCCCACGATTTGGTGTAGCGAGGCTTTCCCATTGTCCTATTTGCATATCTGTAGACATGTTGTACAGAATGACTAGTGGGTAGTTTGGGTAGTAAAATTGAATTCCATTTGGCGTCCATACAAAAGTCTTGTCACCATAATATGGATCGGAGAGTTGAATAGGAGTGATGGACTTTGTAGCAATATCGTAGTGGAAATATTTGTTGTAACCAGAATTGTCAGTTTGAGCAAAAAGCAACTTATTCCCTTCAGGCGAAAAGGTAATTGGTCTTCCGTTCGTAATAAAAGTCTCTTTTTTCGTTTCGAACTCGTACAAGAAGAGGGCAGGATCGTATTCCTCATCCGATGGCCTGTATTTCTCAAAAGCAAAGTAGGCGGATGTGAATGGTGTAGCGTTGTAGGATATTGAAATGCTATCAACTGCTGTTTGCTTTTTTTCTGAACTGATAATATTGATGGACATAAGCCTTCCCTCATAATCAATGTAGTAGAGCAAGTTTCCTTCAAGCCAACTTAAATAACCTGGAGTGCTGCCCGGGATTTGCCGTTTCTCTTTTGTGACGATGTCAATGGCAGTAATACCATTGTCAGCTGCCACAATAATTTCATTTGTGGCTTCCGACCAATATATTTTTTGGATGTAAGAAGTAGCGGAATACAGTTCAGTTCCGAGATACGCTGAATAGTCCGGTTTTCCGAAATCATCCTCTATTTCACAGGAGAAAAGGAGCAAAAGTAAAATCCAGTAGGATGAGATTTGCTTTATTGATTTTTCCATAGCCTGAATTTGTTAAATGAAATGCGTTGGCCAGGTAATAGGTGGTTCATGGTCTTCGCTTATTTGCATTGCCGGTACCATGGTTTGGCGTCAGTTTCATTTCCTGTCGGCATACACCTATGAACCTTCTGCCCAGCACCTGGAAGGCACGTTCCGTGTCATAATTCGGGTCACCGCTACAGTGGTTCCATATTTTCGCGCATTCGCGCTGAAGTCTTTCATAATTCCTGCGGGCCTTCAGCCAACGGTCGATAAAATCGCCTGACATTTCCATTAGTGGAGGAGACGCGTACTTCCGGAGAAGCAATAGATTCAAAATTTCTATCATGGTTTGGTTCGTGTTATTCGCCCGGTCAGCGCAAGAATGCGTAGTTCAAATATCGGTTTAAGTATTAGGATGCAGTTAACCCTAATCATTCAAATCCTAGCAGAATTGCGTCAGCCGACCGGCCGCGGCGGCGCTCTGAGCTTGTCGAGATGGTAAACTTCATCTCATTCAGGATTGCATCATTAGCGGAGCAGTCAGTTTAAACGCACTCAAAAATGTCAGGTTTTGAATGATCTCTGCTAACGACGGACGGAAGTTGTGGTGAACTTCCTCACGCATGTCTCTGGAATCGTCAGGCACCGGTAGATTTGTTTTTACGAACAATAAATTAATCCGCATGAGCACTGTAGATATTGAGCGGCTGATTAGAATCAGCAAGGAAAACCCACTTCTTCCTGAAAAATTTGTCCCCTGGGACGTGTCTATCGGGGTGGATGAATTTTACCTGCCACTGGAGCTGGTATCCCTTAGGGGACTTCCGGTATACGAACGTTAACTGAGACACAAAAGAAGGAACTGGGCGGCATGAGGCCTTCCAGGCCATGTATGCCTATGCATGGTCGGAGGGACTATTCTGTCTATTTAATCCGTCAATTCGAAATTTCAAACGATGGCATTCTAGTCGCAGGGTCGTAGAAGTCAACGATGTTGTCTTCCCTTTTGCGTTTTGGAAACTTAGTCTTATCTTTTACAAAGATGACGGCCGATCTCGTCATGGCGCCTGAGACTTGGCAGGACCAAAATGAAAATCGATTATCAATGCGTAGTTATTGTCCTATTAGTCTTAGGGTGTGCCCAGGACAAAAGAAATAATGCCGAGACTTACGCGAAGCAGATATCAAACCGGCCCGCTGCTTCTATTTTCTTAATGGATACTCCCCCTCCGAAGGTTGACTCGACGGGGCCATCACTTGGGATAAGAATTCAAGTGCCCAAATCGATTTACGATGCAGATGTTTTTCGCGGCGAAGATGGTGAATTAAGGAATTTTGAGCCACCGCTGTCGGTCACGGCTGAAATGGCAGGCGCGAATTTTACTACGTACAATACAGACCACGGACTTGGCTTGAGTGTCATCTCCTCCGGATGGCGGGATAGAATGGGGAATCTTTGGTTTGGTACGGCAGGCGGAGGCGTTAGCCGCTACGATGGAATGAATTTTACAACGTTCACCACCCGTCATGGATTAGCACATAATACGGTAAGGACAATTACGGAGGACCACGACGGGAATCTTTGGTTCGGGACAGGCGGAGGTATCACAAGATATGACGGTATCAGTTTCAAAACGCTTACGACAACGCACGGTTTGGGTCACAATGTGGTATGGAGCGCATTGGAGGATAGCCGTGGGAATCTTTGGTTTGGAACCTTTGGCGGAGGGGTTTCGCGCTTTGATGGAACCAGTTTTGAAACCTTCACGATAGATGATGGATTGGCCAGCAATACTGTCTGGAGTATCCTGGAAGATAACGCAGGAAACCTTTGGTTTGGAACCAACAAAGGCGTGAGCCGCTATGACGGAGAAGAGCTTGTCACCTTAACAACGCATGAGGGGTTGGTGCAAAATGTGGTGTGGAGTATCGGTCAGGATCAACATGGTGACATCTGGTTTGGCACTGAAGCGGGCTTAAGTCGTTATGACGGTCGCCGTTTTGAGTCGATAAGGATCGGGCCAGGTTCATTGAGCAATACAATTAAGGCAATTTTTGAAGACAGTCGTGGTATCCTTTGGTTTGGTACGGATGGCGGAGGAATTACCCGATTCGATCCGGACGCAAAAGACGGCAGGGAATTCATTACGCTAACAACCAAACAGGGTCTTGCGCACGATGCTTTGAGAAGCATCACAGAAGATAAACACGGAAACCTTTGGTTCGGTACCGAGGGCGGAGGAGTAAGTCGTTACGATGGCGAAAGTTTTACAATATTTGGAACTGACCAGGGGCTGGCCTACGATGCGGTGCGGTGTATCACGGAGGACAGCAATGGCGTGCTATGGTTTGGTACCAATGGGGGCGGTATCAGTCGTTACAATGGAAAGACCTTCTCTACCTATAATGTGCGTCAGGGGCTAGCGTCCAACTTCGTCTGGTGCGCCGCTGAAGACGGACATGGCAACATGTGGTTCGGTACGTATGGCGGCGGCGTTAGCTGCTTTGATGGTTTAAGTTTCTATACCTTAACTACTGAACATGGCCTGGCAAACAATGCTGTAATGTGCATCCATGAAGACCAGCAAGGATACATATGGTTCGGAACGAATGGAGGAGGCGTAAGCAGATTCGATGGAAAAAAGATAACGACGTTTACGACCACCCAGGGCCTGGGGCACAATGACGTAAGAAATATTGTCGAAGACAAGACCGGCAACCTTTGGTTTGCCACAAACGGCGGCGGGATAAGTCGCTACGATGGAAGGAGTTTCACCACGTTCACGACAGAACAGGGATTGCCCAGCAATGTAGTCTGGAGCCTCATTGAAGATAAAAGTGGAAATCTTTGGCTGGGCACGGGGAGTGGTCTATGCCGATACGACGGAACTACCTTTGTGACGTTCAGCACGCGTGAGGGGCTGCCTAACGATGTAGCCTATGATATTGTAGAGGATGGATACGGCGTAATTTGGATCGGGACCAACCTTGGATTGTGTGGGCTAAAATTCAGAAGTTCATCACATGGAGAGATAACAGCTGCGGGTCTGCTTGGCGTCAGCAATGCCAAACTTGATGATTATATGCCCGTGTGGGAAATATACAATAGGGAAACCGGGTACCCAGTCAGAAGTGTGAACTTCAATGGCATGTGTGTTACAAAGGTGGGTTTGCCGGGTGGAGGAGGGGAAGACACAAACGTGATATGGAGTGCCTGCGGGGACAATAAGGTAATTCGGTTTGAGGGGCAGGCGATCAGCAGTAATACCAATCCACTCCAGGCGTATATCCAATCCATACAAATTGATGAAACAACGCTTCCGTGGTATAGTCTTGCGCAATCACCGTTAGACAGTACCGTTGCAGCGCAGCAGGAGGCACTGGCGTTCGGAAATCTTTTGCCGACTGACGAGAGGCTTAGAATTCAAGAGTCCTTCGGCGATATTAACTTTGATTCCATTACACCGTTTTATCCTGTCCCGAAAAACCTTGTGCTTCCTTACCGCCATAATCAAGTCAGCTTTTATTTTGGTGTTAGGGATACGGGCATAAATTCATTCGTTCGATATCAATACATACTTGAAGGTTACGACAAAGCCTGGAGTCCTGTTACCAAAGCAACGTCTGCGTCGTTTGGGAATATCGATGCGGGCGCTTACACGTTCAAGTTGAGGGCAAGAGGCGGTGAGGGTGTTTGGAGCCAACCTATAACCTATGCCTTTGTCGTTCTTCCGCCCTGGTGGCAAACATGGTGGGCTTATGTATTTTACGGTCTCATTTTTGTTTTGATTGTTATCACAGTGAGGAATGAAACGCTGAGGCGCGAAAGGCTAAAGAATGAAATCAAGCTTAGTCAACTGGAAACAGATAAGTACCATGAGCTTGATATCCTAAAGTCACGATTCTTTGCCAATATATCTCATGAATTCCGTACGCCGCTCACACTCCTGCTGGCGCCATTGCAAAGACGATTGTCCAAATCCATCGCACCGGATGAGCGGGCAGAATTTACGAGCATGCACCGCAATGCGACCCGCTTGCTTGATCTGGTAAACCAGCTCCTTGATCTTTCAAGGATAGAGGCAGGCAGCATGAAGCTCAGGGCGATCTATGGCAATTTGAATGAATTTATCCAGGCAATTTCCAGCCAGTTTGCTTCTATGGCCCAGTCGCGGGATATTCATTTTGAGGTGATTTCGTCATCGGCAATTGAACTCTGGTTTGATCCCGATAAAATCGAGAAGATAGTGGTTAATCTGCTTTCCAACGCCTTTAAGTTTACCCCCTCCGGGGGAAGTATCGGGGTCGTGATGACCGTGGAAAATGAAAATGCCAGGATTGACGTTTCGGATTCTGGAATTGGTATGTCTGTGAATGAGATCGACCAGATTTTTGATCGCTTCTATCAAATTGATGAGTCCAGCCTTCGAGAGTATGAAGGGTTCGGCATAGGCCTTTCACTCGTAAGGGAAATCACCGAGCTTCATCACGGGACGGTAGCGGTGTCGAGCGAACCCGGTAAGGGGAGTTGTTTTACCGTGAGGATTCCAATGGGGAAGGAGCACCTGACGCAGCAAGAAATGATCACGGAGGGCGAACGGTCACCTATACCAGATCGGTATAATGCGCCTGTTTACTACGTTGACACGTTAACCTCCAGACCTCAAGCGCATATTGAAGTCTTGTCTACGATCCTCGTCATCGAGGATAACACAGAATTGAGAGATTACCTGACAAAGTCTCTTTGTGATAAGTACAATGTTCTGGAAGCATCCAATGGTCATGAGGGCCTTTTGCTGGCGCAAAGTGAGGTGCCTGATTTGATTCTCACCGATTTGATGATGCCGAAAATGGATGGCCTTGAATTGTGTAAACGAATCAGAGAAAATGAAAAGACGTGTCATATTCCCCTCATTCTACTAACCGCTAAGGCGGATGTTGAGACAAAGCTCGAGGGACTTAATACGGGTGCGGATGATTACCTGTCAAAACCTTTTAATGTGTCTGAGGTTCTGATAAGAATCCATAACCTTATTGAATCGCGGACGAAATTGCGAAAGCTCTTCTCATCTCCGTTGGTTCTCAAGCCGTCTGATATCAAAGGGACCTCGCTTGACGACCGGTTTATTCGTAAGGTGATGGAAATCATTGAAGTGCACATTGCAGATCCTTTATTCAGCGTTGAGTTGCTGGCGGATGAAGTTTCCATGAGCACGGTACAACTCTATCGCAAGTTGAAGGCATTAACTGGACATCCACCCAATGACCTCGTAAGAGGTATTCGCCTTGAGCGCGCCGCGTCATTGCTGGAGCAACGCGTTGGGAACGTAGCCGACGTCGCTTATCAGGTTGGGTTTAATAATTTGTCATATTTCTCAAAATGCTTTAAGGAGAAATTCAAACAGACACCCTCAGCGTTTTTGAGACAAAAGAACAGTGAATAGTCGTTTGTTATTTTTCGGCCAGGAAATGCTATCGTTTTTTGGGGACTTCTTAAGCGACTATTTGCCCCTCATTTTTTCAAGTTTATCCCACATCTCCTCGGGAATCAATTCCAGATGACTGAACTCGCCGCCGTTCCGCAGCCACTCTCCGCCATCAATTGTGATCACCTCCCCATTGATGTAAGCAGAAAAGTCAGACATCAGGTATGCCGCCAGGTTCGCCAGTCCTGGTGTTCGCCTACGCGTTTTAATGGAATACGTTGTGCGGGATCAAATTTCTTGACTAAATCCCCGGGCAAAAGTCTGCTCCATGCACCTTCCGTGGGAAATGGTCCAGGGGCTATGGCATTGCTGCGAATGCTGTATTTCGCCCACTCCACTACCAGCGATCTGGTTAAAGCAAGGACTCCCGCTTTGCTGCATGCTGAAGGAACGACGTAACCGGATCCGGTCCACGCATACGTAGTAACGATATTGAGAAAAGTGCCGGGTTGTTTTTTCGCTATCCAGTTTTTACCTGCCGCAAGGGTTGTATAGTAGGTTCCTTTTAACACGATATCGACGACAATGTCGAATGCCCGGTGAGAAAGCCTTTCCGTATTATAGGTCGGGTTCTCGATACTGTGATTCCAAATCTTGTCACATTCCGTTTGTAGTTTTTCATAATTCCGCCTGTCCTTTAGCCAGTGGTCAACATATTCACCGGCAGAATTCATCAACGGCGTTGAATCATACTTTCGAATCAGGATCATGTTTATGGTGTCGATCATGGTAATTACGCGTATGAGTTGATAGTATTGAATAATCTTTCCAACGATGTCAAATGTCGCGAATAGTTGATTCCCCGACTGCCGTGAATCTTTCAAAAAGTAAAAGAAATTCAACAAGGTTTTCTGGTGACTTGGCTAATGGTTGAAAATTGTTATTATCCGAATGATCCGTACTAACCAGGATTCGGAATAAAATGCAATTTTTACTTGAGCCAAATGTAATCTAGATATGAAAAAGCTATTGATTGTGAGGTTAGTTATTGCATTTCTGATCCAGGCAATTTGGGAAACACCATCAAGGGGTACCAAGATGCCCAAAGAAATAAATGACATGCCATATCTAATTCACTGGTTTTCAGCTATCTTAATGAGGAGATTTCGTGGGAGCAAGTTCCTAACTTAAGAGTTATGCATTCAGTGTTTGGTATTGCAATCCTTTATGCAATGGTAATTATTGAGCTTGTAGTCTTGCGATTCAGACTCAAAGAACCCCTGCCATGGAAGGAAGTTGTTCTTAACCTGAACTCGGGCCATATTTTGATGTGGGTAGGTAGGGGTGTAGAGGTGATGGGATATGCTTATGTTGTCTATCATTTTTCTTTGGGATGGATTGAGGCTTTGCCTGTTTCGGTGCAATGGGTGAGTGCCTTTATCTTGTGGGATCTTTGTTACTATTGGAATCATCGGGCACATCACGCAATCCCTTTTTTATGGAACGTGCATGAGGTACATCATCAGGGTGAGCATTTTAGTTTATCGCTGGGTATCCGTAATTCATGGTATTCTTCACTGACCTCATTTCCATTTTTCTTACCGCTTTGTGTACTTGGGTTTCCGGTCGAGCAATTCGTTGTCGTAGGCTCGGTACACTACTTTATTCAGTTTTATAATCATAATCGTTTGGTTAGGAACTCCGGCGTATTTGAGTATCTCATGGTTACCCCTGCGCACCACATAGTTCACCACGGAAAAAATCCAGAGTATCTAGGTAAAAATTGTGCAGGGACATTTATTATATGGGACAAGCTGTTTGGTACGTTTCAGGAGAAATTGATTGATGTTCCAGTTCAATTGGGAATTCGAGAACCGATAAGATCTGAAAATCCGTATTGGATTAATAACATTCCATTTTTCCGCTATTTCAATTTTGGAAGTCCTTCTTTTGCAACGCGTCGAAAGCCTGCGTTTGTATTGAGTGATCCCTTGATCGGGGCTGGTGGTTTATTGTTGTTTGTTTGGTTGCTTTATTACATTTACGTTGAAATGATATGGGATAACCAACGGTTGTCTTTCTTGTTTCTGATTATTTTCGGCAGTACCATTTCAATTTGCGGTCTTTCTGAGGGAAGATATTGGGGAATAATTACGTGGCTGCTGTTCTTCTGCCTCGGCACTTTAGTCTTTATTTCGTTTGGTGTGCCGTCAACAGCTCTCCTTATTCTTTTCGCTTTAAACTGCATACACGTTGCGCTGGTTTTAGTCGCATTTTTTGGACAAGTCAGAGCCAGGAAAACATCACTCCTATGAGTAATTTGAGAGTTAAGCGACCATTTAGAATAGTAGGAACCGGAGTTTGTTTTCCATCGAATAAGGTGACGTCTGAAATGCTCGAGGCAGAATTTGAATTGCCGACTGGATGGAGTGTAAACAATTCTGGTGTTGGGAACCGATACCATGCAAAAACAGAAACAATTGCCGGTCTTGGAGCCGAAGCGATAGCTGCGGCGCTTGTATCGTCCGGGATTCAAATCGACCAATTGGGAATGATAATTTGCGGTTCAGCAACGTATGATTACCCATTGCCAAATCAAGCGAGCATAATCAAAAGTCAATTTAATGGAAGCTGCACCAAGAATATTCCCTGCGTCGATATTAAGACAACTTGCCTGGGGTTTATTACGGCATTAGATTACGCCTCTCGCGTAGTTGACAATTCCAAGTTCCGGTACATCGCTATAGTTTGTTCCGAGATTGCTTCCAAAGGGCTAAATCCTGCAAATCGCGAGACCCTTACGTTGTTTGGAGATGGAGCCGCAGCCGCCATTATCGCGTTTGATGAATCCGGAGAATCCGGAGCAATCCACAATAGCATGTATACCTATTCAGAGGGAGTTACTTTTACTGAAGTAAAGGGTGGAGGAACACAATTCTTTTTTAAGGATTACCCCTATGACCCTCAGTTGCATTCCTTTTCAATGGATGGTATAAAACTTCTGAGGCTCACAAAAAGGGAGTTGCCGGCTTTTATCGATGATTTTTTCAGTGAGCTACCGGTAGATATTTTCGGAGTCGACCACATAATTCCACATCAGGCAAGTAGAGTCGGATTGCATGTCTTCTATACCATGTATAACATTGAAGAACGCAAGCGGCATGGGAATCTTCATGAAAAGGGTAATTGTATATCTGCTTCAATACCCATGGTTTTAGATGAGGTCATTAAAAATAATCTAGTTAAACGCGGAGATTCAATTTTTTTGTGTGGTACTTCTGCCGGGTTTGCCTTGGGCGGACTATTAATCAGGTATTAATATGTTTGATTTTCGGACGTCATTTATCCTCCTCAAAAATTCATTTTCTCTTTCGTCGGACAGCTTGAGGTTTCTGTCGCTCAACAGAATTATTTTCCTGTTCCTGGTATTTCCATTTATGGCTGCCCTAATACTAGCTAATTGGGTCTTTTTATGGCTTGATGATGTGTTTTTTCCAGCATACCGAAAATTGAATGTAGAAAGAAATATTTTCGTCATTGGATTGCCACGAAGTGGAACTACTTATCTCTTGGACTTAATTTGTAGTGATCCCGAAAAATTCACTGCGTTCAGCCTTGGCGAATTGGTATTCGCACCTTCGATAATTCAGAAATACTTCTTCCGTAAATTACTGGCTTTTGACCGGATTGCGGGAAATCCTTCAAGGCAAACTTTGGTTTATCTTGAAAAATCGTTGTTTAGAAAAATCAGAGGAATTCATAGCCCATCTTTTTTTGCCATCGAGGAGGATGAGTATATTTTTATATACTTATTCCGTTCGGTGTATCTTCATTTCCTGTTTCCGGAGTTGGACGATCAGCATAATTTGCTTGTGCGAGATAGGTTGTGTAACACAAGATCAGGTGAAAGGATGATGCGTTTCTATGCGGACGCGATTAGGCGGCACAATTATGTGTTTAACCGCGGCGGGCAGCGGATATTTGTGTCCAAGAATCCGGCCTATTCCGGAATGATTAGGTTATTGTATGAGCATTTTCCCAAATCTTTTTATATCAATCCGGTTCGCAATAAAAGGGAATCCATTTCATCTGCTCTTAGTCTTTCAGCCAGGCTGTATGCAATGACATGTCGCGTAACAGGTCAACTTTCGTTCAGACAAAAGACGATTTCAATGTTGGTTGCATGGAGTAATAATATGGCGCAGTTCTCGATTCAACATGCCTCAGACGGTCAGTATATGGAAATAGGTTTCCCAGTGCTCGTGGCACGTCCATACTGGTCATTGCAGAAAATATATAACTTGTTGACTATCACAATGAGCGTCACGGTTCGCAATTTATGCCTTCAATGGGAACGGGATTCCCGGAATTACAGATCTGAGCACTGTTATGAGGTTGTTTCTGAGGGCGAACTCGATGAACAAATATGAACCGAACATGAGATCTGCTATACTGGTGACAGGATGTTCTGGCTTTCTTGGAGGAAGGGTGGCAAAGTATTTCGGATCACACCCTCAAAAATATAGCGTCGTGGCGGCGTCCAGACAGTCACGAAAGAAGGATGAATTGGTAGCTAATAATTGCGATTTTAGGCCTGGCAATCTGTTAGACAAGGAATATTGTCACAACGTGACAACTGGGATTGACTACGTCGTTCATTGTGCTGCTATGTCATCGCCGTGGGGTAACTATGATGCATTCTACCAGGCAAATGTTGAGGTGACCAGGAACATATTGGCTGCATCTGCAAACAATCGAGTTAAAAAATTCGTCTTTATCTCCACTCCAAGCATCTATTTTAACTTCCAGGACCGATTCCTTGTAAAGGAAACTGATCCTCTTCCAACCAGACTTGTTAACAATTACGCTGCCACAAAACTAATCGCCGAGAGGTATGTGCTGGATAGAAATGGAAAAGACATCAACACCCTTGCACTTCGGCCAAGAGCTATTATTGGTGCTGAAGATACAGTAATATTTCCTCGATTGTTGCGCGCTCATCACGCCGGAAAATTGAAAATTATTGGTAAGGGGGATAATGTGTGTGACCTCACTTGTGCAGCGAATGTGATCGCGGCCATAGCGTGTACTTTTGATGCTAAAGATGCGGCCTTTGGTCGGGCTTTTAACATAACGGATGGAAACCCTGTAATTCTTTGGCAAGTGATCAACGCCCTGTTGAACACGCTGCAACTTGCCCCGGTGACCACGAGGGTCCCAGAAAAGTTGGCTTTCATGTATGCCGGCTTAGTCGAAATGAAGCACAAATTGTTTAGTGTTGATTCCGAACCCGAACTAACTCGCTATGGGCTCGGCATACTTTCAAAAAGTTTAACTATAGACATTACACAAGCAACAAAGCACCTAGGGTATGTGCCAGTTCAGACAACGATGGATGGAATTGCAGAATTTGTAAAATGGTATCAGACGAAAAATTAGATGTACTCTTTTTCGCCTCCGGATATTGTGTGGCTCAATCGCGCATTGTTAATCCTGGAGGAGGTTGGGGTTGGAGGCGATTTTATGCCGTGTGGGTATTAATAAAGCACCCCGTGATGGGTGTGATCCTTTTTGATGGCGGATATAATTTATCGTTTAATATTGCAACGAAGGCGTGGCCTGATCGATTATATCGCTGGGTCACTCCGGTTGTGGTTACCGATAGCGACTCAGCCGTTTCTATTTTGAAAAGAGAGGGGATCAGCCCGGTGGATGTTAAATATTTTGTAATCTCGCATTTCCATGCTGACCATATATGTGCACTCAATGATTTTCCAAATGCTGAATTAATTTGTTCGAAAAAAGGATATGAGGAGGTAGCTAGATTGGATGGGTTCGCGGCTGTTAGGAAGGGGATACTCAAGCGTTTAATTCCCGTTGATTTTGAAAAGCGTGTTCTTTTTTTGGAAGACATATCAATCACCCACATTGACAATGATAGTCAGCTTACATTCTTTGTTCCATTTGGGCAGGATTTATTGCAATTTGTGGATCTGCCTGGTCATGCCCGTGGGATGTTTGGATTCTATGTTAAAACTAGCGATGGAGAGATACTCTACGGCACAGATGCATCCTGGGAGAGCGACATGTTCCTAAATGGAATTCTACCATCACCAGTTGTGAGGTTATTCATTGATTCATGGCCAGAATACATGGAGACGAACAGAAAGTTGCTTTTGTTTTTGCGTAATAACCCAGGTACTCAAATTCTCTTTACGCATTGTTCTCGCACCTTGAAGTATGTAAGATTCCCGGTTGAAAACAGAATAATTTGACGACCGCGTTATGTGTGATTATTAACAAGGACTAAATGATATGGTAAATCTGTTTCATTCAAATTTGTTAATGCCACCCACGTCATCGGTGTCCGATCCGGTTGCACTAATTAATGGTAATAACTCATTGACAATTGCGGATTTGCTTGAGAAAAGTAAAAAACTAGCCTTGGGCTTGAAAATCAAGGGATTCCAAGAAAATGACATCGTGCTGATCACTCTTCCGCCCAGTGAAGAGTTTTTAATTATCATTTATGCCGTGGCCATGCTCCATGGGACGGTGGCCATTATTGACCCGGAAATGGGCAGGAAGCATTTTACGGCAAAACTTAAGCAGCTGACGCCCAAGTGGGCATTTGTGGATTCTCGATTGCTGTTCGTAAGAGAGCATCGGCTTATTGGTTTCGTTCTGTATAAAATGGGCAAGATTGTCCCTGAGATTGGTGACGTTCAGGATTGCCTAATTATCTCGACTGGCCCTTGGGTTCCCACCGTAAGGAAATATTTGCGCTTGAAAAAAATGTTGAGGGAAGGGGAAGAGGTGCAATTTATCCATGATAATTGTGATCACGAGTTTCTTATTATTTATACATCGGGTACAATTCAGGAACCCAAAGGTGTAGTCCACACCTTTAGCAGCCTTACCAAATCCATTCGCAATCTCATAAAATTGATCGATAAAAAGCCGGGAGATATTTTGGGTACTGAATTACCTCACTACATGTTGTTGGGAATCGCTGCGGACATACCAGTAAATATCTTTTCGTCAGGGTTGAGTGCCAGCGCTAAAATTCGAGAGATTGAACAAAAGAAGATTACCCTGTTGTTTGGTGCTCCATCAGAGTATTTGCCGTTAATCCAGCATTGCGAGAATGCAAAAAGAAAGCTTCCGAGCTCATTGCGAAAAGTTTTCTTTGGATCGGCGCCGGTTCATGCGACTTTTTTGAAAAGATTCTTTTTGGTTGCCCCTATTCATATTGAGACGATGTGTCTATATGGAATGACAGAACTGCTCCTTTGTGCCTCCATTGGCGGTAAGGATAAACTTGCGATGAACAGGCGACATGGAGACGTGTTGGGAAAGCTTTTGGATGATGTGGCTTGTAAGATCGGAGAGGATGGTGAGATTCTGCTTAGCTCACCTCAATTATTCAGTCGGTATTTTCACGAAAAAGGCAGAGATGAGTTCCACGCCTCCGGTGACTCCGGGTTACTGGACGAACGTAATAATCTTATACTGACAGGCAGAAAGAAGGATATGATCATTAGAAAGAATTTCAATATTTATCCGGTTATTTATGAAACGATTATCAGAAATATTGAAGGCGTTGATGACTGTGCGATAGTTGGTATCTGGAGTGATCAGAAGGAGGATGAGGAGGTTTGCCTCGTGTTGGAGGGAAGGCATTTGATACCGGAGCGAATAAGAGCCCATTTGTCGTACGGTCCTAATGCAATACCGAAAGAGGTTTGGCCAGACGTAATAGTTTGTATGCATATCCCAAGACATGGAAAGCACGAAAAAATTGACAAAAAGAAACTGCGTGTATTGCTGAAAAAACCTCAGGCTTTTTATGAAAAACGCGCCTGACACTGTAAACGTTACTGCTTACTTCCCCCTCATCTT
>Ga0224500_10000421_pt1 | contig 29489 bp, 24 predicted proteins | sample SF_Oct11_sed_USG_FD_168126 | JGI IMG/M metagenome (GOLD analysis project Ga0224500, IMG submission 168126) | Sediment microbial communities from San Francisco Bay, California, United States - SF_Oct11_sed_USGS_4_1 | ecosystem: Environmental > Aquatic > Marine > Sediment | place: USA: California... | reverse complement strand
AATCAGGCTGAGAAAGGATTCGTACATTTGTTCCCCGATGAGTTGTTATTCTGCAGCCGAAGGCCCGCGAGGCAGCACGCAGTATACGAGCGCGCAGCATCCGATTGCACGGGATGGCGCAGCTCGGACGCATCGCTTTCAGATGAATCGGTTTCCAGCCTAACGACGCTGCGGTATCCTGACGGCGCGTGACGTAACGCGTGTAAGCCCTGCGCCATTCGGCCGCTGCAAGGCACCGGAACCAATCAGGGCAACGACAACCTGGGGGAAATCAATGACGCAGTTCCGTGCCCTGCCGGTGTGGATCCGGCCCGTGTACTTTTTGTGTTCGCTTGTGGCTGTCGCGGCGATGCTGATTTTGGCATTCGCAACTCCGTCGCTGGCTGCGGAAAAAGGCACGGAGGATGGACAATGGCATTACCTGGGCGGTGATGCCGCGCATACCCGCTCTACGCCTGCCGATCTTATCGACGCCGACAATTTCGAAGACCTCGAGGAAGCCTGGGTCTGGGACGGCGCGAGCTTCAATGCACAAAGCGGCCGAAGCACACCGTCCTACATCGATGGACGCCTGTACACCGTTGCCGGCCCGCGACGTTACGTCGTCGCACTAGACCCGGCGAACGGAGAACTCATCTGGTCGTACGGTGAACCCAAGACCGGTCGCTACGCCTATTCGATGCGCAAGGATTACGGCAAGGGCGTGGCCTTTGCAAAAATCGACGGCAAGCTGGTCATTTACATCTCATCACCGGCGTTTTTCCTGACTGCGCTCGATGCCGCAACCGGACTGCCGCTCGAAGGCTTCGGCAAGCCGGTTCCGGTCGACGGATTTCCAAAGACCGGCGTTGTCGACATGCTTCCGGACCTCGTTTCGGACCTGGACATCGAAAGCGATCCGTACAATGGCATTCCGCTGGAAAAAGGCTATATCACGACGTCGTCACCACCAATTGTCGTCAACGGCGTGATTATCGTCGGCAACTCGCACGAACAAGGCTACTACCAGTCACGAATAGAAAACGTACCCGGCGACATCCTCGCCTACGACGCAAGAACCGGAGCGTTCCTGTGGAAGTTTCACGTCATTCCGCGACCGGGTGAGTTCGGTCACGACACCTGGGAAAGCGACGCGTGGAAGTGGACCGGCGACGTATCGTCCTGGGCGCCGATGTCCGCCGATCTCGAGCGCGATCTGGTTTACATCCCGACCAACGGCGTGACGATCGATTATTACGGCGGCTTTCATCCGGGCGACAACCTGTACGGAACCAGCCTGATCGCGTTGAACGCAAAAACCGGCAAGCGCGCCTGGCACTATCAGCTGGTCCACCACGACATCTGGAATTACGATACGCCGACGGCCCCGGTCCTGCTGGACGTGAAGATGGACGGCAAGACCGTACCCATCGTCGTGCAAACCACGAAGCAGAATTTTGCCTACACCTTCAATCGCGAAACCGGCGAACCGATCTGGCCTATTGAAGAAAAGGAAGTCCCGGCCTCCGACATCCCGGGTGAGAAACTCTCAAAGACGCAGCCCTGGCCGACCAAACCGAAAGCTTATGGCATGCAGGGACTCACGCACGACGACCTGATCGACTTCACGCCCGAATTACGCAAGGCGGCAATTGAAAACCTGAAGGACTTCAAAATCGGACCGCTGTTCAATCCACCTTTGCATCGCGACAACGACCAGGGTTACAAGGCTGCACTGTGGTGTCCCGGTGACGGTGGCGGTACCAACATCGACGGGCCGAACGTCGCCGACCCCGAAAGCGGAATTCTTTACGTTTCGACGCTGGCGGACTGCTCGTCCCGGATCATCGCGAGCGGAGAGGAGCGCGATAAGGACATTCCGCACCCGACAGGCAAGACATTTTCCCGTTACGCGTCGTTGAGACCGGACGGCGCGCGCGGTCCCGATGACCTTCCTCTCTTCAAACCACCGTACAGCCACATCACGGCGATTGACATGAACACCGGCGAACACCTGTGGCAAATCCCGGTCGGCGACACCCCGGATTCGGTGCTCAAGCATCCGAAGCTAAAGGGCATCAAGATTCCCGATACGGGTACCGGCGCGAACGCTCCTATGGTGCTAACCGCCTCCTTGTTGATTTACGCCAGCAGTGCCAGTGACGGCACGCCGATGTTGTTTGCCGTCGACAAAAAGACCGGTGAGCGCGTGGGTGCTGTGGAATTACCGGAGTCTGCTCACTACGGCATGATGAGTTACGTGCACGACGGCAAGCAGTATGTCCTCGTACAGACCGGTCGCACACTGACGGCGATGGCGCTTTACGAGTAGCTGGAACCATGGCGTGCTTTGTTGGCGATTGCTTCGTCGCTTCGCTCCTCGCAATGACGTTGTCGGTCCGACATCCCGATTCGGCTGTGAACCGACCACGCCGCACTCGCAATGACGATTCCTGTCGTCATTGCGAGGAGCGAAGCGACGAAGCGATCTTCCGAACAATCCGTGGCGCACATTTGAGGTAAGCTAGCGCCTCTATGAGCGATCCCTTCGAAGAAAGTGCACTGCGGTACCACCGGGAGCCGCCCGCGGGCAAGCTTGCGATTATCCCGACGAAGCCGCTTGCCAACCAGTTTGACCTGGCCCAAGCTTACTCGCCCGGCGTCGCTCATCCCTGTAACCGGATCGCTGCCAATCCGGCCGATGCGGCGTTGTACACCGCGCGCGCCAACCTCGTCGCTGTAATAACCAACGGCAGCGCCGTCCTCGGGCTTGGCGCCATCGGTCCACTGGCCGCGAAACCGGTCATGGAGGGCAAAGCGGTATTATTCAAGAAGTTCGCCGGTATCGATGTTTTCGATATCGAGATCGCGGAAGACGATCCGGACATGCTGGTTGAAGTCATCGCGCGACTGGAACCAACCTTCGGCGCTATCAATCTCGAGGACATAAAGTCACCCGAGTGTTTCGAGGTCGAACGACAACTTGTCGATCGCCTGGGGATCCCGGTATTCCACGATGACCAGCACGGTACGGCTATCGTGGCCGGCGCGGCAATCAAGAACGGCCTGCGGGTCGTCGGCAAATCGATCAAGGATGTAAAGCTGGTCGGCACCGGGGCCGGGGCGGCGAGCCTCGCCTGCCTGGACCTGCTTGTCGAACTCGGACTGCAGAAGAAGAACATCATTCTGGTCGACCGCGAAGGCGTCGTTTACGACGGCCGCAAAAAAGACATGAACAAGTACAAATCGCGCTACGCGGCGAAGACAAAGCTTCGGACGCTGAGCGAGGCTATCGAAGGTGCCGACATTTTCCTCGGCCTGTCAGGACCCAACGTGCTGACCGCGGAGATGGTTTTGAAAATGGGCGACCGACCGATGATCCTGGCGCTGGCGAATCCGACTCCCGAAATCCAGCCGGAGATTGCGAAGGAGGCACGCCCGGATGCGCTGATCGCAACCGGTCGTTCCGACTACCCCAACCAGGTCAATAACGTGCTCTGCTTCCCGTTCATTTTCCGGGGCGCGCTGGATGTCGGTGCAACAAAGATAAATGCCGAAATGAAGATTGCCTGCGTGGATGCTATCGCCAACCTGGCGATGCGCGAATCGACGGATGAGGTCGCAAACGCCTACCAGAACGAGACGCTGAAGTTCGGCCCGGAATACCTGATTCCGAAACCCTTCGACAACCGCCTGATGCCCGAGGTCTCGTTCGCGGTCGCCAAAGCCGCCATGCAATCCGGCGTCGCAACGCGCCCGATCGAGGATCTCGACAAGTACAAGCTGAGCCTCGCTCGCTTCAGCATGCGCTCGTCGATGTTCATGCAGCCGATAATCGAAGTGGCCGGGCGCGATCGCGAGCGGCTGGTTTATGCCGAAGGCGAGAATCCGGTAGTTTTGCGAGCCGTACAAACGGTATGCGACGAGCGCATTGCGATACCTATCGTATTGGGGCGCGCGGAAGTCGTCGCCATGCGCATTGCCGAGCTGGGACTTCGCATCAAGGCCGGCGAGGATTTCGAATTGACTGATCCGCAGAACGACAGGCGTTACCGCGAGTACTGGCAGTTCTACCACGAGCGGGTCAGCCGCAAGGGCGTCTCCGTGTCATCCGCACGCGAAGTCATTCGGACCAGCACCACCGCAATAGCCGCCTGCATGGTTGCAAAGGGCGAGGCCGAGGCGATGATCTGCGGCTCGGTCGGGCGTTTCGACAATCACCTGCAACACATCATTGAAATTATCGGCCCGGAATCCAGCAGCAAGCGCGTCTCGTCGATGAGCGTACTGATTTTGCCGTCGGGACCGCTCTTCATCTCGGACACGCATATCGGCGTCAACCCGACTGCCGAGCAGATTGTCGAAACGACGCTAGCCTGTGCGGCACGTGTCAGCGGTTTCGGCATCAAGCCCAAGGTTGCCTTGTTATCGCACTCGAACTTCGGATCTTCCCGCGCGGCCAGCGCCAGGAAAATGCGCGATGCGCTCGCAATGGTGCGCGAGACCGCGCCGGAATTGGAGATCGATGGCGAGATGCATGCCAGCGCTGCGATGAATCAGTCCATTCGCGATTCCCTGGTGCCCGATTCGAGCCTAAGCGGCCGTGCCAACCTGCTGATCATGCCGGATCTCGACACCGCCAATATTTCGATGGAGCTGATTCGCTCGCTCAACGATGCATTGCTGATCGGCCCGGTACTGTCAGGAACAGCTCATCCGGCACATATCATCACGCCTTCGCTGACCATGCGCGGCATATTCAATATGAGTGCCATTGCGGTCGCAGACGTCTGGCGCAGCAAGAACAGTGGCTCGCAGAAGTCACTGAAGGTCTGAGGTCGCCGGGTACCTGCGCCACGCTCATTCCGGTGGACCGGATGCATTCCGCTTGATTGCCTCGAGCCGCTCGTCGACAAATGCCCGAAACGTCGGGCGCCAATCAGGCTCATTGTCCTCGAGCCATTCCCGCGCACCCCGGTTAGTCAATATCTCGTCGACGATGTGCGCGGGGCCCGCGAATTCATCCGGAGCATGTTTCAGTGCAAGCTGGCGAATATAGGCGCCCTGAGTGGCAGCAAAGATGTTCCGGAGCAGCAAGCCGAACCTGAACTGCTCAATTGCCTCAAGCCCTTTGTAGCTCTTGTAGCCACGGGACAAAAGCTCCGCAAGTTCCGGATGCAGGACAAGCAGCTCGCGAATGCGATTGGCCGAATCTATATTGCGTTCGAAGGCTGCCAACTGATTCGCTTCGACGTTCAGGGACGACTGCTGCGTATTCTGCCGGATTTGAACGGCCAGGTAGATCAACGACACGAAGATACCTATTACACCAGTCAATTCGGCTATGGCGCCGACGGCTTCCCAGTTCATGACGTCCCCTTTAGATATTTTGGTCACGAGGAGCCGAATCCACGAAAAATGGGAGGCGGCTCAGTGCATCATACAGGTACCATTGCGTAAGACAGTCTGTGCATTGAAGCGGAGTAACACCATGAGCAAGCGTGACCAGGGCTGGCTGGACGAGCTGCCGGAGGCATTCAAGATTTATCGCGCCGGTCGCGATGTCGACGAGGTCGAGTGCATCGTGCCGGACCTGGCCGGCATGTCGCGCGGCAAAGCGATGCCTGCACGCAAGTTCAACCCGCAGCACGAAACCTATTTACCCGTCTCAATCTTTTATCAGACGATCACCGGAAAAGACGTCGAAATGGACATCGATAACCAGTGGGCGGAAGGCGACCTGGTGCTGAAGGCGGACATGTCCACCGCCAAGGCAGTGCCATGGGCAAAAGAGCCAACGGTACAGGTCATTCACGACCTGTATACGCGCGATGGCAAGCCGGTAAGAATCGCGCCGCGGCAGGTATTGAAGCAGGTCGTCGAGTTGTATTCGCAACAAGGCTGGAAGCCCGTAGTTGCGCCCGAACTCGAGTTTTACCTGATCAAGCCGAACCTCGATCCTAACGAACCGATCCAGTCGCCGGTCGGCCGAACCGGCCGGCGAGGCAGCGGCAATCAGTCCTACTCCATGTCAGCGGTGGATGACTACGGGCCGGTTATCGATACTATTTATCGCTTCGCGCAGGATGCCGGATTGGCTATCGATACTGTCATCCAGGAAGACGGCGCGGGCCAGGTGGAAATCAACCTGACTCATGGCGACCCGGTGCTTCTGGCGGACCAGGTTTTCTATTTCAAACGCATTATTCGTGAAGCAGCGCTTAACCACGGCATGTTTGCAACCTTCATGGCCAAGCCGATGCGCGATCAGCCCGGCTCTGCGATGCACGTGCACCAGAGCATTGTGGACATCGCGACCAGCAAGAATATCTTCAGTGACAAGAAAGGGAATGTCAGTGAACGTTTTCTGAATTTTATCGGTGGCTGCCAGAAGTATCTGCCGCAAGCCTTGCCGCTGATGGCTCCATACGTGAACAGCTATAGACGCTTCGAGACAGACTCCAACTCCAGTGCACCCACCAATTTTGCGTGGGGCTATGACAACCGGGCCACCGGATTGCGTGTACCGAATTCGGCAGCGCAAAATCGCCGCCTGGAAAACCGCGTGGTCGGCGTGGATTGCAACCCGTACCTGGCCATCGCCGCAGGGCTTGCCTGCGGGTATCTCGGCATGATGAAAAAAGTCCAGCCGGGTGAACCGGCCGTCGGCGAACTTCAAAACGATGAGTACGCCATTCCCACCACGCTGGACGAGGCACTAACCGTGTTCGAGGCGGCCGATGACGTGCACCAGGTGCTGGGGCAGGAGTTCTGCATGATTTACGGTGAGGTGAAGCGCGAGGAAATGCGACTGTTCCACCGCGAAATCAGCCCCTGGGAACGCGAGCACTTGTTGCTAAATGTCTGATTACACGGGCTCCTCGCGTCTTCGGTCGGGACCTTCGCGGCCGAGCGCGATTGTTGTTCAATACCTGTTGGGCGACTGACACCAGATTCATCTTTAAGAAATGCTCAATCTGGTTCCGCACCGGCAAGCAACTTAAGCAGCTCCACGGTGCCTGGTTTGTCGTTTCCGTACCCCTCCCGGGTTTGCCCGCAAAGGGCAATCGACACTTCACTGTTATCCGCGAGACTTATCTTAATCCCCAGGTTCTTTTGGAACAGGCTGTTGATTGCACCGACACTGGCAATTTGCTCGCGCACTATGCGCAACGGTCCGGCTGCGGGGCCACTTGGCAGCGATTCCCATGGAAGAAACACGATAGATGCCGATGAGACCCCCAGCAGTGCGCTGTGTGAAACATCCTCGGCGTCGCAATACATCCCGCTGCTGCTGAACATACGCTTTCCCGACAGCCACAAGGCATGTTCGAACCAGCGCACCGGCTCCTCTTCCGACGGGAATGCCTGCCACATACGTTCAGTCTGCCGCTCCGTGCGCATCGCGACGTCTTGCTGGAGCATAGGACAACGTTTCAGATCCACTTCTGCAACGTCTGAAACGTCGGTCAGAAAAAACAGGTCCGCGCACTGAGCCGAGTCGAATTCAACCTCAGTCACTGTGCCCATAGTGTCATAGCGGAGGAGCAGGCGACGAAACAGAAACTCGTTGTGCACCGGCCATCGGCCAAAGTTTGAGAGGGCAACTACCCACGCTCCGGATTCCATCTGCAGATAGTTCGACTCGTAATAGGCCCAATGACCGTTTAGCGCTTCGACTTCTGGCGCTCCCAATACGCGCATCACCTCAGTACGGGGCGTCGATCCGATGATAATAAATGCGGGCACGCCGTCGCCAAGGTTACTGCGCGATTCGTAGTATCCGGGCGCTTTGTCGTACGGCACTAACGGTACGCAAGCGCTCAAGCCTCCAATGAGCATCGCGAGGCCAGTCAGTTGTCGCATGCTCGCGCTGCGATGCGGCAGCGTCCTGCGCGAATTGGGATCCTGGGCAATCCGGGCTCGATTTCTGTCCATGTTCATCAGGGTATTCCGTATTTTCGTCCCGGCTGATGAAGTGTTCGGGTTAGGCGATCATAGTCCGGAACGGGAGTCTGCGGCGGGAAAACTCCATGGCTCCGCTGAAGCGATTGCGACACTGCGCGGAATCGACACAGAATATGCGGAATTCGGCGATGAACCAATTTTTCGCTGGTTGGGTACGAAAACGTAATCCAACCAACTATATACGGCACGGCCCCTTCTCTCGATCTCACTTCGGAAGTTCGGCCGGCGTTGGTCATTCTCGTTACTCGACTGAAGTCTGCGACAGACTCAGATTGGATCTTTGCGGTGCAGTCCCCGTATTCGGCGGCTGACTATCGCCTCCACCACCGCCTCCGCCGCATGCGGCAAGCAGGACAATTGATAGAAGTTTCATGGCCCTGCCATCCCTGATCGGTGTACGAAAGAAGTGGCGGCCGGGCGATCTTGGGTCCTACGTAGCATTAGAGACGGCGTCGCGAAGGAGGCGAGGACCCTTAAGCTTTGCGTCACTGGCTTTTGCCAGCTTTGCCCTTGTCGTGCGTAATTTTTTCGTCAGAACGCGCTTTGCGTCAATGACGGCTAGTACGTAGCGACATCGGAGTTGGAACACACACTTGAAGCCTGATTACTAGTTACAATTTGCCAGAACGTTGATCCATATTGTGAGCAAATTGCTGTCGGCACTATCCGATGCAGTCAAACCCACGGGCGGCATGACGACCGCGTGACTATAATCCGGCATTTCACCCATTTCGGTTCGTTTGACATTTAGCGTGCGAATGCCACTTCGTGCCGCCAGTGCCTTGCTGCTGGTAAAATCTGGAATAGGTGAACAACGGCACGTCTTCCGCATGGGACAGCAGACATGGCACGCATTCTTTTCATTTATTCGACGGTCGACGGGCATACACTCGAAATCTGCCAGCGTCTGCAAAGCATCGCCGAGCAGGCCGGGCATTCACCAACGCTCCATGAACTGACACCGGCTTCGATGCCGGACCTGTCCGGCTACGACCGGATCGTTATCGGCGCGAGTATTCGTTACGGCAAGCATCGCCCCGAAGTGACAGACCTCATCAATCAGAATCTCGCCATTCTCGAAGCCCAGCCGAGCGCGTTTTTTTCCGTCAACGTCGTTGCCCGTAAACCGGACAAGCGCGATCCCGATACGAATCCCTACGTCAGGAAATTCCTCAGCCGGATTTCATGGAAACCGGCTATCGTTGCCATTTTCGCCGGTAAGATCGATTACCCGGCCTATGGCTTTTTTGACAGGACAATGATTCGCTTCATCATGTGGATGACCAAAGGACCGACGGATCCGAAAACGACGATTGATTTCACGGACTGGAATGACGTAAAACGATTCGGCGAGCGTATCGCCAGCCAAGACCTGTAATGGCGCGTCAGATCCAGCGCATTTTCCTGAACGCGAACAGCAAGCCACCCGCGATGAATACCAGCACGCCGATTACGACAAAATAGCCATGCGCCGTGCTCAACTCCGGCATGTTTTCGAAGTTCATACCGTAGATACCTGCAATGAATGTCAGCGGCAGGAAAATAACCGAGGCTATCGTCAATAATTTCATGATGTTGTTCAGACGGTGCGAGCTTATAGAAATGTAGCCATCGATAAGGTCACGCGTAAGCTCCTGCAATAGCGACGACAGGCTCGCAAGGCGCTCCATCTGCTCGAAAGCGTCCTGGAATTCGTGCCGGCTTTGCTTGCCTATGAGCGCAGAGTTGCTGCCCGGCAATTGCGCCAATGTCGACTGCTGGTAGCCGAATATACGCCGCAGCTTTTTCAATTGGCTATTGTATGACACAAGCTCGGATAACAACGTGTCGTTCGGATCTTCGAGCATTTGCTCTTCCATCTGGTCAAGGCGGCTCTCGAGCGCAAGGATGATCGGTGTGTATCGATCGACTATGGTACGGACTATCCGGTAACACAGGTGCGCCGAGCCTTTCGAGAAGTCGATTTCCTTGTCGTTGATTTGCTGCAGAACGATTTCGATACTGGGTGAAATCATTGCGTGCCGCGTAACCAGGAAATTCCGCCCGACGAAAATCGAAATGTGCACGATGGAAAAGTCGATGCTGTCAGTGTCGGCAGTGAATCCCTTTAACAGCAGGAAGAAGCAATTGTCGAACCATTCAAGCTTGGGCGGGTGGCGATCACGTTGCGCATCGTCTATCGCCAGGCTGTTGATCTGAAACAGCTGCTCCATAATTGCCCGTTCGCGACGCTTGTCCTCCTGATCGAAGTCGACCCAAACGACATCGTCGCCGTTCGTCTGCCAGTCATTCAGCAGTTCCTCGCCACCGGACAGGTAGGTTTTCTTACCGCTGACGAATCTGATGACCCTGATCATGTTTCCGCTCCTGGTGCAGGCAAGCTCTCTATGGTTTTCAGTGACGGTGGCCTAGACTGCTGCAGCCGCGCCGCAGCCCTTTCCGCCTCGGAAAATGCGCGTAGCAGGTTGTGGCGTGACAGACTGGCAATCTTGTCGTCGCTCCAGCCGCGCCGTATCAGCTCCGCGGCAAGCTCCGGAAAGCGTGAAACGTCTTCGAGTCCCTGTACGAGTTCATCGCCCTCCGCACCATAGAAGTCGCTGCCGATGCCTACATGGTCAACACCGGCAATCTTCGCTACATGTTCGATGTGATCCGCAACCTGGGACAGGGTCGCGAGCGGTGGCGCGCCATGCTCTTCGCGATAAGCCTTGCCGATCCGACTCCATTCGGCATCGGTTGTGGCGTCTTTCAGCAACGGGATCATCCCGTCCTCCCAGTCGCGCCGCTCAGCGCTGACATACGCAGGAATGAAGGTCACCATCACGACCCCACCGTTCTTCGCGATCCGCTTGAGAACACTATCAGGCACGTTTCGCGGATGATCGGTCAGCGCCCGAGCCGACGAGTGCGAAAATATGACGGGTGCTTCCGCAATATCCAGCACATCGTTCATGGTTGCTTCTGACACGTGCGACAGATCCACCAACATGCCGAGGCGATTCATTTCGCGAACCACTTCCCGGCCGAAGCCGGTCAGGCCCTCGTGACGTGCGTCGTCCGTTGCCGAATCGGCCCAGTCGTTGCTATGGAAGTGCGTCAAGGTCATATATCTCACGCCGAGATCGTAGTAGCTGCGCAATGCGCCGAGTGAATTTGCGATCGTGTGGCCGCCTTCCATTCCAAGCAGCGATGCGATTTTCTCCTGCCGTCGTGCCGCTTCGATGTCGGCGACGCTGGTCGCGAGCATCAGATCATCGGGATACAGGCCGATCATGCGTTTCGCGATGTCGATTTGCTCCAGCTGCGCCGTCATGGCCTCGAGCGGCGAAAGCGAGGTGGGCACGTAAACCGACCAGAACTGCGTTCCGACCCTGCCTTCGCGCAAGCGGGGAATGTCAGTGTCATATTCGGCGCGCTTCGATATGTCATGACCTTCCACATTGCCGCCGAACTTTTCGCGAATGACCCATGGCAGGTCGTTGTGTCCGTCAACAACGGGCGCTTCGCTCAGGACTTTCCTGGCGCGTTGTACTGCCGGATCTTCGGCGGCCCAGCCACCTTGCCCGGCAAGCACTACAGTGAAGCCCAACAATACGCTTTTGGCCCTTCGTGCCAACATGCAATTCACTCCTGAGTCATTTCTTGCTGCCAGTGATAGCATTGCGCTTTCCAACGCGAGTTGTAGGCGGAGCCACCCCTGATAGCATGGTAAGCGATAAATGACACTGGCCACAGCCCGTGACGTGATTATTGTAGGAGCCGGCATTTCGGGTATTGCGACTGCATTCTATCTGTCACGTGCGAATTCGGGCTTGAAAATCACGTTGGTAGACGCCTTGCAACCGATGTCGTTTACTTCCGCACAGTCCGGGGAGAACTACCGCAACTGGTGGCCTTCACCGGTCATGAAGGACTTCATCGACCAGAGTATCGATTTGCTCGAGGCCATTGCGGCCGATACCGAAAATCGGATTCGTCTGACTCAGAGTGGCTATGCGCTGGCCACGCGTAGCAACAGTATCGACATGTTGTTGCAGGGGCTTGGCACAGATGCCGATGTGATAAACAAGCCAAAAGCGATCCGTGCGAAGTTCCCGGCTTTCGACCCGGAAGTTCGCAATGTCATCTGTATCCGTCGCGCCGGAAGTCTCGACAGTTACACGCTCAGCCAGCACATGCTCGGATCGTTTCGGGCATGTGGCGGCAGTGTCGTGCGTGGTGAAGTTTCCGGAATCGAACCACAATCGCCGTTTCGCATCACGCTCAGTGACGGGCGGGACCTGTCGGCGACTCAAATTGTCATCGCCGCCGGTCCGTTCATAAACTGGCTGCTCGCGCATCTTGGCGAGAAACTGCCTGTTGCCAACGTCCTGCAGCAAAAACTCGCATTCGAAGACGTATTGAATGCAGTCCCGCTCGACCAGCCCTTTTCCGTCGACCTGGATGCGCAACAGCTCGACTGGACGGATGAAGAGCGCGACCTTCTGGCCGACGACGAGCAATTCCGGTTTCTCGTCGACACAATGCCGGGAAATGCGCATCGCCGACCCGAGGGCAACGACCACTGCCGCTGGGTACGGCTCGGCTGGGCATATAATACGGAACCGTCGGAGCCGGGCTGGTCGCCTTCTCTCGACGATCATTTTCCGGAGATCGTCTTGCGCGGGGCCGCGCGCCTGAATCCTTCGTTGAAGGCTTATTACAGGGAATTGCCCGCCGCGCGCAGCCACTACGGCGGCTATTACACGATGACAGAGGAAAATCTGCCGATAATCGGCCCGCTGCGAACCGAGGGTGCTTTTGTAGTTTCTGCATTGTCGGGCTTCGGCACGATGGCGGCTTGTGCAGCCGGAGACCTCTGCTCGCGCTGGCTCCGCGGTACCGCTTTGCCCGCACACGCCAAGCCGTTATCGCTGGCGCGATACAACGATACGGAATTCTTGAACTCGATACGCCTTTCGAGCGAGCGAGGCGTGCTATAAGACCGGCGAATATCAGACTTTGGATTGACTAAATTACGAGGAAGTCTCTGTGCCCTTGAACCTCACTGCCAACGAAGCACGCGTCATAGGCTGCCTGATCGAGAAATCGGTGGTCACACCGGAACAGTATCCATTAACACTGAACGCGTTGACGAATGCCTGCAATCAGAAGTCCAGCCGCGATCCTGTCATGGCGCTGCCTCAGGGAGTCGTGCAACGCACGGTGCGCGATCTGGAAGGCAAGAACCTGGTGCGCGTCGAGGAGAATTTCAAGAGTCGTACGGAGAAATACGTTCAGCGCTTTTGCAACACGCACTTCAGTGATTTTCAGTTTGATCCGGCACAACTTGCCATCGTTTGCCTGCTGCTTTTGCGGGGAGCGCAGACTCCGGGCGAGCTACGCGCACGCAGCGGAAGGTTGCACACCTTCGCCGATAACGATGCGGTTGTTGCGGCACTCTCGGGCCTGATCGAGCGCAACGGCGACCCACTGGTCGTGCAACTGCCGCGCACCCCTGGCAGGAAGGATGCGGAGTACATGCACCTGTTTTCCGGGCCGGTGGATATCGATGCGCATGTTGCGAAGTCCAAGGCCGCCACGCGTGAATCGAGCCCGGTTCGAAGCAGCGTTACCGATCTTGAATTACGGGTCAGCAATCTGGAAGAGGAACTCGCGTTACTGCGCGAGCAGCTCAAGCCGCTGCTTTGACCGGGGAATTCAGTCCAGCGCGGCAAGCGCCATCAGCACATCATCTCGACAGCTATCGATCGCGGCCGACACCTTTTCTGCCGAGTCGTCCGACGCGCCCAGGCCACTCCAATTGTCGTTCCAGATTGCAACCAGCTCGCCCGTGCTCGAGCGAGCGGGTTCCGGCAGCAGCTTGCCGAGGTCACGGATCGTCAGGACGTAAGCCCAGCCGGTGCGCGGGTTTCCCATTGCCGGGTCCCGGTCGTAGTGACTGAAAAACCGGACGCGCTCCAGCTCGCCCAGTTTGATCAGCAGCTCGAAGCCGGCGGCACGGATATTTCGGTTGGCCTCGGTTTGCTCGTTTCGCCAGGTGTTGTAGCTCAGGCTCGACACCGCCACAGCCAGGCTGATAAGCGCAACCGAGTGGCGACGCAATTGCTCGGATAATCCGTTCATTTCACCCTCCCCGGTACCGACCTGCCAATCGAAGCTACCGCTCCAGCATTACGACATCCAGACTTTTTCGAATCTCGGCTGCCCAGTATGGCGCCATGTACGCCGCCTTTCTGCTGTTGCCCGGCGGCTTGTCGGTCGCCGGCAGCTCGATTCGCGGTATCCGCGTCAAATCGAAACGAATGTGTTGTTGCGCATCCACGACGAATACTCCAGGGGTACCCATAACCTCGTAGAGATCGGCAACATCGTCTCCATCGAGCAGAAGAGTGAAGTCGTATCCGGCGCTTTCCATGAAGCCGACCGGATCGCCATCTTCCTTGATATTGATCGCGAGTATCCGGATATCGTTGCCGTACTCCAGGCGCATGCTTTGCAGATGCGGCATCAGTGCTTTGCAGTATGGGCACCAGGTCGCCCAAAAAAACAGAATCGTCGTCTGTTTTTTCGACTCCTGGGCGAGGTTTACCTGACGGCCATCCGGCGCACGCAGCGTCCAGTCCGGCGCCCGTACCGCGTCCGATGCCGCGTCCGATGCGGCGCCTTGGCTGGAAATTACCAACGCAAGCAAGCAAATATTTATCAGGCGTTTCACAGGGAATTCTCCATAGGCAGGGACAGTCCGGCTGTGAATCGGGACCGGACAAAGCGCGTGCATATTACCAAAACCTGTTTTTCGCCGCGCGAAGGCGGCAGAATGGCCGCTCGTTTCGCGAATCCGGATGATCCAGCAATGAGAAAAATCGCTTTCCTGCCACTGTTCCTGTTGATCTTTGTTGCGTGTTCAAAGGAACCAGCCACTGTACCGGCACCCGAGAAGAAACCCGTCACGCTGGAAATCCATGGCGACACACGGACCGATGATTATTACTGGCTTCGCGAGCGCGAAAATCCGGAGGTCATCGCCTATCTCGAGGCGGAAAACGCTTACATGGAGAAAGCGTTGGCTCCGTTCAAGGGATTGCAAAGCATTTTGTACGATGAAATGAAGGCACGCATCAGGCAGGACGAATTCTCGGCGCCTTACAAGCGTGGCGACTATTTCTACTACTACCGATATGTTGAAGGCGGCGAGTATCCGATCTATGCCAGGAAACGAGGATCTATGGATGCGGACGAGGAGCTTATGCTCGACGTCAACAAGCTCGCCGGCGATGCAGACTATTTCGCCGTGAGCGGATTCTCGGTCAGCCCCGACGACCGAATCGCGGCCTACGGCGTCGACGATCAGGGCCGTCGATTTTACGATATTTACTTCCTCGATCTGGAAACCGGTGAACTGCTGGCCGACCGCATCGACGACACCACGGCTAATTTCCACTGGGCGAACGACAGCCGCACCATTCTTTACGGCAAGCAGCATCCGGACACGCTGCGTTCGTACCGCGTATTCCGGCATACGCTGGGCAGCGGTGACGACTCCCTGGTTTACGAGGAACCGGACGCAACCAACTATCTGTCTGTCTCGAAATCGCTGTCGTCGGAATATTTCTACCTGACCAGCTCACAAACGCTTTCCACCGAGGTTCGCTACCTGTCGGCAAATTCGCCACAGAACAGCGCGAAGGTGTTCCTGCCGCGGGAATCCCTACACGAGTATTTTGTCAGCGATGGTGCCGATCGCTTTTACATTTTGAGCAACAACAATGCAACCAACTTCCGGTTGATGGAAGCGCCGCTTGGCGACACGTCGAAAGCTTCCTGGAATGAGGTGGTCGCCCATCGTGACAACGCTCTCATCGAAAATTTCAAAGTCTTTCGGAATTACCTGGTCATCACCATTGTCGAGAATGGTCTGACGCAGATGGAAATCATCGATCGGGAAACCGGCGCCACGAAACGCATCGACTTCGGCGAAGAAGTTTATACCGCATATTCGGACGTCAACGAGGAGTTCGACACGGAATGGTTTCGATACACCTACGAATCCATGACGACTCCCGAGTCTACTTACGATATCAACCTGAAATCCGATGAGCACAAGCTTATCAAGGAACAGCCGGTTGAAGGCGACTTCGACCGAAGCAACTATCGCACGGAACGCCTGTTCGCTACTGCACGCGACGGAACGCGGGTACCGGTCTCGATCGTTTATCGCAAGGGCATGGAGAAGAACGGCAGGAACCCGTTGCTGCAGTATGCCTACGGATCCTATGGATCGAGCACGGATCCGAGCTTCAGTTCCGATCGCCTAAGCCTGCTGGATCGCGGCTTTATTTTTGCCATCGCACACATCCGTGGCGGGTCAGAAATGGGTCGGGAGTGGTATTACGACGGCCGGCAACTCAACAAGAAGAATACTTTTACGGACTTCATTGACGTATCGAAGTACCTGATCGAACAGGGCTACACATCTCCCGATCACCTCTATGCCTATGGTGGCAGCGCCGGCGGCCTGTTAATGGGTGCGGTATTGAATATGGCGCCGGAACTTTACAACGGCGTCATGGCGGCCGTTCCATTTGTCGATGTCATTACAACGATGCTGGATGCCGACATACCGTTGACGTCGGGCGAATGGGACGAGTGGGGCAATCCGAACGACAGGGAATATTACGACTACATGAAGTCCTACTCGCCGTACGACAATGTCAGGAAAATGGAGTATCCGAACCTGCTCGTGACAACCGGCCTGCACGATTCTCAAGTGCAATACTGGGAACCGGCCAAGTGGGTTGCGAAACTTCGCGAATACAAGACCGACGACAATATGCTGGCCCTGAAGACCGACATGTCCGCCGGTCACAGCGGCAAGACCGGACGCTTCCGACGCATCGAAGACACGTCGCTGTATTACGCATTTTTCATGGGGCTCGAAGGCATCCGGGAATAGTGGAGGACCCGCTGTAGCGGCCGGCACCGATCAGATAACGGACTATTCGCGCGACGCTAAAGTCGATCGCAAACCGCCGGTCGCCAGCGCGATACCCACTATGATGATGCCGCAGGCAGCGATCATGCCGGCGCTGATCGGCTCGTACAGGAACACCAGCCCCCACAACATGCCGAAAACCGGGATCAGGTAAGTGGTCGTGATGGCCCGGGCCGGGCCAATCCGGGCTATCAAACGGAAATAGAGGATAAAGGCGACACCGGTGCACAACACACCGAGGGCGGTGACGCTGTACCAGCTCCTGACAGACGGCTGATCCGCCGGCCAGTAGATCATCGCCAGCGGCAAAAGCAGCACGGCCGCGGCAAGCTGAGACCCGGCTGCATTGACGATCGGCGCAACGCCGGTCAGATTCTTCTTCGTGTAATTCACGGCTACGCCATAACAGAGTGTCGCAACGAGACATGCACTGATCGCCCATGCAGCACCCTCGACATTCAGTGCGATCCGGTCCCATAGCAGCAACAGAACACCACCAAAACCAATGGCAAGACCCAGACTCTGCGTCGGGCGAAGTTTGTCACGAAGCCAAAGGTAACCGACCACGGCTGCAAACAGAGGCGCCGTGGCATTCACGACAGCCGCCGTACCCGCCGTAATCTTCAGCGTTGCGTAGGCGAACAGTACAAACGGAACTGCCGAACCGAAGATACCGACCACGGTCAGTGGTGCCGCCAGCCGGAGCAGCTCCGCCCCGCCGCCTCGCCAAAGCAGAACCGCGATGAGAAACAGCGCACCGATCGCCACACGAATCTCGACCAGGGCAAAAGCGCCAAACTCCGGCGTGGCAACACGCATGAAAAGGAACGACGCACCCCAGATGGCGGCCAGCAGGACGAGTTCCAGACGATCCACGTGAGTCATGAAATGCCGCCGGTTGCGATTCTATTTTTTGTGCGGGCTCATGCACAATGAGTCTGCTTGCGGAATAGCTCCGAGCAGCGACTCATAATGCAGTTTCATCTGTGCCAGATCAATGCCGTTCAGAAACGAGGAATAGGTCAGGTAACAAAGCAGAAATCGCAGATCGTCGGCCCAGGGCGGCAGGTACTTCGCTTCGTCGCACATGCCCTGTTGCGTCAATTCGAAAATCGCCGGAATATCCTCGATATCCAGCTTTCCGGCGAACAACAGGCGCAGGCAGTCGGCCCTGCCCGTCGATACGATGACGCGCAGGAAATTATGCACCCGCAGCAGGCCATCCAGGTATACGACGTCTTTGGTAAATGGCGTACCGCCACTCAGCACTCCGCCACGAAAAACCCGTCGCGCGTTCTCGAAGGCCTGTTCCTTGCCGCCGGTCCTCTGCAGAAAGTAGCGGTAAACGTCCAGAAAATCCGCGCCGTCGACAGCCATCTGGATCGCCAGGACTCGATCCGCCAGCCGTCGCATGCGATCGAGATCGATCGAACCCGTGATGAACTCGGCGAACACCGCAAGGCCTTCCTGGGTACGTGTAGTGCCCGGATGTCCTGCGGCCAGTATCTTCAAGCGCGGCTGTGCCAGTCCGTTCAGCGAAGTGGCAACATGAACGTAAGCTTCATGCTGGATCAGTTGCCGAATGTCCTTGTCCGTAAAGCACGCCGAACGGCGAATGCGAATTCGCCCCGGGCCTGCCAGTGCATTCGCCGACAACTCATCGACAACCAGCACGTCGGGCGCATCATCGCCAAACATTTTTCGCACCGCCTTCTGCATTTCCTCGGCGACACCGATGGCCAGATGACAGGCGGCCGGCGGCGCGCCGAGTTCGACGTGCGCAAAGGTCTCGATCTGTTTGTCGAACCGGCTTGCCAGGGCAAACGATGTGTTCGCCTGGTCGGGAAGCCGGTCCATCGGCGTACCGTATAGCTCGCATGAGATCCGGTAGTATTCAGGTGTGCCACAAGCAGACAGAAGCCGCGCGCTGTTCTCGATAGCGCCTGCCTGCCTGGCGAGCCAGTCGTCAATTACCGAGCTTTGGATCTGCCGTCGCGCCTTCGCGATGATCTGCAGCGGTTCCGAAGCGTCATAGGGCGCATACGCGACATCGGGCAACTCGCGCGCACCGCTTGCGAAAAATTTATCCCGCACGCTGTTCGGCCAACTGATGTGGCTCAGAATTCGTATCGACCGGCTGGCTTTGTAGAGCAGGTCGGAAACGACGCCGATCCTTTCTTTTTCTTTTGTGTCAAGCATGCGGCTCACGGGGGATTTTTTCGACAGACCCTAGTTGCCTGCGCCATTGCCGTAACCGAAAAGATTCTGCTCCTTGATCTTCGCTGCGACCCTGTCGGGAACCATCGTTACCCATGCCGCGTCTCCCCGGGCAATCATGCCCAGCACATCGGGTGAATGGATATCCAGATAACTATGTGAAATCTTTTCCAGCGGCAAAAGGCATTGTCGCTCACGAAGATAGCTGAACAGGTGCTGCAGGGAATTGCCTATCTCCAGGCTGTCGAGTTCTTCGATCTTCCCGTCGTTCCTGTTCTTGAGTGGATACACGAGGAGCTTGACCTGCTCTTTGAACAGGCGGCCGAAGCCCTCGAGAATGCCGCCGTCCAGGTCGCCGTAGTATTGCTCTTCGAACAGGCTGCGGAGCGTCCCGAGTCCCATGGCCATGCCGATGGGCTCCCTGGTGTAACGAGCAAGGTAGGCAGCAAGCCGGTGATACTCGCGAAAGTCCGACACCATGACCGTGCAGCCTGTTGCGGAAGCGACTTCGGCACGGCTGACGAAGTCTTCCAGGCACATCTGGCTGTCTTCCATCAGGTTGTGCATGGATATTTCCATGATCGGCAGGATGGCATCCGCGTTGACGCCCTCGACATCCTGAAATCGCCGCCGAGCCGATTCGAGCAGATCGATATTGACGTGCGTCACCGGCCGGAAGCGCCCGCGCTGCACGAGCAGCGCTCGCTTGCGCAGCACTTCCGAAGGCTGCAGCACCTGGCCACTGGCCGAAAACATCGCCGCACCGGTCAGTCCGAGCTGGACCAGCCGCAAACTCATGATGCGATTGTCGACGCCATCGAAAGCCGGCCCGCTGAGGTCGATCATATCGATTTCGACCCGACCGGCGGAGAGGCTTTCGGTCAGTGAGGCCACCAGGGCATCGGGCCGTCGATGCAGCTCGTAAGCGGCGAAAACCAGGTTTACGCCGACGATACCCAGTGCCTCCTGTTGGGCCGCGTTGTTGTCGTCCAGCATTCGAACGTGAACGATGATGCGATTGTCCTGCGTGCGTGGTTCGGCCTGAAACTGGATTCCCATCCACGCATGACATTCGTTGGTGCCACGAAAATTTCTCGCTGACACCGTGTCCGCAAAAGTAAAGAATCTGGTGGAGTCGCCGCGCTCCGGGGTCAGCCTTTCTCGCGTCAGGTCCTGTTCGTAACGAAGCATCGACTCCAGTCTTTGCCGGCTGACGTATCGTTCGCAAGGTCCGTAGATAGCATCGCTGACCTTCATGTCGTAGGCCGAGATGCTCTTGGCAATGGTTCCTGCAGCGCCGCCAGCCTGAAAAAACCAGCGAACGACTTCCTGGCCGGCACCTATCTCGGCAAACGTGCCGTAGCGGCCGGAGTCGAGATTGATATCCAGCGCTTTTTCCAGCGTTGAGAGCTTTCGAGGCCCGGTGACAGGCATGATATTTCCGGTCGGTGACGATAAACCCGTTTTACGGTTATCGGCCGAACCGGAAATATCTTGAACCTGGTGCGACGTCGAAACGCCGTTGAACGCAGGCCTTCAGACGATCCGGCTTTTCTCTTCCTTCTTCGCCCTTTTCGCCGCCTTCTTTTCTTTCGGCGTCAACGCCGGTTTTTTCCTGGCTTCCTTGTTACTGCGCTGTTCTTTGTTACCCATGAATCCCGCTCCTTTGTTCGAACTTCGTTACGGCACCGAAATCCTGGGACTCGGTGCACCCGGCTATCTTCGGTTCGCCTGCTACGTGCCGTCAAGATGCTCGGGTACGACTGAGCGGAATGATTTCAATAACAGCAGGTCGTAAGCGATCTTCAGTGCCCCGCAGGCGATCAGCGGTGCCGCCATCCAGCCTGCAGCGAACAGCGCGCCGCCCAGGGAAGGGCTCAGCGCAGCAGCCAGGCTGCGCGGTACCGCCGTGAAACTGGCGGCCGCCGCACGTTCCTGCGGTGTCACCAGGGCCATGACGAATGCCGAGCGCGTGGGGACATCCATTTGCGACAGGGCAGCACGAATCAGCAACAGGCCCAGAGCGATATCGAGTCGCGAGGCGAACGCGGCGGCAATCAGTGCCAGACTGGACGGAATGTGAGTAAATACCATGGTATTGAGCAAGCCAATCCTCGCAGCCACCCGCGGCGCCGTCAGCTGCGAAAACGCGCTCAGCAGACCGGCTGCGAAAAAAAACGTACCGGCCGCCGACACGCTGAGGTCGAATCGCTGGAACAGCCATAACGCCATCAGCGACTGCACCGCGAGCCCGCCGGCGAAAGCATCTATGGAGAACAGTGCAGCCAGCTTTACGACGACAGGACGCGACCGTCCGAGAGCCCTGGGAGGATCGGGCCTGACATTGCTTCCCCGTCCCGGAAGGCGTCGGTACAGGAACCACACTAATACACCGGCGACGCTGTAAACCACGAACATGCAGCGTATGCCGGTAAGCCGGCCGACACCGTACGTCGCGAGCAGATCCGGCACACCGGACGCCAGCGCACCGATTGCCGCAAGCAATGCGCCTATCAGGCTGTAACGGGCAAACAAGGTCGTTCTTGCGACACCGCTGGCGGCGCCGGCCAGCCGGGCATGCTCGAGCGGCAGGAACACGCTGACATCGCCGGAACTGGGGTTCAGCGTGCCTACGAATGCAACGACCAGAAGCGGCCAGAACGCCGAAAACCCTGCGAAACTCAAGCCCGTCGCGGTCATCAGGAATGCCGCCGCCAGCAACAATTGCCGGTGATGAAACCGATGACCCCAGCTGCCGACCGCTGCCGTGGCAACGGCCGAGCCCAGCAGTGTCGTCGTACTGAAAAGACCAACTTCCCAAGTACCGAAACCCAATGCAAGCAGATAGGCGGGGAGCAGAACCGCGACATAGCCGTCGACGAATGCGCGCAGTCCGCGCGCGACAAGCAGCAATCGCGGCTCGGAAAGAACTGGATCTGGGGCAGGTGTCACGGCAGACTGCTGGTGATGGGGATCCAATACACGTAAGGTGTGAGTTTCATTGCGCGAGCGCTTTAACACAAGCGATGCTGCACAAGAAATTTGACAATGAAACCATCGACAAAAGCCGTACTCCTGTCCGGTCTCGTTTTTCCAGGCGCCGGGCACTTCTACCTCAAGAAAACGCTGCGCGGATCAATCCTCTCGCTGTGCACGTTGATCGCCATGTCGATAGTGATTCAGATTTCATACGCGCGGGCATTGAGTGTCGTCGAAAAAATGAGCAGCGGTGAAGTCGCGTATGATGCAACGGCCATTTCGGAAATGGCAGCGAACACCACTGCTGACGGCCAAGAGCCAACTCTGCAGGTCGCACTGCTGGTCGTAAGTTCGTGCTGGATTATCGGCATCCTCGATGCGTGGCGGCTCGGCCGCATACGGAATCGAGTGTTACAAACATGATTTTGTTCGGGGAAACCCTCAGGAGAGCATTCGAATGCCCGCAGGAAAAGATAACGAAATCGAAAGATTCATTCGGCGCGGCCAGGACCGCGTAAGCAAGGCAATCCCCGGTGGCGGTTCGCGTGGTCCTTTGCTGATTGCGGCACTGGTGCTGGTGCTGCTGGGCGCATGGACTGCCTACTACACGGTCCCCAGCGACTCGGTCGCCGTCGTGCAGCGATTCGGCAAATATCTCAAGAATGTGCCGCCGGGCCTTCACTTCAAGCTGCCGCTCGGCATCGACGCTGCGACTATCGTGCCGGTCAAGCGCCAGCTGAAACAGGAATTCGGCTTCGCAACGCCCGGCGCGACCGATGCCTACCAGGTACCAAGGGACAGCGTGCAGGAGACGGATATGGTCACCGGCGACCTGAATGCCGCGCTCGTCGAGTGGGTGGTGCAGTACCGTATCGCCGACCCCGTCAAGTTCCTCTTCGAGGTACGTGAGCCGCGCGAAACGCTTCGTTATGTCTCCGAGTCCGTGATGCGGGAGGTCGTCGGCGACCGAACGGTTGACGAGGTCATTACGATCGGCCGGCAGGAGATCGAGAATGAAGCCCTGGTCAAAATGCAGTCACTCGCCACCAAGTATGCGATGGGTATCAGCATTGACCAGGTGCAACTCAAGAACATCAACCCGCCGCGGCCGGTGCAGGAGTCCTTCAACGAGGTAAACCAGGCGCAGCAGGAGAAAGAGAAGCTGATCAACGAGGCGCGTCGTGACTATAACAAGGTCATTCCACTGGCAGAGGGCGAGAAAGACCAGCGCATTCGCGAAGCCGATGGTTACCGGCTGAAGCGCATCAACGAAGCAGAAGGCGACGTCGCGCGCTTCAGTGCCCTGCTGGAGGAGTACATCAAGGCACCGGAGGTCACTCGCCGGCGTATTTACATCGAAACGCTGCAGGAAGTAATGCCGGGCATTCGTTCAAAAATCATCGTCGATGAAAAAGGAAGCAGTATTTTGCCTCTGCTGAACCTCGATACGCCGAAAGGAGAGCAGAAATGAACAGCGCCAAACAGGTAGCACTTCTTGCTCTGCTCGGTATCAGTATTTACGTAACGCTGAGTTCGGTATACACCGTCAACGAGGTCGAACAGATCATCATCACGCAATTCGGCAAGCCGGTCGGCGAACCGGTAACCACCGCCGGACTGAAACTCAAGGTTCCCTTTATTCAGCAGGTAAACCCGATCGACAAACGGGTACTGGAGTGGGATGGCAGTCCCTCGGACATGCCGACCAAGGACAAGCTCTATATTTCGGTAGACCTGTTCGCGCGCTGGCGGATCACCGATCCCCTGCAGTACTTCCTTCGCCTGCGGGACGAGCGCAGCGCGCAATCACGCCTCGATGACATACTCGGCAGCGAAATCCGCAACGCCGTGGCCAAGCACGAACTGATCGAAATAATTCGCACCACCAAAGACCGTGTTCCTCTGCGCGACGCATTGCTCGCAGAGTCGGATATCGACGTCGGTAGCCTGGTACCCATCCAGAAGGGACGCAAGCTAGTCGAGGAGGAGATCTTTGCTGCGGCAGCGGACAAGGTACGCGTGTTTGGCATTGAACTGCTGGACATTCGCTTCAAGCGTATAAATTACAATGCCAGCGTTCGGCCGAAAATCTACGATCGGATGATCAGCGAACGGCGACAGATCGCAGAGCGGTTCCTTTCCGAGGGTAATGGCGAGGCGGCACGAATCCGCGGCAATCGAGTACGCGAGCTGAACAAGATCCAGTCAGAGGCCTATCGCGAGGTTGAGGAAATACGCGGCCTTGCCGACGCGAAAGCCACGGAGATCTATGCGAGTGCCTACAATCGGAACGCCCAATCGCGCGAATTTTACGAGTTCACGCGCACCATGCAGGCGTACCGGACAATAATCGCCGAGAACACGACGCTGGTGCTTTCGACCGAAAGCGATCTGTTCAAGTACCTGAAGGGCATGGATCCCGACGGCAACTAGCCTGCGAAGGCGTGTCGGAACGACATTCTGCCGACTCAACGGGAGTAAACAGGTGCAAACCGCTTCCGGACTCGAATTGAAGATCCCGCCCCTGGTGCTCGCACTTCTGTTCGGTATCCTGATGTGGCTGCTGGCGCGTACGACCACGCCCTTGCTCCTGCCGGACAACGTCGCGGGATTTGCCAGTGCCGTACTGGGCCTGTCCGGATCACTTTGCATCGCGACTGGAGCGCTGTCTTTCCGCAAGGCCGGAACGACTGTCAACCCTGTTGCACCGGACTCATCCAGTGCCCTGGTAACCGGCGGCATTTACAGATTTACGCGTAATCCGATGTACCTGGGCATGCTGCTGCTGCTGCTTGCCTGGGGCATCTACCTGGTCAACGCGTTTTCGATCGCACTTTGCATTGGCTTTATTCTTTACATGAATCGTTTCCAGATCCAAGTGGAAGAGCGGGCACTGACCAACATCTTTGGTGACGCGTATCGCGCCTACACGATGAAAGTACGCCGCTGGTTATGAGCCGCCGACGCGTTTCCTGCGCTTGCTGACGGCATGGCTACTGATCAGCCGCGAGCGAAACGACCGGCCTTTAAGCTTGCCCGCAGTCAACTTGGCTAACGCAGACTTGGCGGCGTCGGCCTGAACGGCGACAAATGAACGCATATCGAAGACATTGATTTTGCCAACCTGCGTGCCCGCAATACCGTTCTCGCCGGTCAGGGCTCCGAGGATATCTCCCGGCCGGATTTTCTGTTTCTTGCCGCCGTCAATAACGATGGTTGCCATTTTTGGTCGACCCGCTGCTTCGCGTAGAAGAGTCTCCGGCGGCAATGCTTCCGTTACTATGGCATGATCGAGATAGTCCTCGAGTAGTGCCACTTTGTAACCCTCCTTGTCGCTGATCAAAGAATACGCCGTTCCCTTGCTGCCGGCACGACCGGTTCGACCGATGCGGTGCAGGTGAACTTCGACATCGCGGGCGATGTGATAGTTGATGACGGCATCCAGCGCATCGATGTCGAGCCCGCGTGCCGCCACATCGGTGGCGACCAGCACGCTGACACTCCTATTCGAAAAACGTACCAGGGTCTGGTCCCGGTCACGCTGTTCAAGGTCGCCGTGCAGCGCGATGGCGGAGAAGCCGTGCTCGCGCAGCTCGGCGGCGATCTCCTCGGTCTCACGTTTCGTACTGCAAAATACGAGCGCTGATTCCGGCCGATGCTTCAACAGCAGCAGTCGCAATGCCTCGCGCCGTTGACGCTCGTCCCGAACCTTGTAGAAGTGTTGCCTGATCGTTTCGTTGTCATGTGTTGCGTCGACGCGCACCGTCACCGGATCCTGCATGACACGCGTCGCGATTAATTGAATTTGCTGCGGATAGGTTGCACTGAACAACAAGGTCTGACGTTTCTTCGGTAATTGTCCGATTATTATTTCGAGCGTTTCCTGAAAACCCATGTCGAGCATGCGGTCTGCTTCGTCGAGGACCAGCGTACCGAGATTGTGTAATTTAAGCGTGCCCTTGCGCAGGTGGTCTTCGATACGGCCCGGCGTGCCGACAACGATGTGCGCACCGTGTTCCAGCGAACCGGCCTGGATACGAAACGGGGTTCCGCCGCAGACCGTCAGCACCTTGACGTTGTTCATAGTGCGCGCGAGCCTGCGAATTTCTTCCGCAACCTGATCCGCGAGTTCCCGGGTCGGGCACAACACCAGTGACTGCACTTCAAAGTTTGTGGGATCGAGCTTTGACAGCAGCCCGAGGCCGAACACTGCGGTCTTTCCCGAACCGGTTTTTGCCTGGGCTATGACGTCCTGGCCACGCAGAACCGGCGCGAGACCGTGTGCCTGTATCGGCGTCATCTTCTCAAAGCCGAGTGACGCCAGATTCCTCAACACATCCGGATGCAGTTCGAGGGATGAGAACGAGCTCGACCTGTCAGTCGGCATGATCGAAACAGGCCTTTAGAATATCCTGAGCTCTATCGCGACCCAAGGCTTTCATCGCTGCAATATTTCGCGCGGGAATCTGTCCTGAATCGGGAAAATCGGCCAGCGCGCGCTCGAGGCTCTCCTCGCGGATAAGGTGCAACAACGGATAGGGCGAGCGGTTCGTATAGTTCTCGACATCATCGGGCTCGGTGCCGGCAAACTGGTACTGCGGGTGGAAGCTCGCAACCTGGTAAATTCCTTCCAGCTTCAACTGAACCAGCAATCCGTCGGCACAGGCCAGGAACTGGTTGTAATGATAGAAATCCTGCAGCACGTTCGGGTGAATCAGCAGTGTCGTTTCAATGGACGAGTCGGTCTCCAGCAACTCCAGTTCGGCCTGTAACTCCAGCAGCAGACCCTCTTCGGTCCTGGCTTCCGTCGTCGCAAATCGAACCCGGTTCTTTATGATTTCGCGTTTCGCAAACGGACAGAGATTCAGGTCCACGACCATGGACTCGACCCACCGGCGAACGGGCGCTATCAAGCTGTCGTTCTGCAAGAGATCACCGTTGTCAGCCGAACTCGGAGAATATGCGCCGGTGCTCTGACACGATGCGTTCGGTTTCCTGCGGCTCTGCGTGCGTCGTGTAGTCCCCCAGCTTGAACGTGCCGCCAAGCAAGAGCACATCGCTGCGCGACAACATATAGAGCAATCCCTCGCCACCGCCGACCGTCCAGAAATCCACGTCAGGGTCCGGCGTCAGGTACACGAGCTGGCCCTTGGCAGGTGTCAGTTCCACGTCATCAAAGAGTTTTGCTGCGCCCATCCCGCTGCAGTTAAAGATCACCGACTCGGGCAGCGACAGCACTTCCGATTTGTCGGCGAAATCCGTGACGACGACCTGCCCGCCCGCGAGCAGAAAATCCTGCGTCAGCCGCCGCAGCAATATGGCCGGCTCGATCTTCATGGTCACTTGCCTGTGCACATACGGCGACGGAAACGGGTGCTCGCCAGGCTGCAGGCTGGCAGTATAGGGAAAAAGATCGGCAAGCTCGCCGAGTGTTTCTTCGATCGGGCTGTCACTGAGCGTGTAGGCCTCCATCCAGCTGACCCCGTAGTCGCGCCCGCCGAGGTTGGTATACGCATGGTGAGAGATTCGCGATGCCCATTCGAGTTGCGCCATGAATGCGGGTGTCGCGTACGCCGGATTATAGACGCTGAAGGGCGACCACTCGCCGGCGGCAACGTTCGAAGTCGTGTGCCTCGCCACCTCGCGCGCGTAAATGGTCACGTTCCACCCCGCATCCTGCAAAAGCCGTGCGCTGGTCAGGCCCATGACTCCGCTGCCGATTACGGCCACGTCACCCGGAGGCATGCCGCGTGTTTCGCGCACGGCCAGCGCAGAGGAACCCCAGGAAAGACTGATGCCGCCGCCACCGTGACCGTAATTGTGCACGACGAGCTTGTCATCGAATTGTTCGCCCTTCACGACGAACCCGGATGGCCGGTACGGCCGGTGCCCCACCACTTCGCGAATGACGGCATCCATGGATATGCGCGGTGCCACCCAGGGCCGTCTCGAATACGGCCGTGGATACCGCGACAAACCCGCCGGCATCGGCGCGCACGCGCCCAATGAGGCGACAAAGGCCCCGGCACCGATCGTTTTCAAAAGCTCACGCCGGGTGTTTTTCTGTTTTCGTGCAAGCAAGATGGCCGACTCCGCCATTGACGTCATGATTCTATTCCAGACTGTCGGACCGCGGAGCAATTCCGCATCGCCGCATCAGGGATTCGAATCGCAAATCCGTCCGCAAATTCTCGAACCTCCGATCATCCGGTAGATTGAGGCATGAAACATCAGTGGTCGCTATTGCACGGTCCAACCATTCGAACGCAGAGTCAACCTCATCGAGCCCCGCGTAAACGACCGCAACATAATAGGGCGAGACAAAACGGTCGGCAGACCGCGAGATCAATTCTGCAAGCACGTCGCGTGCTTCATCCTTGCGACCGAGCTTTGCAAGACAAAAGCCACGGGAAGCAGTAGCCCTTGCTGCGTCACTGCCGGAAAATTTCTCTGCATCCGCAAACGCCTGCAGGGCTGCGTTGTAGTCGCCGAGTGCAAGCTGCGCGTTTCCGAGATGAAGGTACCCGGGCCAAAATTCCGGGTTGATTGCAACGGCCTGTGTCGCGAGTTCGAGCGCCTCTTGAGGTTCGCCTGCTTGCAGCGCGACGTTGGAAGAGTTCGCGAACATCAGCGGGAACAGCGGATCCAGTTCCCGCGCGCGACGCAACATGCTACGAGCTTCGATATGCTTGTCTCGATGAGCCAGCACAATTCCCAGAAACATGTGGGACATCGCACTGTTCGGATCCAGGGTTATGGCCCGCCGGGCGGCAGCCTCGGCCGGGGCGAAGTCATGGTCCAGAAAAAAGTGAAAGGAGCCGAGCGCAAGCTGCGTCTCCGCGAGTTCCGGGCCGAATTCCAGCGCACGCTGCAGGGCGTCTTGCGACGCCGGAAGAACCGTTTCCCGATCTGCTGCCACCGTCACCGGGGACGTAATCAGCGCGTGCGCGATGCCTGCCCAGGCCAGCGCGTAGCCCGGATCCTTGGCGACGGCCTGCCGGTAATATTCCAGCGCTCGCGGAATGGAGTCCGGCTGAAACTGAGTCCACTCGTACCTCCCCTTGAGGTACAACTCGTAGGCCTCCGGATTCTGCGTTTGCCGGCGATCGATTGCGGCGGCCACGTCGGGCGACAATCGCTGCCGAACTTGCTCGGCAATCGCGACGCTCAGTTCACGTTGCAGGCCGAGTACATTGGTAAGCTCGCGGTCGAATGACGCTGACCAGAGTTGCTCGCTGTCGGCGACACGTATCAGGCGCGATGTGACCCGAATGCGAGATGCTTCCAGCCGCAACGAACTCATTACGACAAAATCGACACCAAGCTCACGGCCGATCTGACGCAATGACTT
>Ga0224500_10000419_pt1 | contig 29538 bp, 22 predicted proteins | sample SF_Oct11_sed_USG_FD_168126 | JGI IMG/M metagenome (GOLD analysis project Ga0224500, IMG submission 168126) | Sediment microbial communities from San Francisco Bay, California, United States - SF_Oct11_sed_USGS_4_1 | ecosystem: Environmental > Aquatic > Marine > Sediment | place: USA: California... | reverse complement strand
AAGAATCTCCAGAACCTTTTTCTCCTTGTTTTCTGTTCTGCGCACGACAAAAGAAACGTTGTCGCGCGCAAATGAATCCTGAAATACTGCCCAGGGTTTTTTAAACTTCAGTTTTTCAATTATGTCGTCACGAACCTCGGCAGTTGCCGTAGCGGTCAACGCCATAACGGGCACCATAGGTATTAATTCGCGCAATGTAGCAATCTGCAGATATGCAGGACGAAAATCATATCCCCATTGTGAAATACAATGTGCTTCATCTACGGCAATCATCACCACGTTCATTTGCTTCACCCGCTCAATAAATAATTCAGTATGTAAACGCTCAGGAGAAACATAAAGAAACTGTATAGCACCGTAAATACAGTTGTTTAGTAAGATATCAATTTGCTCTTTACCCATACCGGAGTGAATTGCAATAGCCTGTATTCCGCGTTTATTCAATTGCTCTACCTGATCTTTCATGAGGGCAATGAGTGGCGTGATTACAATACAGAGTCCCTCCATCAGTATTGCCGGGACCTGAAAACACACGGACTTTCCTCCTCCGGTAGGAAGTAAGGCCAGCACATCCTGCTTCTCCAAAGCGGCATTGATGATGCTTTCCTGCAGCGGCCTGAACTGGTTGTGTTTCCAGTACTCCTTTAATATGGACAGCGGTGTTTCCAATGGTCATGAATATTACCGAAAAGGTATCAGTATAAGCGTCTTGTGAGCAGATATTACTTTCCTACCATACCAATTTCTCTTTTCTCAAAAACGCACCCACCCCCCGCCTGCAATCATCACTTTCCCTTGTTTTAGCATTCATCTCCGCAGCAAAGGAAAGCGCAGTTTCCAGTGGCATAGACTGCACCTGGGCAATCATTTGTTTAGTAACCATCATGGCATATGCTGAATTTGTCAGACATAATTTATGTGCAAAAGCGGTCACCTCGCTTGAAAGATTTTCCGCCTGGATGATGCTATTCACTATTCCCAGTTGATGGGCTTCAGCTGCCGACACCAATTCTCCACTGAGCAACAATTGTTTCACCTTCCCCTCCCCGATTTTACGAAGCAGAAAAACCAACACGATGGCGGGTATGAACCCGATCTTAACTTCGGTATATCCAAACTTTGCATCAGGGACCGAGAATGCAAAATCACAAACCGAAACAAGTCCGCAGCCCCCTGCCAGGGCATGTCCCTGCACTTGTGCAATTACCACTTTCTTCAGCGTGTAAATTTGAAGGAGTAATTCCTTCAGGTGGTTAGAGTCAGCCAGATTTTCTTCATACGAGAATTGCTGCAGTTCCTGAAGATATGTCAGGTCTGCCCCCGCACAGAATGCCTGCCCCCTGGCACTGAGAATAATTGCACTAACCTGACTATCCTTTTCAAGTACTGAAAATGCAGTTTTTAGTTCCGAAATCATTTCGAAATTCAAAGCATTCCGTTTTTCTGGACGATTGAGTATGATAAATCCGATCCTTTCTTTCACACTGAATTCAATGTATTTCATACGCGTTTTTAAATGGTTAAAGTAAATGCTCCCTGGTGCGGTATGGCGTAAACCGCTACATCCAATTCCGCCGATTCAATCAGCATCTTCCGGACATAATAGGCCGTGTTACTGCTGTCCAAGACAACTTCTTTTGCTGTGACTTGTCCCAGCACCGAACGCATGTTCTCGGCTGCATTATTGCTAATGACGACATAATCAAAAACCAAATCATCAGGGAGCCAAAATTCCTTTTGTTGGATATGCAGGATCGTTTTATCACCCCAAACGAATACGGCACAACCCTGAAATTGTTTTCGAAACGAATCACATGATAAAACCTTTCGAACACCGTGGATACGCCTGTTCGGCTGGATTTGAAAATCGGCTTTCGCGGGATTGCCAGTCAACGCCGCGTCACCCGAAAAATGCGCTTTACCGCAATAAATAAAATCAATCGCAGTATGACCTGGAACGTTGTAAATGGTGAGCGTTGGCGCAGCAATAGTGCCAGCAAAATGTATCCACATTGAAAATGAGAAGATAATACTCAGCATTGCAGTAACGATCAGGTAAGTGAACCTTCTTTTTTCAAAACACAAATAAACCGTGACAACCATTCCGATCAGAACCCAACATTGAAATGAGTTAATGTAGATGTCCGTCACGTGACTGAACGGAATTTTTTCTATTTGAAAAACGATGCCGTTCAATATTGTAATAATCCATTGCAGAGTCCATCCAACGCCACCTGCGATGGCTTCCATAAAACTAACTGACAGCGTTAGTAATCCCAGTATCAATATCCCAAAAGAACCCGGTATAACGACTAAGTTGGCAATCAAAAAAAAGCTAGGAAACTGATGAAAATAAAAGAGACCAAGTGAAAAAGTTGCCATTTGCGCCGCGATAGAGACAGCAGAAATCTTCCATACTTCATCCCAAAATAAAGACTTTGGCTCCCACAGCCGATAAAGACCAGGCTGTAATGCAACAATGCCCAATACGGCAAGATAAGAAAGTTGGAACCCCACCGACATAATCTGGTAGGGGTCGTAAAGCAATAAGCAAAAAGCAGATACAGCAAGGATATTATAAATATTCGTCCGTTGATTCCAGGGGCGTGCTATGGCTACGAATGAAAACATGGTGACTGCGCGAAGCACTGAAGGCGATAAACCGGTGACAAAAGCATATGCCCAAAGGATGAGCAGCGTGATTACAGCCACCATCCACTTCACGAATTTCCCTTGGTGGAACGGCTTTCCCAGTGCCAGTATTATCCAATATATAATCCCGACATGAAGCCCAGACACAGCAAGAACGTGCATAGAACCTGTTGCGGCATATGCCTTTAGCAAATCATTGTCTAGTCCGTCCTTTACGCCCAGCACCAACGCTGAGGCCAGGGATTGTTCTCGTTCACCATGAATATATGTTTTCAATACTCCATCGGCCCACCTTCGGGCAAGCGTAGCATACAGCAGGAATATATTGGGTGGATCATTCCCCAGAAACTTAACATCTTCCTTTCTTACATAGTGTTGATGGTAAATATGCTTGTACGACAGGAATCGCGCATAATCAAACTCGCCGGGATTGGCGGGTGGTTGGATTACCCGGGGTGCCCCCTTGATCAACACCATATCACCATATCGGAAAGGTTCATAGAAATCTTCTTTGCTGGCATACAATAGAATTTTATCCTGTACAGTGTGCCATTTGTTCCCCGTACTTGCATCAAAAATTCTCGCCTCGAATTTCCAGGATCGATCCTTTTCTTCTGCCGGTTTGGTAATGATTGCCCGATAATATTCGACGGGGAGGTTAGCGCTAAGCAGATTATCAGGTGCTCCAGAATCGGTTTGCAGCTGCACGTTTATGAATCCCGCCAAGAAGATACACGCCAGACCAATGCTGCCAGGATTGATCGCGCGCACGCGGCGCACAAATGCCAGGATCAAAAAGACAAAAGCGAACGCGATGAATAGTGCCTGCGCAGTTGGCGCATCAAGCATTTCAGGCCAATAAATTGCAAGTAAAATCCCTCCGCAAAAAAATAGAACGATGCGAACAAAGGCGTAGGGTATCCATCGAAGCATGAAGAAAGTTAATAAATAATGCTAAGAAGTCTCCTTGCCATACGCTTCTATTATATCTCTTACCAGTCTGTGCCGGACAACGTCTCTTTCATCCAGCTCAACAAAACCTATGCCCTTTACTCCTTTTAATATTCTAATCGCCTGCTTTAACCCCGAGCTTTGTTTTGTGGGCAGATCAACTTGTGAGGTATCTCCCGTAACGATCATTTTGGACTCCGGTCCCATGCGTGTCAGAAACATCTTCATTTGCATAGGAGTGGTATTTTGGGCTTCGTCAAGCAAAATAAAAGCATTGTTGAGTGTCCTTCCCCGCATATAGGCCAGCGGCGCTATTTCAATAATTTCACGTTCCATGTAATAACCAAGCTTCTCAAAGGGTATTATATCGTGAAGCGCATCATAAATTGGGCGCAGGTAGGGGTCAATTTTTTCTTTCAGATCGCCGGGTAAAAAACCCAGATTCTCGCCGGCCTCTACCGCTGGACGTGTAATAATAATTTTTCTAACATGTTTGTTTTTTAAGGCCTTCACTGCTAAGGCAACAGAAATATAAGTTTTTCCAGTACCCGCAGGGCCAAGCGCGAATACAAGGTCATTGTCCTTTACCAAATGCACCAGTTTTTGCTGGTTAACAGTTTTGGCTTTAATAGGAGCACCCTTCGTCCCATAAATTATCACATCCTCGGCAGGCGGTTGTTGATTCTCGGGTAACATCATTTCGTGCTCACGGTCTACATAGGCCTGGACATTTTCTTCTGTTATGCGACCGAATTTATTATAGTGCTCCATGAGCGAGTTCAGTATATCGTCTATCTGAACAATTTCCGCGGTGGTTCCTTTAATCAGGATCTGGTTGCCACGCGAAACGATCTTGCTCTTAGGAAAGGCTGCCGAAAGCTTGTCAATAGTCTTATTTTCTATTCCCAGGAAATCAATCATGGAAATATTATCCAGCGTTACTACTTTTTCAATCAACGAAATACAGTTTTAGGCTAAAAATTATATGAGTTAAAAATGTTTACTTTACCAAAATTAGTGAATATCTACGGCAGCATCAACCATGGCCATTGTAACTCTTCTTACTGATTCAGGCGAAAGTGATCATTATGTTGCCGCGATCAAGGCTAAGATAATCAGCGTTAATCCCGGGATACGCATAGAGGACATCAGCCACAAAATAAAACCGGCCGATATCGCGCACGCCGCTTTCGTCCTCCGGGCTGTTTTTCGGGATTTTCCCTCAGGAACAGTGCATTTGGTGGGTGTTGACGCCACAGGCGGGCGCGACGATGCTTACATTGCACTGCAACTGGAGGACCACTTTTTTGTTGGCTGCGACAATGGATTGTTTGGCCTCATCAGTGAGAAACCACACCAGCAGGTAGTGAAACTCAATTCCATAAACTCTATCCGCACTACATTTCCAGAGCGGGATGTTTTTGCGCATGCGGCATCAAAACTGGCCAGCGGAGTATCTATTACCAACCTGGGTAGCCCCATGCCATTCTTTAAAAAGATGATCGACCGCCAGGTCAAAGCAACCAAGAAGCAAATAACCGGGAGTATCGTCCGGGTTGATGGTGTTGGGAATCTTATTACCAATATAACCAAAGAAACCTTTGATATCTTAAGCAAGGGAAAGGATTACACCATTCAGTTCGGCGGTGAGAAATTCAGGCGGATACATGCGGACTACAGTCACGCCGACCAAGGTGAATGTTTCTTAGTTTTCAACAGTCTGAACCTTTTGGAAATTGGGATCTATAAAGGCAATGCTTCGCAGCTATTGGGACTTGGTTACGACAGCACCGTGAATATTAGTTTTGAAGAATAGCATAACGTAAGTTGGCGTTGTGCGCAGGCAGCTTAATATCTTAGGTAACGATGTTGATTCGTATCGTTCGTATGCATTTCACAGAAGCCGGTGTTGAGGAGTTTCTGGATATCTTCAACAAAAACATGCACGCCATCCGAAACTTCCAGGGATGCAGTCATCTTCAACTGCTCAAGGATATTGATGATCCCCTTACCTATACCACACTCAGTTATTGGGATGACGCAGAAAGCCTGCAAAATTATCGCAATTCCGAACTTTTTGGAAGGGTTTGGGGAAGCGTAAAAACACTTTTTTCCGAACGTTCTCAAGCTTTTTCCGTTGAGAAATATATTGACCTGTAAATTGTGCAGAAATAGAAGTTTACCCATATTTGCACCCCTATGCCAAAGTGGCGGAACTGGTAGACGCGCACGACTCAAAATCGTGTATCCTCGGATGTGCGGGTTCGATTCCCGCCTTTGGTACATTTTTGGAATCCCTGCCTGATGGCAGTTTGTTATTTCTCCCACGAATTCCGCGTAATCCTATAAATCAAATGATTTATAGGATTTTGCATCTTTTGAAGTGGGGGCAATGTAACAATCCCTGGTACGGCACGCCTATATCGACCGCCGAGGAATACATGGAAATCAGGCACGTCATGAATACGCGGAAACTTTAAATAAAGCAACGGGTATATTGGTTTGGGGTCTTCTGAATATCAATGTCATCGCTTTTGTAACGATAGGTTTGTCAAAATTGATATGATTTAGCGCCTGATGGTTTCCGTTTGTCTCGTGAATTAAATTATCGTTGTCATCATAAATCTTATAATCACTGACCACAAAGTTTACAACCGAATTTGGATGGGGCATGTAGATGGATTCCAGCGGATGGTCAAAATCTCCATCAAAAAAAAGCCTCAGTTGTTTTATCGACTGTTTACTATCCCAGGTTAAGGTTAACTTCGGATACTCATCTTTTAAATCTGCTGCCCAACTCGTGTTCAACTTATCTGATGCTGGCCTCAGATAGCTGTTCTTAAGATGTGCTGCACCATAAACAGCGATTGCAGGTTCTATTGCCATCGCTATATTCTTACAATCAGGGGCTCTTTCAGGTGTCCAAAATTCAAAAGCCTCTATGCCAATACCTTTCGGCGGTTCTTGCGCACCATAGTTAGAAACCGCTTTGTTTACTTTCTGCATGGTAGTCATAACTCCGGTAAAACGCTCTTCTGATATCGGGATTTCAACGACTTCGTTCTTCATAAAGCATACATAAACATATCTATCCTTGTCCATTGGCTTATCTAAACTAAAGGTAATCTCTTGCGTTCCTTCTGTTAGCGTAAATGTCTTTGATTGCAGCTCAACATCTGGTGTAAAATGTGACGATTTGGAACTACTTTTTAATTTCACGGTAAGAGAAGTGTTCATCGAAGCTTTTATTTTAACGGTAACATTGTAGCTGCTGTCTGCAAACAGGGGCAGCAATTGTGCGGTACTGAATTTTAGGGCCTTCCATTCTCCGGATGGATTTATTTTGCTGATTTTCAATTCTGAAGAAGCGGAAATCTTCGCCTTTCCAACAAGATCATCTATATCCTCAATTGCTAGCCTGGGAATACTCTGTCCTGCTTTCATTAGGGCCAGCTGCAACAAGGGTATCTTTTCTTTTTCGGCTAAATTCTTGGGCCTCCAATTATTCTTAATACACAACGACGCAGCCATTCCCGCCACCTGAGCGTTTTGTGCACCGGTTAGCATAACCCTGGTAGAACCAAATGCTACATGTGTAGCGCTGATGATTCTACCCGCCAAAAATAGGTTTTCAATATCCTTACTATAAAAACATCGGTACGGTATAGAATAGATTCCCTTGCTGTGCCATTGGGTGCACGAACTAAGCTCGCTGTAAATACCATCGGCAGGGTGAAGATCCATCGCCCAGCCGCCAAAGGATACCCTGTCATAGTGATCCCTTTGTTCCACGATATCTTTCTGGGTGATCATATAATCCCCTTCAAATCTCCTGCTTTCCCGCTTTCCGGGTATAGTCCCTACCCATTCCAACGTTAAGTTTTCTGATTGAGGAAATTTGCCGCTATTCTTCACATGATCCCAAATCCCATATATCACTTTCCACAGTTCAAATTTTATTTCTTCAGATTGGTGGACAGTATCCAACCGGCCTCCATATTCTACCCACCATAAATAGCATCCATCTTCATGTAACTGATAATTACGGATTCGGGGTAACTCACCTGCATTGTCAATGGCAAATGAAGGTGCGGTATAGCCAACGGGTTTTCCTACATCCTTGGTATAGAAATACAAGGAATGGCCCAATAAATCACCATAATCCTCAACATTAGGGGCAAAACCCTCATCGAATTCTGCTGCTTTTTCGGCGCCCATTCTAAAAGATGCCCCGGCTTGAAATGCGACGATCCCATCACCCGAAGCATCACAAAAAAAAGGAGCTTCCAACACATATGCGGTACTGTTCTGGCTACAGAATCCCTTAACGCTCTTAATGGTATGGTCGTCGGATTTATGTACTTCATAAACCGCGGTATTTAATAACAACGTAATGTTCTTTTCCTCGTATGTTTTTTCCAAAAGAATGGTGTCGAAAATAAGGGCACTTCCTTGCTTGTTTCGCTTCAGGTTATCCAATAATATTTCGTTAATGACCCCTCCTTCTCTTGCCCAGCGATTGTTGTTACCCATGTGTGATGTTGCCCCTAAAGCCCATAATCGTACTTCGCTGGATGCATTACCGCCAAGTACAGGTCTGTCTTGAACCAATACAACCTTTAGATTTTCCCTGGCAGCAACTATGGCCGCACAAACGCCTGCCAACCCTCCTCCGGTTACGACCAGGTCTGCCTTTAAGATCAGACATTTATTCTCACGGGCATGTTCAAATCCTTTTCTTATCATGTCGTACTATGTGTTTTTAATACTGAATTTCCCTTGACACCTCTTTAATTTTGTTAACGATTCATTGGTTGACTGCCATTTTTTTTCTTATCGCCGGATGAATAAAACCCGACACAATTAATATCAACACACCTATCACTAAGACTATTGCCATGGATTCTTCAGCTACGAATCCCAGGATTACGATTAGAGTTCCAACAACAAATAAGGTTATCGCAAGTACTTTGGATCCAAAGGAATTTTGTTCTACGCTAAACACTTCCTGAGTAACAACTTGTGCCTTTAGTTTGCAGTACTTCTGATAATCGACACTTTGCCAGTTTTGAAATCTGGCGTATACTTCATAGGTGCCTAGTAAAAACAAAGGTAATACCGATCCCAAAAGCATTTCATACGCTCTTGACAGCGGGGCTCCCAACAGTGCGTCGGGAAAAAACTTGAATGCAACATTGATTGACAAACTCAAAATTGTAATCCATAGGATAGATCTTCCGGTATGTCTTTTGGAAAAAATGGCCCAAACTATAGGACCGTACAAGGAACATCCTGTGACCGCTCCGACGCTCAATACCACATTGACAATGCCACCTGCGGCTGGTACCGAAAGGGCTACCAGCATAGTACCAACACCAAACAACACCGTAGACAATTTCGCAACATTCATAGTTTGTTTCACCGTAGCATTGGGTCTTAATACTTTATAAATATCATTGGTTATTACGGACGCCGCAAGGTTCAATGTAGTGTTCACGGAGCTTGCGGTGGCGAAAACCATTCCTCCTAACATTAGTCCCAGAATTCCCAGGGGTAGCACTTGCTTGCAAATCAGCAAATAAGCACCTTCATTTTCCAGTCCCACCAAAGAAGGGTTCAGCACGCTATAGATCATGGGTGGGAGCATCCATAAAAACGGACTGAACAGATACAGCCATCCAAAAGTTAGTCCAACTTTTTTAGCGTCGTTGGCGTCCTTCACACTTGTATACCTTTGGACGTATGCCCAGTTGCCGCCAAGAAAAATAGTATTGAAAATGGCCACGGCAATAATAAACCACCAGGTATATTCCCCATTTGTCAAGTTGAAAAAGCCATCGGGTACTTTTTCAACAAATTGTCCGAAACCGCCCACTTCTTCAAGCGACAAATACACCACGATGATTACAGCGGCAAACAGAATAACAAACTGCAATACATCCGTGACAATAACGGCCCAAAGTCCACCGACAACCGTATAGAGCAAAATCAATATACCCAAAACAATCACGCAGGCATTGACCGAAAAGCCAGTTGAAACATTGATGATCTTTGCGACGGGATATAAAAAAGCCCCGGCATATGCCAAGGACAGTATCAATATCAAGTAGGTGTAAAATTTCTGAACTTTACTGCCCAGTCTATCCCTCACAAACTCGGCGGCGGTAAGGCTGTTCGTTTTTCTCCAGGCGGGTGCAATAAAAATGGCCACTAAAAATCCGCTTATGCACATAGTCATTTGTATCGTGATCGCCACCCATCCAAGTTCATAGGCAATTGACCCCCAGACCACGAAAGTACCTGCGGAAAAAAAGCTCATGAAAAGAGATAGTCCGCTCATTGACCATGGCACGGCTCCTCCTGCCGCAAAATATGATTTCATGTCAGCCCCTCGCTTGCGGAAGGCCAGACCCGCCATTACTACTAGCAATGAAAACACTGCCATGACAATGTAGTCCATGGTTTCCATTCTTTGAAAATTTTATGACACACGTTGCTACTTCATCGAAGTGGCTTCACTGGCACAAACTAGCAGTAATTTTCTGTTTGCCCGGGTATTTTGTCACTTAATTTTGCTTTTCATAATGGGCACAAAACGCGTGTCTTGAAGCACCTTACTTTGTGCATTCCCGGCACTGCCTTTGCTCTGTCAAGCTCCTAACGCGGGGTAGTGAATCCGGAAATCCCAGGCAATCTGTTACTCATATATTTTCCGTGTCCCGGCAGCCCAGTACAAATAGGCTTTTTGTTTCTCATAATCACTGAGTAGTTTAATGAGTTTCGATTGGGAAAGGATGAGTTTTTCCTGCTGGATGTTTATCTTGAATAGATCACTTTCACCATTTTCCAAGTTTATTAGCTCAGCTTGCAACAGGAGGCCATAGTTGCGGACCATATCTGATTGCTGCGCCATGACGAATCCATTATTCAACAGTGCATTGTAAGAAGAATTAACCTCGTTCATGATTTGCCGTTCTGTATAGGCGCGTTCGAATGATGTACTTGAGATCTTAATTTTCGTCTGCGCAAGCTTGGCCCGCTCTTTCCTTATGAAAACCGGGAAGGAAAAGTCAACCCCGAATTTGTAGTCCTCCGCAAAACGGAGAGATGAATTCCAATTCGGGTCAAAAGGTTGGTTGAGCAGATAGTAGCTAAGGTCTAATCTGGGTTTCAGGTATTCCGTTGCAAGGCGCCGGTCAACTTCGAGCTGCTTGAGCTTAATATCTAACTTCTGAAGTTCCGGATGGTTGATACGCGCCTGTTGCAGAAGGCTTTCCAATTCCTTTTGGCTGACGGCCAGCATGTCTTGCTGAAGGATGGGAGCAAATTCAATCGATAATTCCAGGGGATTGGCAAGGCTGTCCCAGAGATAATTGGAAAGTTGGATGCCGGAGTTTTGAAAGATCAAAAATGCTTCCTGCCTTTCCACCAGACGCTGCTGAAGGGTAATTTTCGCCTGAATCGTATCGATGGGTGCTGCTTCACCCAGTTCATTGTTGAGTTTTACCCTTCTGAATATTTCAGAGGCGATATAGACACTTTGATTATATAGCCTGTAATTATAGTAGGCATATGACCACTGCCAATAATCCTTGGCGGCCTCCAATAAAAGTTTATTGATTAACTTGACTTTCTCCGCCTCCATCATATCACCAAAAAGGGCGGCCTGTTTAAGGGCGGCGCGTCGGTCGTCGGTGATTAATCCTCTTCCAAGAGGCAGGGAAAGGCCGGTATAGAATTGCTGAAAATTAAACTGATCAGATATATAACGTTCCGGGTTCAGGTAACTTCCGGAATTCCGCTCCACGCCGATCACCGGGTCTACCGGGAAAATGATTGGAAACTTGAGTGACCCGTTGACAACTTTGTAATACTCAGTACCCCCAAAGTCCTTTGAGAGATACTGAACGTCGATTTTGGGATCGAAATTACCCTTTGCCAGCCGGATCTCCTGCTTGGCGACGTCACTCAGCAAACCTGCTTGTTTTGCAACGGGATGATAGGCGATAACTTGCTGGTAGACATACTCCAGTGTCAGCGGTTTGACCGTGTCGGGCAGCATAAGCAGCGAATCCGTGGAAAATTGTCCATTGGCCGTACCGCCTGCAATTACTGCGAGCAGCAGTACGATAAGCCTACACGTTCTTATTGTGTGATGTGGTTTCATTTTCCTTTTTTTCCACCAGTGCTGTTGCTGTTGTGCTGAATGGCTTCATCCAGCGGCTCTTCGTAAAGGCTTGGCGGGAAGCCGTTGAGCTGTCGCCATATTTCGTACCAGACCGGAACATCGTCGAGCATTACCCATCCCTTAATCCCAGAACCGACACGCAGCTGAGATGGCCAGGCCTGCTCCAGTGTATCTGGAATCACCAATACCCTGAACTCTCCTGGCTTAGAGTTCACATAATCTATTACTTCGACGCGACCGCCAAAAGTTCCAACGGATACGCTAGGCCAACCCGAAAACTGAAGAGCAGGCCATCCGTCAAATTCAACTCTCACGCTTCTGCCCTTGCTCAGCAATGGCACATCCATGGCTTTCACATAGAGCTCAACCGCCATATCCGAAGCTTGTGGCATAATGGTACACACGGCATCTCCCTCTTTGATTGTCTCGCCTATCCCGGCCATCATGGCTTTCACTACATATCCGTTCTGGGGAGAAAGCACCTGATACTGATTGTTACGAATTTGCATATTGGCAAACTCGTTCCTGAGCTTGGAAACTTCCGCCTGGCTATCGAAAAGGTCGGCCTGCGTATTGCTGAGCTCAGATTCCGCCTTGCTTATCTTGTCGAGGTACTCCGCTTCCACACGATCCAGTTCGATCTTAGCATTAAGGTAGTCTGCCTGACTTCCCTGGTATTTATACTCGATGTCCTGGAACTTGGTCAGCGGAATATTTCCTGCAGCAAATAATTTCTTATTCCGCTGAAATTGATTTTCAGCATTCTGGAATCTGAACTTTTCGGCCTCCAGCTTTGCCTGGGATTGCTCGATCTTTATGCGCATTGCATCGCGTAGTGCAGTAATCTGTCTGCGCAATGCATTTGCCTTCTGTTCCTTGGAACCAATGCTCCCCTCCTTTGCATTGATCTGCTCTTCCAGCCTGAAAAGCAATTTTGGGTCAAAGTACTTTTCTTTCACTTCGCTGATCGTAATGATGGTATCACCCTTATTTATAAATTGTCCTTCACGTACATGCCACTTTCGGATTTGGCCGGCGATAACAGCCTGCACGGTCTGTGGCCTGTTCATTGGGTTAAGCGCCGTCATCTTTCCTGTGCCCCTGATGTTTTGCTGCCATGGAAGAAAAAGAACGAGCACAAAAATGAGCATGATGCCAATCAACCATTTCGCAAGGATTTTTCCGGCGCTGGGAGTCTTCAAAGCCCGCAAGGAGTACAGCCTATCCTGGGGTACCATCTTATCTATTCGCTGTTTCGAGAAATTCAGCATATCATTTAGTCTAAGTAATTTGTGATGGAACCATTGTTGAATAAATCCCTGAAAGTACCCTCCACTTCAATCCGTCCGTCTTTTAATACAACAACCCTGTCACAAGCGGCCATGACCATCGGATCATTGGATACTGCCAGCAGCGTCCACTTTTTGTCGACAGCAGTGACGCATTGGATCTGAGAAATCTTTTCCTGTTTCTTCAGGCCGCTGAAAAAATCATTTAGAATAATCAGGTGTGGTTTTTTGGCAAGGCATCTTGCCAATATGATTTTGTTGATCATTGAGCTTGAATAACCTTTTCCCCCGCTCACGAGATGCGTATTCAAGCCTTTAGCCAGTCGATTGATTGTGTCATCAGCACCAACATCCTGGAGTGCCTGCACAGCATCTTCAATGCTCTCCATTGGTTTTCCAATTGTTATGTTTTCAAGAATGGTGCCATCAAAAATATCTTCGGCTGAAATATTTTTCGCGATCTTGTCACGCAGGTGGGTAAGGTCAAGATCGCGGATGGAGTAGTTGTTAATAGTCACGATGCCATCAAACCCACTTTGCAATCCTGCAATGATATTCATAAAAGTTGTTTTACCCGAATCCCCTGGCCCTGCAATGCAGACTCTTTCACCGGGTTTGATGCTTAAATCAATACCATTGAGGACGTTGTAATTGCCATCCGGGTAACGGTACCTCAGATCTTTGACCTCAATCGCGTAGCCTCGGCCATTCATGCCGGTCTTCGGAAAATCAATACCACCGACCTTTTCCAGTGGTAGATCGGTTACATGAGAAATTTTGTCGACAGCCGTGAACAAGTCGTATACCACATCCATGTACATGATGATCTTTTCAACAGCAGCCAGGATCAGGATAATGATTACTTCAGAAGCAACAAACTGTCCGAGCGTAATCTCACGACTCACCACGAGAATAGTTCCCATGATAAGCAATCCACCTGTAACGGCAGCCTTAAACAGGATGATAAAGGAAAACTGTGTTACCAGAATACTGAAATGCTTTTTCCGGTACTTTAAATAGTTATTTACCGTATAATCGGTTTTTTTCAACGGCAGATCCGTATTGCCGGCCAGCTTGAATGAATTCATGGCTCTGGCCAGTTCCTCAAGCCACTGCGCTACCTTGTACTTGTATTTCGATTCATTGATGGACGATTCAAGACCGCTGGGACCAGTCATATAGAAAATAAGTCCCAGTATGCTGAGCAGGATAACGCTGAAGAACACAAAGAACGGATGATACAGCGATAACAACAACAAGCCAAAGAATATCTGGATAACACCGGAAGACAGGTCGATCAAAAGTTTTGGGAGCCCTTTTTGAATGGTGAGAATATCAAAAAACCTATTGACCAGCTCAGGCGCATAGTTGCCCAAGATGGACTCCATTTTAAGCCTGGGGATTCTGAAGGCAAATTCAATAGATGCCTTGGTGAAAATCCTTCTTTGCAGGTGTTCCACAAGGCTGATTTGCGCAATCTGAAGTCCACCCCCCAGCAACACACCCGCGATAACGATAGCAATGAGTACGTAAACAGAACTGAAAAACACGCCACCACTGATGAGCTCGACCGTAGTTTGTATACCCAAAGGCAATACCAGGCTAAGCAAACCAATAACGACTGAATAAAACAGAATATAGAGAATGTCTTTTCGTTCTGTGGAGAGAAGTCTCAAGAATCTTTGCACAGGATTCATCTTCATGCCCTTGAAATCATCTCCAAACGAGTACTCGCTAATCAGGCTTTGGTAAGGGAACAGTACAAAAAAAATGATTTCACCCTGCTCATTTTTTAGAAGCGTTTGTTCCCTGAGGTTTGCCTCATCGAAATCAGCGTTTTGAAGCTCTCCAATACTTTTTCTGGAGAAATGCTTGTTGCGCCGCTGTTGCAATACAGGTGTCCGCCCTTCTTCACCCTCCTGAAAGAAAAGGATTTGGCCTTCCTCTTCCTCCAGGAATTTCATGAAGCCAGGAAAGTCGAGCGCATACTCCATGAAAAGCATTCTTATTTTACTACCGGCCTCCAGGAGGTCCCGTTTGAATTCAATGAATTCATTTTCACCATAGGATCGGTTATTGGCTTCTACAAAACGCAGTGCTTCCACATCGAAATCATGTTTTGCGTTCAGGGCAGATTCATTTAGGATCCTTAAGACATGGTTGTTGTTCATTTTTCGATTTCATTAATAGTGCCCATAACCAATCCCTCGAGAAATATAAAGAGTTTATCATTCAGAAGCTTTGACCCATCTTTGAGGTCCGAGAGCAATGGCAAGTGTTTCACATAGAATATCTGGTGGCTCGCGGCATGCATTGCCGTGCTCACAAGGGAGTGTGGAAAAGGATAGCGTGGATTGATTTCATGCACGATGTCAGCGATTTTCTTGCAGGTCTCCCTAAAGGGTGACAACAATCCCGCCTTGTAATCTTTGTCTACGGTCTTTGTCAAAAAAGTCTTATCAGATTCTGAAATGACAATCCTGTACAAAGCTGCCTCATCGACATATGTCGCAGCACTGCCAATGCCCTTTTTTCCACTGAGCAACAGCAGGCAAATTCTCAGTTTTTCTTCCGGTGCCGTAATATTGTTGATGCCATATTCGATCCTGAAGTTCATCAATGTCCAGTACCAGTCCACAAGATAGTGAAGCAGCCGTTGCTTGTTTGCAAAATAGCGGTATATGGTAGGTTCCGTTGTTTCGACCTCTTTTGAGAGCTTTTTGAACGTGAACTGTTCAAAGCCCATGATATCAATCATCTCTACACTCTTCCGTACAATAGCCTGACCCATGTCCGTCTTTTGCGGGTCCCGGAGAAACAGCTTATCACTAATATTAAATAGTATATGATTCATATTTCGCAGTACTACTACGAATAACATAAGTATTACTTAATTGTTCAACATTTCATTGAATTCTTTATCAGCCGCGAAGCTACCGGCTTCTGAAGGTTGGGTTGTTTGTTGGGTTTTTGCACGCCCGTTGTGCAGAGACAATGTGCTGTTGTCTGAGTCAACACTTGAACTCCCGGGCTTCGTCCCGGGAAAGCCAGCGCAAAGACTTTCGGTATTCCTTCCAGGAAAACTTTCCGTCAAAACTAACCTTGTTGAGAATAATCCTGCCGTATGCCAGCACGGAGGTTTTCATCACGTTGTTATTAAGTGAAAAGTGCATGACCCCGGGAGTCGGATCACGCTGACCCGCTCCCGGCAATCCATGCATTTTGCCTAACTTGGTTGTTCAACTATTTGGCGGCACGTGGTGCCTAAACTGCCAGGCTAATTGCACCGTACTATTGACCCAGTCTCTTGTCTTAAAACAAATAATTCCATAACTGGTCAAATTTGGCAGAAAGAACTGCCAGTGCAGTAAAAAGTGAGATGATGACAGTCCATACCAATGTCTCCTGACGAAGTGTGTATTTCGATTCCATAGCGTGTTTTTTTAGATTGTGAGAAAAAAAGAAATTTTTGCCTTTACCATTGGGCAAGACAAAGCACGATATGGACAAATCAAATAAGTAGCGAACGGTACTTCAGATAAAGTTGCGTTTGAGAAAGAACAACCATCGCTTGCGCGGGTGCGCTGTCTCTTGGTCCCGGCGCATATGCAAAGGGCAAAGAAGTAAATTGTCTCTCTTTAGATTGATGGTTTGTCGGTGCAACGCACGTTGTGAAGCGAATTGCTGCGACAACCTCGGTTTCCTCTACCGAATTTCCTTCGGTGTACCCTACTGCCCCTTGCAGAGAGAACAGGAACGATAATCCAATAAGAAAAAGCCGTGCGATCATAAAGAGTATAACATTACTATGTAAAAGTAATACTATCAACGCAGATCACAGGGTTTTGTTTCATTTTTAGCAAAGGATTTTTCCTACCGGGAATAGGATAGCGAAGCGATGACCAGGTGACGCAAGAAGTTTACGATCTCTGTTGCATCTTTAGCCCGGCCAAAGTCGGTCAGCCGGGGAAGGTTATGCATGAAAAAATACTGGTGGTGGGCCATTTCAAGTACGGTACTGGTCAAGGAACGCGCATACTTGTATTTCGGATTGATTTCGAGAAATACTGCGGCGATGCGGGCACACAAATCCTTATAGGGCTTAAAGAACTGATTCTTATTGTCTTCCGTGACATGATTGGTCAAATAGGATTTTGAACCCTCCTTCATGACCAGTTTGTGTAGAACCTGAATGCCAATGTCCGGACCACCCACCAGTTCGGCCTCTGCTTCAAGCATAAGAATATCGAGTATGATGTCCAGCTTTTTATGGGGATCCTTCATATTGTTTGTGCTTACAACACACTGATATTCTATCCATTGCCAGTACCAGTCTACCAAATAAAGTAAAAGGCGGTGTTTATTCTCAAAATACCGGTAGACGCTGGATTCGTTGGTTTTCATTTTAGTGGCGAGCTTTTTAAAGGTAAACTCTTCCAGCCCCATCTTTTCAATCATGATCGCCCCATGTTTCAGGATGCTCCTTCCAACATCGGAATGCGCCGGATCCCTTAAAAACAACTTTTCGTTCAATTGAATCTGTATCTGCCAGTTCATATTTATTACTATCTTCCGACAAAGTTAAAATTTATTGTTCTAATGTATTCGTTTATCTTTTGAATGTATTCCTTTTGCACTGCTATGGGATGATCGGATGGAGCAAAAGGTGCTTCCGCGACTTCAGATAATTCTATTGTATATTCCGATATCTGCCAAAGCAGTATTACCAATCCATCACAATTTCATACCGCTTAAGATCCAGTTTCCATTTAGAAAAAAGTTGCGGGCACCTCGAAGATCATACTGACTTCTATCCAGATCACCTGCTGATTTAACCATGTTGATTACGGCTTCTTTAATTTCCAGGCTGTTTTCCGCTACCTCATCAATGACGTTGAGGGCGTGGTTTCGCACCATAGGATCAGGTGACCTCAACGCAATCAACATAGTCCTTCTACCCGCTTTTGGGTCTCCCATCTTGTATAATGCTTCGGGAGCGACAACATTTATAGATCAACTGCATAGCATTACTATTCTATTGTTTGATGAATCTGACAGAAGAAAAAGAATCGGAAGACACTTACATATAACAAAGACCTTGTCAACATAGTAAGATAATGCAGTTGTGCCGTTTCGCGCTAATGTTCAAAAATCCCCGTTTCCTACTGCTGATAGCGCTTGTGGGGATCGATCCGAATCATAGCATGGCCTTACTCATTTCACGCTACTGTCAATAGTATTTTCGCGATCCGCCAACTGGTCTTTGCCTGCCACCAAATTCTCTTGATGCCTTTTTACAAACACATTAATTTCCTCAACAATCGGCACATTTTCCTGCGCTATGTTATACTGTTCGGATGGGTCTTCACTCAAGTTGTATAATAATGGAGGTTCATGCACTTCCAGTCCGCCAAACATGCCATATGCGCCTTCAGTCCTGTAATGTACCTTGTAATCCCCCATGCGCGCCCCATAAAGTGTAGCCCCACGATAATAAAAAATTCCTTCCCGTGGGCTGGGTTCATTCCTCAGCAATGTGCCACTGATGTCAACACCATCGATTATACGATCATCCGGAACCGGAATGCCAGCCATCAAGCTGAAGGTGGTGAAAAGGTCCATTGTGGAACCCACGTCTGATACAACTGCAGGTTTGATTTTAGCAGGTGACCAGAAGATGCAAGGCTCTCGCATCCCGCCTTCCCAGGTGGTGCCCTTGCCGCCACGCAACAATCCCGCCGAACCCCCATGCGTCTTAAAAGGAAGCCATGGACCATTGTCAGATGTGAATACAACTATGGTATTTTCAGCCAGCCCTTGTTCTTTCAACAATGCAAGAATCTGCCCTACACCATGATCAATTTCTGCTACTACATCACCATATAAGCCACGCTTGCTCTTCCCTTGAAATGCTGCTGATGTAAATAAAGGTATGTGGGGAAGGTTGTGGGCCAGATAAACAAAAAATGGTTCGTCTTTATTCTCCCTGATAAAAGTCAATGCCTCTTCCGTATAACGTTTGGTAATCGTATGCTGCTCGGCCGGTCGTTCTACAATGTCTGTATTCCGCATCAGCGGTACATTGTAATATGCGGTAGGAATAGAATCTGCATATTCCCAATAATCCTTTTCTGAAACTTTATCCATATCGTTGGAATACGGAATGCCAAAATAATAGTCAAACCCATTATTTGTTGGTAGGTACTGTGGTTTATGACCCAGGTGCCATTTTCCAATGCAAGCGGTATGATATCCTGCTTTTTTTAGTTGCTCGGCTAAAGTGATCTCAGTTTCTGGCAACCCATACCTGGAGTCTGGAAAAAGCACTCGGTTTTTGTCGCTAGTCATCCCACTACGGACAGGGTATCGTCCAGTCAGGAGCGCTGCGCGACTGGGTGTGCAAACGCTGGCGCCAACGTAAAAATTTGTCCATCGTTGCCCTTCGGCAGCCATCTGGTCAAGATTTGGCGTACTGATAGTGGGGTGGCCGTAAACACCAAGGTCACCATAGCCAAGGTCATCCGCAAAAATGATTATAAAATTGGGCCGTGTTTGCATTGAGTCACCTTTAGTTGACTTCTGGTTGCATCTCAGCAACGGAAGCGCAAGTAATACGAATAAGAGAGCTCGTACAATCTGTTTTTTCAACATTTGAAGAAATCTGTTTTTAAGTGCGATAGGCATAGGATGTTTTTGCTTGTTTGGAATCTTACTATTGATAATCAATACTGGGGTGTATTGGAGCACCAAGTTAATCAATTGCTTTTGGGATCTTCAATTATAACATCTCTTCTACTGAGCAATCGACTTCCATTTTGCGATAAAGTCCTGGAATATTACGCGAATCTTTATTGCGACCAGCCAGATAAACTTCACCTGTTCTCAATAAAATACTTTTGGAATAACGGTTCAAAGTAGGGATCGCAAAATTCCGGGTTTTCTCCCGAGTAGTCCAAAATTTCCATATCCTCCAAAGTGGTCTCGATCCGTTTAATATTACCCGGACTTCCAATCCCATATTGATTTAGCACGCGTTGCGATGTGAACTGCTTCTCCCCTGCAATCAGCGCTTTGATATAATTCGTCTGGTAACTGGTCAGTCCCTTCGTCATGTTTTGAAACAGTGCCAAATGATCGTTGAGCAATTCCAGAAAGGCAGCGTCGAGGATTACTTTTGTTATTTTGTCTACACCATTGTTCCAACATATCCTGGCCAGGTACTGAACAAAGTAAGAGTGCGCATTCACCTTTTCTACCAACACAGCAGCTATGGCTTCCTCAATACGCTTTCCGGTTCGCTGAAAATTGTGAACTAAGAATTTAACCCATTCTGACCAATCAATCTTTTGCAGAAAAATGTTTTCGCCGAACCTGTAGAACGGCTGTGATGAATCAGCAAACAGTGAAGCCATGACATGCCGCTTGCTGCCGTATAAACAGTAAGATACATCCCTGTGTTTTTGCCAGTGTGAACGGAGCTTCTCCAGCACACTTTTCCCATCGCTCCACTCAGCAATTTTCTGAAATTCATCAATACAGAGTACGATTCTGATTTTTCGGGCGGATGCAATTTTCTGCGTTAAGTCCAATATGGCCGCTACATCCATTTTATCTTGTGGGATCTCAAGTGAAATCTTAATCTCCTCCCCTTCCCCCACGCCATACTTAATAAAAGGTATGAAAGCTTTTACGTATGATTTCACCGTATCAGCAACCTGTTGCAGTTTCGTGCTGGTTGATTGCAGAACACTCCTGAGCAGCGTGGAATAGAATTCCGCAGATGATCGCAAACCAAAACAATCAATTTTAATGGAAATCAATCTTCCATTGTAAGTGGCCAGCGCCTGATTAACCAATGATGACTTACCCCATCTTCGCGGTGATATGAGTATAATGCTTTGTCCATCTCTGAAACCTGCGTGCAACCGCCTGATTTCCTCTTTGCGGTTACAAAAATTCGCGCCCGATGATAATTCTCCGTATTTGAATGGATTTTGTTTCATGCGGTAATATACATCTGTGTATATTACAAATATAGGTAAAATATATTACCTAATATTAGGTAATATACTAAAGCCGCAGCAGGGCCAGGATCAATAGAGAACCGACGCAATGCGCATGCACTCAACTATCGCGAGATACCTTCCCAACACCCACAAATTGCGATATCGCTCCGCCAAATAAATGTTTCAGCCAGGCAAATTTCGTATTTTAGCATTTGTCATGCTCAAAGCAACTATAAAACCAATGCCCAATAGCTACTACCTTTTACTAATAGCTTTCCTCCTGCTGTCGGGCACTGGCGCACCGGCACAAAGAAATGTCCAACCCAACGTCTTACTGATCATAACCGATGATCAGGGCTATGGAGACCTTGGCATCACTGGGAACCCTCATGTCAAAACACCGGTAATTGATGCCTTTGCCCGAAAAAGCATCCGGATGACTAACTTTTATGTATCTCCCGTATGCGCGCCCACCCGCGCAAGTCTTATGACGGGACGTTATGGATTGCGCACCGGCATTCGCGATACGTATAATGGCGGTGCAATCATGGCTTCAACCGAAGTTACCATTGCGGAGATACTGAAGCATGCAGGATACAGCACTGGCGCTTTTGGGAAATGGCACCTTGGCGATAATTATCCGCACAGACCGAACGACCAGGGCTTCGACGAATCCCTTATGCATCTCTCCGGTGGCATGGGCCAGGTGGGTGACATAACAACATATTTTAAGGGAGACAGCAGTTACTTCAACCCAATATTATGGCACAACGGGAAGCAGGAGAATTATCAAGGTTATTGTTCTGATATTTTTGCGCAACAGGCGATTGACTTTATTGAACAGCACAAGGAATCTCCTTTTTTCTGTTACCTGGCTTTTAATGCGCCGCATACACCCCTGCAAGTACCTGATCAATATTATCAAATGTACAAAGACATTGATCCGGCATCCGGATTCAAAAATGACAACAGGCCGTTCCCATCCATGAGCAGGCAGGATAAGGACGATGCCAGAAAAGTTTACGCCATGGTTACCAATATCGACGACAATATTGGTAAGCTGCTAAAGAAATTAGATGAACTCAAGATGATGGATAATACACTAATCATCTTTATGACCGATAATGGACCCCAACAGCACCGGTATGTTGGGGGAATGCGCGGACTGAAAGGAAGTGTCTACCGCGGCGGTGTACGTGTTCCATTTTATCTCAGCTACCCGTCACGCTTCGCCGGGAATAAAGATATTGAAACCATGGCCGCACACGTTGATATTCTGCCTACCCTTGCTGAAATTTGTAACGCAGAATTACCAAATGACAGGATTATTGATGGTAAAAGTCTTCTGCCGCTTCTTCAAGGAGAAAAAGTGAACTGGAACGACAGGGGTTTATTTTTTTACTGGACACGACGATACCCCGAGCGCTACAACAACATGGCCATGCAAAAGGGAGATTATAAACTCGTCGGAAAAACTGATTACGATGCGCCTATCGAAAACTTTGAATTATTCGACATTAAGAAAGATCCATACGAACTAAATAATCTTTTAACCTCGAACAAAAATATCGCAATGGATCTTAAGCGGGAACTTGACCAGATTTTCAAGGCGCTAATTTCATCCGATAATTTGACGAATCCGCCCAGACTTGTGGTGGGCAGCGATCTCGAGAATCCTGTAATATTAAACAGAAATGATGCTGACGGCGAACGCGGCATTTGGGCTCAGGAGGAAATCTTTGGCAGTTGGAAAGTAACCGTACGCGAAGGTCATTACAACTTCAAATTTAAGTTTATTAAACCAGTAGCGCCCGACGGGATTATGTATTTGGAAACCAAACCATTTATCAACCAGAAACGAAATACTGCTGCGAACGTGGATATCATTGAAATGAAAGATGTGTACCTTCCTAAAATGGATTGTGACCTTATTCCATTTTATGCAACGGGCTCAAAAAAAATATTCCCCTTTTATGTAGAAGTGGAAAAGATTGATAAATGATGTCCTCGACAATTTTCTCTGTGTTTCCGATTACTTCCCCGCCATTTTTTTCCGTTATGATGCAACAGTTTTCACCAAATGACGTCTGCCATGAAATGCTTAGAAGATCATTCCTTTTGGTATTGTGCTTAGGCATGATATCACTTCAAGCACAATCTACTTCCGGAGAGAAAATCCTCCTCAACGGCAATATCTATACGCTAAACCCGCAACGACCTGTAGCAGAGGCTGTCGCCATCCGCGGCGATAGAATCGTGGCTGTGGGTGACCTGTCTTCAGTCAGGCGAAACGTTGGCAAGCATGCTTCCATGATAGATCTGCATGGCAAATACCTATTACCCGGTCTTGTAGACAGCCATAACCACGCAATAAAAGGTGGCGTGAGATTGTTGACTGCAGATGCCGATGACGAACTGCTATCATTTGATGAGCTTGCAAACTTTGCGCATGAGGCTGTACAAACAGGCAAAGGGGTGCGGGGCGGAGGGTTGTACATTACAGGTATTCACAGTGCCCAATGGACAAATGTTATAATCCTGGATTCACTTTTTAACAATGCCCCATACACGAAAAAACCTGTCCTGCTATTGGGCACCGATGGTCATACAGCCTGGAGCAATGCTGCTTTGCTAAGACTTGCCGGCATAACCAATGAATTCGTCCACTCACTTCCAAATGACCAACGCACATATTATGGACAGCGTGATGAATCACAACTCAACGGCTTGTTGTCTGAACAGGCCATACAAAAAGCAAGGCGCGCGCTACCTCCCAGTCCTGTCACGCCGTATCAAGGTGCACTTAGTGGGGTTAGACATCTTAATAGCCTGGGCATAACCGCATGGTTGGATCCTGCTGCAGGGCACATTGATGATGGTCTTCAGAATGAGGCGTTGACAGCCTATGCCCAACTCGCCAATGATGAGTTACTTACTGCACATGTCGCAACGACTGTAGTAGCTGATGCTAATGGAAGCACAACGCCGCAGTTTAAGATGCTAAATGAACTCCAAAGAAAATACAATGGCAAACATGTTGATGTATTGGGTCTCAAAATTTTCGCGGATGGGGTACTTGAGTATCCAACACAAACCGCTGCCCTTTCACTTCCCTATAGTAATTCCGGGTCATTCGGATCTTTGATGGTCGATCCCGGGCACCTAAATGCATTTGTCAGCGCTGCAGATAGAGACGGGATACTTATTCACATCCATGCCATTGGCGATCGTGCAGTATCAGCATCATTAGATGCGATAGGTGCAGCAAGAAATCAAAATAAAAACAGCAATTTGCCGCATAGCATAACACATTTGCAGCTGGTAGCCCCTGGAGACTACAATAGATTTGCGGAACTAAACGTACTCCCGTGCATGCAATTGCTTTGGGCTACCGCCGACCGCTATACAATTGAGTTGGTCAAACCATATATTGACGCAGCTCTTTTTATGGGCCAGTACCCTGCGAAGTCTCTCCTGAAGGCAGGTGCAACATTGTGTGGTGCGAGTGATTGGCCTGTGAGTTCTGCAAATCCGTTTGCGGCAATCTCAATTGCTGAATCCAGAAAAGGAGGCATGGGCGTGTTGAATGCCAGAGAAACAGTTTCGCGAATTGAAATGATCAAAGCATATACCATAAACGCCGCAAAATTATTGCTAATGGACAAAAAAATCGGATCGATTGAACCCGGAAAGCAGGCTGATTTTGTTTTGGTTGACCGCGATGTGCTGGCGGTTGATGAAAACTTGATTAAACACACACAAATCATCTGGACCATGTTTGGCGGAAAAATTGTTTTCAACGCTAAGGACGAATAAATTATTGATTCATGTGAATGGCTCCATTATTACAGCGATGGCTTACGGCATTGGCCTGCAAAGCTTGTGATTCATTCCAAGTCCAAAAACATCTTATGAATATAACGTTAACTTTGCATCTTCACGTCATCTAACAATCCGCGCAGCTATGCCATCACGCTTAAAAGGAAACAACAAAAATCCATATTGGTACAAAGACGCGATCATTTATGAAGTCCATATCAAAGCCTTTGCGGATAGCGACCAAGATGGTATTGGCGATTTTAAAGGACTCCTGGGAAAACTTGATTATCTCCAGGAACTTGGCGTAACCGCCATATGGCTACTGCCGTTCTATCCATCACCGCTCAAAGATGACGGTTACGACATAGCGGATTATTATACAATTAATCCAGCGTTCGGCCAACTGGAAGACCTGAAGGAATTACTCACCGAAGCGCATAGCCGTGGGCTGAAAGTGATTACAGAACTTGTGTTAAACCACACCTCCGACAAGCACCCATGGTTCCAACGCGCACGCAAGGCACCAATGGATTCTGACCACCGGAATTATTACGTTTGGTCGGATGATCCCACAAAATATGCCGATGTAAGAATAATATTTCAGGATTTCGAAACGTCCAACTGGACATGGGATCCTGAAGTAAAGCAATATTATTGGCATCGTTTTTTTTCACATCAACCTGACCTGAATTACGACAACCCAAATGTGCAGCAGGAAGTATTCAAGATACTGGATTATTGGTGTGCTATGGGTGTGGATGGATTCAGGTTGGATGCGATCCCCTACCTATTCGAGCGTGAAAACACGAATGGAGAAAATTTGCCAGAAACACATGCCTTCCTCAAAAAGCTGAGGAAGCACATTGATAAGAAATATCCCGGAACATTGTTGCTCGCAGAAGCCAATATGTGGCCCGAAGATTCGGCCGCCTATTTTGGGACTGGCGATGAGTGCCATATGAATTATCACTTCCCACTGATGCCGCGCATGTACATGGCCATGCAGATGGAAGATCGCTACCCCATCATAGATATCTATGATCAGACACCAGAAATACCACCCACTTGTCAATGGGCAATATTTTTGCGCAACCACGATGAATTAACCCTGGAGATGGTTACTGATGAAGAACGGGATTACATGTACCGGGTATATGCGAAGGATCCAAAGGCCAAAATAAATTTGGGGATTCGCCATCGGCTGGCACCGCTGATGAATAACAATAGAAAAAAAATAGAATTGCTTAATAATTTGCTCCTCTCTTTACCCGGCACGCCAGTACTGTATTATGGTGACGAGATTGGAATGGGTGACAATTTCTATCTCGGCGACAGGGATGGCGTGCGTACACCCATGCAGTGGACGCCTGGCAGAAACGCCGGATTCTCCGACGCAAATCCGCACAAGCTTTATCTTCCGGTAATTCAGGATATGGATTACCATTATGAATCGCTTAATGTTGAAATTCAAAATCGCAATCCCTCATCCCTTTTATGGTGGATGAAGCGCATCATTGCGAAGCGCAAGCAATTCAAGGCCTTTGCCTGGGGTGATATCAAATTCATCGCCGTGGAAAACTCAAAAATATTTGCTTTCACAAGAAGCTATGAGGATCAGACGATGCTGGTTGTTGTAAATCTATCAAGATATGCGCAGCCCGCATTACTGGAATTAGAAGCTTATGCAGGACAAACGCCTGAGGAAGTGTTCAGTAAGAATGAATTTCCTATCATCAAACCTGATCAAGCCTACTTCTTATCGCTGAGCGCACACGACTGCCAGTGGTATCTGCTTCGAAGCAAACCAGATATGGCCGAGCCGGATCATTACCAGGTCGAACTCACTGCGAAAGACTGGGAAAGTGTCTTGCAAAAAAGTAATCGGGACAAATTGGAGGATAGCATTTTACCCACATACCTTTCTGGCAGGCAGTGGTTTGGTCGCGAGGGTCGTACGATCGAAACCCTTTTAATAACCCGTACCGCAGTGATCCCACTGAAAAAACGCAGCGCCATCATTTTGTTCGTAGAAGTCAATTACAACCAAGGCTTGCCAGAGCTATACCAATTACCTATTGCCTTCGCCACGGAAAAAGAAGGAACCGCACTGAAGGAAAATTATCCCCAGGCAATTATAATAAGATGCAAGATTGGGCACACGATAGGGTTCTTATATGACGCGCTGTATGGTTCGCCGCTCCAGGAAGTACTGCTGGACAATATGACTGCTAACAAAACAGTCATGCAGTCCAGGACGGAATCTGTTTTGTTTTCAGCGCGGGATATACTCCGGCAGGAGGTGGCAAAAAAACTAAGTCCACGCATTCTATCCAGCGAAGCAGGTAATATGGCGATTGCCTATGGCAACCGTTTCTTTTTGAAGCTCTTCAGAAAACTGGATTATTCCATTAATGCAGACGTTGAAATTTCCCGCTTCCTGACAGAAGAAAGTGGATTTAAGAACATGCCTTCGTTTGTGGGAACAATGGAATGGAAAACGTATAAAGAACTCGTAGTCCTGGGTATCATGAAAGAAATGGTGGACCACAGCAGCGACGGATGGACATACGTACTGGACAGACTGGATGAATTGAATGAAAAAATTCTGGCCAGTCCAGATACCCTCAAACTGGCAGAAGAGCTGGCAGAAAAGGAGGCCAATGAAGATGAACTGCATGCTGAGCTCAAAGAGCTATTTTCTGGTGCAATCACGGAACAAATCAGGTTGCTCGGCGTCCGAACAGCCGAATTGCATAAAGCCTTGGCTGCCCGAGCCGACGTTCCCGCGTTTGCCCCTGAAAAGTATTCTCTGCACTACCAGCGATCTTTGTACGCAGGATTTCAATCATTAGTTCGGACAACGTTTCAACATCAAAATGATAATCTAAAAAGATTGGATCCTGAAGTCAGAAAAGACGCAGAGAACATCCGTAGCATGACACCGGATATCCTGCGAATTCTAAAAAATATCTATAAGCATAAGATTAACGTTGTGAAGATTCGAATACACGGTGATTATAATCTGGAGCAAATATTGTTTACCGGGAAAGATTTCGTGATTACGAATTTTGAAGGTGAGCCAAACCGCACCTATACGGAGAGACGTCTGAAGCGCTCTCCCTTGCGCGATGTGGCCTCCATGATACGTTCTTTCCACAGTGCTGCATATGCCAACCTACTGCTCGATGATCAAATCCCACAAGAAGAGATTAAGAAGTTGATGCCCGTAATGGAAAGGTGGCATCGCTTCGTAAGTCGTATTTTCTTAGATGCTTATATCGAGGCTGCAGCAGGAACAGGTTTTGTTCCAAAATCGAAGGAAGAAATGGAAACGCTAATGACAACCTTTTTATTAGAGAAACTGCTTTACGAACTGGACTATGAGCTCCGCAATCGTCCTGAGTGGGTAATTATACCGTTGAATGGAATAAAATCAATCCTGGATCATGAAAGCAGAAAAGAAAGTTCAGCCGAAGTCTCATAAAAAGTAACTTAAAACGTTGAAACATTTATCTGTGCTTTCCCGCCGAATAGAAAACTCCTGTTATCACACTGCCACGCCATCACCTGGGATTTCTCCTTAGCCCGCTTCTACCACTTCCATCCGAATGTTGTCTGAAAGACATAATCGGTGGACGGCGCTCCCTCAGTGGCCCGGTTATCATAATTCATAGTAAAACCCAATTGAATGTAAAAATCCAACGGAAGGTCATATTTGGTATCCAGTGAAAGATCGGATCGCAAGCGGCCAGATTCCGTAATACTCGGATACAGTATTACTTTTGTCAGCAGACTTAGATCGCCTACATCAAATAAATTAAGTTCAGTGCCAACAAATCCTTCCATGCTACTCTTGTCAGGCGAATCATCACTAAAATATTCGACGTTACCATTCACACCAACCGAGACTCCCCAATATGCATTGTTACTGTGAATTAAATATTTACCTATACCCACCTTCCCGAGAAGTCGGAGGTCAATTTTCTGTTCGGTATTTGATAAAAAAGTTGCTGAAACCGGGAAGTACCAATCCTTCGGCAAAAATAGATTAAATGTAAGACCACCATCCTTTCGTTGTATAGGCTCAACGTTGTCCTGATTTGATTGTAGTCCGTTGTAGGACGCATCGGCCACCCATCGCTTTGTCCTGTATCCTATATTAGAGCGCGACGTGAATTGTCGCAGATTCCCTGCCTTTGTAACACTATACCCCAAACTTATCGAAGCAGATAACTGATCCCAAAAACCCTTGTTCACTGAATTCATATAGACAATTTCATCAAATGTATGCTCATTGCTCGGGCCATCCTCCGTTAGGATAGACACTTTGGCCGAATCGGCCATTTGAATTCTTCCAGCGAGTCGGCTACCATCTGAAAGGGTTACCAAAAAAGTAGACGTTGTGCTAATCCATTTCACTTCATCCCATTCGACTTTGAAATCACTCTTACTGTAATCTGTTTCAATCGTAAGCACGCCACGATCCATACTTTTTACCTCTCCAACCAGCTGGTCATTGTTCTTAAGGCTGAGCGAATCCTGGGCATAAACTGCTCCAATATTGCTCATGAGAAGAAGAAATAGAATGATTATATTTTTCATTTCGCTAATAATACTTATAGATATCCAATAT
>Ga0224500_10000415_pt1 | contig 29769 bp, 31 predicted proteins | sample SF_Oct11_sed_USG_FD_168126 | JGI IMG/M metagenome (GOLD analysis project Ga0224500, IMG submission 168126) | Sediment microbial communities from San Francisco Bay, California, United States - SF_Oct11_sed_USGS_4_1 | ecosystem: Environmental > Aquatic > Marine > Sediment | place: USA: California... | reverse complement strand
CTCGATCTTGCGCGCCTTCGCCGTCTCCGCGGTGCGGATCTCGGAGTAGCGGTCGCCGCGCGCGCGCCACACGGCGGCGATCTCGTTCACGATCTGCTCGTCCGAGCCGCCGTGGCGCAGCAGCCACTTGAGGTCGTGGCCGTGCTGCGCGAACAGGCAGGTGTACAGAGACCCCTCGGCCGAGAGGCGCAGGCGGTTGCAGCTCGCGCAGAAGGCCTGCGTGACCGAGGAGATGACGCCGATCTCGCCCGCGCCGTCCCGGTAGCGCCAGCGCTCGGCCACTTCGCCCGCGTAGTTGGGATCGACCGGCTCGAGCGCGTGGCGCGCGCCGATCATCTTCACGATCTGCGCCGAGGGCACCACGTCGTCCATGCGCCAGCCGTTCGTGCTGCCCACGTCCATGTACTCGATGAAGCGCACGATGTGTCCGGTGCCGCGCCAGCGCTCGGCCATCTCCAGCACCTGGGCGTCGTTGGTGCCGCGCTTCACCACCATGTTGATCTTGATCGGGGTCATGCCGGCCGCGGCCGCCGCCTCGATGCCCTCGAGCACGCGCGCCACGGGATAGTCGGCGTCGTTCATCGCGCGGAACGTGGCGTCGTCCAGCGAGTCCAGGCTCACCGTGACGCGCTGCAGGCCCGCGCGCGCCAGCGCCCCGGCGTGCCTGGCGAGCAGCGAGCCGTTGGTGGTGAGCGTCAGGTCGAGGCCGGGAATCGCGGCCAGCATCTCCACCAGGCGGTGCAGGTCGCGCCGCACCAGCGGCTCGCCGCCGGTGAGCCGCACCTTCTTCACGCCCAGGCCGGCGAACAGGCGCGCCAGGCGCGCGATCTCCTCGAAGTGCAGGATTTCGTCGTGCGGCAGGAATTTGAAGTCGTGATCGAATGTTTCCCGCGGCATGCAGTACACGCAGCGGAAGTTGCAGCGGTCGGTGACCGAGACGCGCAGGTCGCGCAAGGACCGGCCGAGCGTGTCGGCGAGCGCGCCGCCGTCGTGGGACGGGGCCGGCGCGCGGGAAGAACGGATCGGAAAAACCTTCTGCGTCATGGTGTTTCTCGCTTGCGAAGCATCATAGCAAACGAAGGTTATGAGCTATAGTTCCCAGGATGGAAAACCCGATGTTTCCCGTCTCGGTCGTGATGCAGCGGCGCGAGCTGGACAACCGCTGGCAGAGCGAGGCCTGGGAGCCGGTCGCGGTGCTGCCGGAGGCGGGCGAGGGCGCGCCGCGCGTGTGCCACGAGGAGCCGCGCGTGCGCCAGTGGCTTTACCCGGCCATGCGGCTCGCGCTGCGCGTCGCCGACGCCGACGGCTATTTCCTCAACGTATCGACCGCCGAGCCCAGCGTGTTCGTGCTCTGGCGCATGCAGGATGCGCTTGCCGTGCCGGTGCACCTCACCGCCAGCTACAGCGAGGCGAGCAGCTGGATGGACGGGGGCGAGCAGGTGGACCGCGTGCCCATGCCGCGGGAGATCTACGACTGGGTGAGCGCGTTCGTGCAGCGCCACTACCGGCCGCAGCCCAAGAAGAAGATCCGGCCGCAATCGTTCAAGAGCCCCAAGGACCGGGCGCGCATCTGATGGCGCAGGATCGCCACGACTTCCTGCGCCGCTGGTCGCGGCGCAAGCTCGAGGCCGCCAAGGCGCCGGCGCCAGAGGCGGCGGTGCCGACGCTGCCGTCCCCCGACAGCCTGACTTTCGAGTCCGACTTCAAGGCCTTCATGCAAGCCAAGGTCGAGGAGGGCGTGAAGCGCGCGGCGCTGAAGAAGCTGTTCGCCGATCCGCGCTTCAACCTCATGGACGGCCTGGACACCTACATCGACGATTACTCGAAGGACGATCCGATCCCGCAGGCGATGCTCGAGCAGCTCGAGCACGCCAAGGCGACGCTGTTCGGTCGCCAGGAAGACGGGCCCGGCGCGCCGGCCGAGCCCGCGAAGCAGGACGTCGCGCAGGCGCCGGCGGCGGCGGAGAAGAAGGACGATGGCGCTCCAGGATAAGACGATCCGTCTGTGCAGCTGCAACGGCACGATGGCGCTGGACGCCAAGGCGCTCGCCGCGGCGCTGAAGCAAGGCACGCCGCTCACCGTGCACACGGAGCTCTGCCGCAAGGAGGCGGGCCTGTTCCAGGGCGCGCTCGGTGAGCCCGAGGTGCTGGTGGCCTGCACGCAGGAGGCGGCGCTGTTCAGCGAACTCGCGCAGGCCGGCGAGTCGAAGGCCAGGCTCGATTTCGTCAACATCCGCGAGACCGCGGGCTGGTCGGCGGAAGGAGCGCGCGCCACACCCAAGATCGCGGCGCTGATCGCTGCGGCCGCGCTGCCCGAGCCCGAGCCCGTGCCCAGCGTCGAGTACAAGTCGGGCGGCCAGGTGCTGGTCATCGGGCCCTCGGCTGCCGCGCTCGATTGGGCCCGGCGCCTGGGCGACGCGCTCGAGCCGAGCGTGCTCATCACGCGGCAGGAGGGCGGCGAGTTGCCCGTGGAGCGCAACCATCCGGTGTGGTCGGGCAAGCCCGTGCGCGTGAGCGGGCACCTCGGCGCGTTCGAGGTCGAATGGCGCCAGCAGAACCCGATCGACCTCGAGCTGTGCACGCGCTGCAATGCGTGTCTCGACGCCTGCCCCGAGAACGCCATCGACTTCAGCTACCAGATCGACCTTGGCAAGTGCAAGGCGCACCGCAAGTGCGTGGCCGCCTGCGGCGCCATCGGCGCGATCGATTTCTCGCGCGCCGACACGGCGCGCCGCGAGACGTTCGACCTGGTGCTGGATCTTTCGCGCGAGCCGCTGCTCGCGATGCCCGACCTGCCGCAGGGCTACCTCGCGCCCGGCGCGGATCCGCTCGCGCAGGCGCTCGCCGCGGCGCAGCTCGCGCAGCTGGTGGGCGAGTTCGAGAAGCCGCGCTTCTTCCAGTACCGCGAGGCGATCTGCGCGCACGGCCGTTCCGGCAAGACCGGCTGCACCCGGTGCGTGGACGTGTGCTCCACGAGCGCGATTCGCGCCGACGGCGACCACGTCAAGGTGGATCCGCATCTGTGCGCGGGGTGCGGCGGCTGCGCCACCGTCTGCCCTTCGGGCGCGATGACCTACGCCTACCCGCGCGCGCCGGATCTCGGGCGGGGCCTGAAGACGCTGGCGGGCGCGTTCCGCGAAGCGGGCGGCAGCGACGCCTGCCTGCTCGTGCACGACCTCGAGCAGGGCCGCGAGCTGGTCTTCGGCGTCGGCCGGCGCGCGATCCGCGGCGGCCAGGGGCTGCCGGCGCGCGTGCTGCCGATGGCCGTGTACCACGCCGCTTCCATCGGCATGGATGCGCTGCTCGGCGCCGTGTGCTACGGCGCGAACCAGGTCGTCGTCCTGCTCGACCCGTCCAGGCCCGACGGCTACGCGGCGGCGCTGGAAGAGCAGATGCGCTTCGCGCAGGCGATTCTTTCGGGGCTCGGCTACGCCGGCCGGCACTTCTTCCTGCTGCGGCCCGCGGACGCGCAGGCGCTCGAGTCCGCGCTCTGGGCGCTCGAGCCGGCGCAGGGCGTGGCGCAGGCGGCGAGCTTCAACCTGTCGCCGGAGAAGCGCACCACGCTCGACTTCGAGCTCGAGCACCTGGCGAGGCACGCGCCTGCGCCGAAGGAGGTGCTCGCGCTGCCGGCGGGCGCGCCTTACGGCGCGCTCACGGTGAGCAAGGACGCCTGCACGCTGTGCAAGGCCTGCATCGGCGCGTGTCCCGAGGGCGCGCTGCTCGATGCGCCCGAGACGCCGACCCTGCGCTTCATCGAGCGCAATTGCGTGCAGTGCGGCCTGTGCGAGCGCACCTGCCCCGAGGATGCCATCCGTCTTGTGCCGCGCCTGCTGCTTGGCGCCGAGGCCAAGCAGCCCGTGGTGCTGAACGAGGCCGAGCCGTTCCATTGCGTCCGCTGCGGCAAGCCGTTCGGCACGCGGCGGATGGTGGACAACATGCTCGGCAAGCTGGGGGCGCATTCGATGTTCAGCGGCGAGGGCGCGCTCAAGCGCCTGCAGATGTGCGGCGACTGCCGCGTGGTGGACATGATGCAGAACACCGAGGAAGCGTCGATCTTCGACGTGACGGGGCGCAAGGCATGAGCGCCACGATGCGCTTCGCGCCGACGGCGTCGCCCGAGGACCAGGCGCGCGCGCAGCTCTATGGGCTGATCGCCACGCTGTTCCGCGCCCCGCCGGACGAGCAGCTGCTTTCTGCGCTGGTGCACGCGGAGGGCTTCCAGGGCGAAGACGAGGAACGTACCGAGCTCGGCAGGACGCTTGCGGAAGCATGGCAACAGATGGCGAGTGCCTGCCGCAGCGCGTTTCCGGTGCTGCTCGCGCACGAGCATACGGAGCTGTTCGCGGCGCCAGGTCGCGCAGAGGTGACGCCGTACCTTCTGCATTACGTGATGCGCTATGAGAGCGAGACGCCGCTCGTCGATCTGCGCGCACAGCTTGCGCAGTGGGGCATCGCGCGGCGCGAAGGCGTGTTCGAGCCGGAGGATCACATCGCCGCCCTGTGCGAAACCATGCGATTCGCTATTGCAGTGCAGCAGCGGACGCTGGACGAGCAGAAAGCGTTCTTCGACCGCTTCCTCTATCGCGGCGGAATTGCGTTTTGCGATGCGGTAACTGCCTCCCCCAAGGCGCGTTTCTACAAGACAGTGGCAGCATTCGCGCGTGCGTTCTTCGAGGTCGAGCGAGAGGCTTTCACGATTGGCGGATAAGGGGTCGTGAGAACAGTTCTCATCATAATCACCGGAAACGAGAACGATTGTCGAATTCTCGATTTGTTCTCTCTTGATAAGCACATAAGTCAGCGGTAATTTGCAAAGGATTTTCAATTCGGCCCGGTCCACCGGGCGCGCATACGCTCAAAAAGGAGGCGCATCGTGAGCCAGAAGAACGCCAAGCTCTCCCGCAGGAATTTTCTCTTGACCGTCGGTGCCGGCGGCGCGGCGACCGCTGCGGCCGTGGTGGCGGGCAAGAAGGCCGCGCCGACGACCTCGCAGGTCGCCGGCCACGACAAGCGCGGCTATCACGAGACCGCGCACGTCAACAACTACTACCGCACCGCCAAGGTCTGAGGAGGCCGCCATGCTGCTGACCAGAAAATCTTCCGGCCAGGCCGTCCCGCAGGCGCGCCTCGCGCGCGGGCTCGCGGGCGTGCTCGCCAAGACCATGGACCGCCGCGCGTTCCTCAAGCGCTCGGGCGTCACGCTCGGCGCGGGCGCGGCCGCCGCGCAGCTGCCCTTCGCCATGATCGGCGAGGCGCAGGCGCAGGCCGCGGGCGCGGGCAAGGTCGAAGTGAAGCGCACCGTGTGCACGCACTGCTCGGTGGGCTGCGCGATCGACGCGGTCGTCGAGAACGGCGTGTGGGTGCGCCAGGAGCCGGTGTTCGACTCCCCGCTCAACCTGGGCGCGCATTGCGCCAAGGGCGCCTCGGTGCGCGAGCACGGCATCACGCACGACTCGCACCGCCTGAAGTCGCCGATGAAGCTCGAAGGCGGCAAGTGGGTCAAGGTCACCTGGGACCAGGCCTACGAAGACATCTCCAAGAGGCTGCTCGCGATCAAGAAGGAAAGCGGGCCCGACGCGCTGATGATCATCGGCTCGTCCAAGCACAACAACGAGCAGTCGTACCTGCTGTGCAAGTGGGCGCGCCTCTGGGGCACCAACAACACTGACCACCAGGCGCGCATCTGCCACTCGACCACGGTAGCGGGCATCGCGAACACCTGGGGCTACGGCGCGATGACCAACTCGTACAACGACGAGCAGAACTCGAAGTGCCTGCTGTTCTTCGGCTCGAACGCGGCCGAGGCCCACCCCGTGTCGATGCTGCACACGCTGCATGCCAAGGAAAACGGCTGCAAGGTGATCGTCGCCGACCCGCGCTACACGAGGACGGCGGCCAAGGCCGACAAGTACGTGCGCGTGCGCTCGGGCAGCGACGTGGCCTTCCTCTTCGGCCTGCTGCACCACGTCTTCAAGAACGGCTGGGAGGACAAGAAGTACATCCACGACCGCGTCTACGGCATGGACAAGGTCAAGGAAGAGGTGATGGCGAAGTACACGCCGGCGGCGGTGCAGGAGGTGACCGGCGTCCCCGAGCAGGAGATGTACGAGACCGCCAAGATGCTCGCGGAGAACCGCCCGGGCTTCATCATCTGGGCGATGGGACAGACGCAGCACACCAACGGCAACGCCATCGTGCGCGCCAGCGCGGTCCTCATGCTGGCGCTCGGCAACGTCGGCCGGCCGGGCGGCGGCGCCAACATCTACCGCGGCCACGACAACGTGCAGGGCGCGACCGACATCGGCCCGAACCCCGACTCGCTGCCGGGCTATTACGGCATCGCGCCGGGCTCCTTCGCGCACTGGGCCAAGGTGTGGAACATCGACCTCGACTGGCTGAAGAAGCAGTACGCGAGCGAGGCGATGATGACCAAGCCCGGCATCACCGTGTCGCGCTGGTACGACGCGATCGTCGAGAAGAACGAGAACATCGACCAGGATCCGAACCTGCGCGCGGTGCTGTTCTGGGGCCACGCGCCCAACTCGCAGAGCCGCGGCCTGGACATGCTCGAGGCGATGAAGAAGCTCGAGCTGATGGTGGTGATCGACCCGTATCCGTCGGCCACCGCCGCCATGATGGCGATGGCGAAGAAGGAGGGCTGCTACCTGCTGCCGGCGGCGACGCAGTTCGAGTGCGCAGGCAGCGTCACCGCCTCCAATCGCTCGATCCAGTGGCGCGAGAAGGTGATCGAGCCGCTGTTCGAGGCGCGCAACGACCACATGATCATGTACCAGCTCGCGCAGAAGCTGGGCTTCGCCGACCAGCTGGTCGGCAAGCGCGACGGCAAGCAGAACATCGAGCTGGTGAAGGGCAAGGGCGGCATGGACGAGCCGTCGATGGAGTCCACGCTGCGCGAGGTGAACCGCGGCGTGTGGACCATCGGCTACACCGGCCAGTCGCCCGAGCGTCTCAAGGCGCACATGCGCAACATGCACGTCTTCGACGTGAAGACGCTGCGCGCCAAGGGCGGCAAGGACAAGGAGACCGGCTACGACCTGACCGGCGACTACTTCGGCCTGCCGTGGCCCTGCTTCGGCACTGCGGAGATCAAGCACCCGGGCTCGCCGAACCTGTACGACACTTCGCGCCACGTGATGGACGGCGGCGGAAACTTCCGCGCCAACTTCGGCGTGGAGAAGGACGGCGTCAACCTGCTCGCCGAGGACGGCTCGCATTCCAAGGGCGCGGAGATCACCACCGGCTACCCGGAGTTCGACCACGTCCTGGTGAAGAAGCTGGGCTGGTGGGACGACCTCACCGAGGCGGAAAAGGCCGCGGCCGAGGGCAAGAACTGGAAGACCGACCTCTCGGGCGGCATCCAGCGCGTGGTGATGAAGCACGGCTGCCATCCCTTCGGCAACGCCAAGGCGCGCGCCGTGGTGTGGAACTTCCCGGATGGCATCCCGCTGCACCGCGAGCCGCTGTATTCGCCCAAGCCCGAACTGGTGGCCAAGTGGCCGACGCACGCCGACCAGAAAGTGCGCTGGCGGCTGCCGGTGCTGTTCAAGTCGGTGCAGGACAAGGCGGTGGCCGACAAGGCGCACGAGAAATTCCCGCTCATCCTCACCTCCGGCCGGCTGGTGGAGTTCGAGGGCGGCGGCGAGGAGACGCGCTCCAACCCGTGGCTGGCCGAGCTGATGCAGGACAACTTCGTCGAGCTCAATCCCAAGACCGCGGCCGACCGCGGCATCCGGCACGGCGAGTTCGTCTGGGTGAGCACGCCCTCGGGCGCGAAGATCAAGGTGAAGGCGCTGGTGACCGAGCGGGTCGGGGCGGACCACGTGTTCATCCCGTTCCACTTCTCGGGCTGGTGGCAGGGCCAGGACATGCTCGGCTACTACCCGGAGGGCGCGGCGCCGATCGTGCGCGGGGAGGCGGTGAACACCGCCACCACCTACGGCTACGACATCGTCACCATGATGCAGGAAACCAAGACGACCCTCTGTCAGGTCGCGAAGGCATAAGGAGAACGCCATGGCGAGAATGAAATTCCTGTGCGATGCCGAGCGCTGCATCGAATGCAACGGCTGCGTCACGGCCTGCAAGAACGAGAACGAGGTGCCCTGGGGCGTCAACCGCCGCCGCGTCGTCACCATCAACGACGGCGTGGTGGGCGCCGAGAAATCGATCTCGGTGGCCTGCATGCACTGCTCGGACGCGCCCTGCATGGCGGTGTGCCCGGTGGACTGCTTCTACAAGACCGCCGACGGCGTGGTGCTGCACGACAAGGACCTGTGCATCGGCTGCGGCTACTGCTTCTACGCCTGCCCGTTCGGCGCGCCGCAGTTCCCGCAGGCGGGCGCCTTCGGCCTGCGCGGCAAGATGGACAAGTGCACCTTCTGCGCGGGCGGACCGGAAGCCGACCGCACGGACGCCGAGTTCAAGAAGTACGGCCGCAACCGCCTGGCGGAAGGCAAGCTTCCCGCCTGCGCCGAGATGTGCTCGACCAAGGCGCTGCTCGGCGGCGACGGCGACGTGATCGCGGACATCTACCGCGAGCGCGTGCTGCGCCGGGGCAAGGGCTCCGAAGTCTGGGGCTGGGGCACCGCGTACGGCCCCGGCAAGGCCGGGGCGCAGCCGCCCGCCGGGGGCAAGTCGTGAGGCGGGCCGCGCTGGGGGCCGCGATCCTCGCGGCCTTTTTCCTCTCCGGCTGCGGCGAGGCGCCGCAGGTGACCGTCTACAAGCAGGGCAAGTACCAGGGCAAGCCGGACACGCAGCCCTGGAGCAACGCGCCGCTGGCCTACGGCGACGCGACCTGGAACAAGGGCGACCGCGCGAGCTGGGAAACCCAGATCAACAAGCGCGCCATGGGCCAGAACGAGGACAACCGCATCTACCGTCAGTAGGCGGGCGAGGAGGATGGCATGACGACGCTACTCAGGGCCTGCGGCTTCGCGCTCGCCCTTTTCGCGATGACGGGCGCGGGCCCGGTGCTCGCGCAGACCGGCAGCTCGCAGGATCCCGACGCGCAGGCGCAGCAGGAACGCCGCGTGACGCAACCGGGGAACAACGCGCCGGTATGGCGCGAAGTGCGCTCGGGCAACCAGGGCTACACGAGCCTGCCGGGCCGCGAGACGGGCGTGCTGGTGCAGTCCGCGGGCGAGACCTGGCGGCAGATCCGCAACGGCCCGGTGACCTTCTACGGCGGGTGGCTGGTGGTGATCGTGGCGCTCGTCCTGGCGGCGATCTACTTCGCGCTCGGGCCGGTCAAGCTGCACGAGAAGCCCACCGGCCGCATGATCGAGCGCTTCACGCTGGCCGAGCGCTGGGCGCACTGGGTGATGGGCATCAGCTTCGTGGTGCTGGGCGTCACCGGGCTGATCATCCTGTTCGGCAAGCACGTGCTGCTGCCGATCATCGGCTACACGCTGTTCGCCTGGCTGAGCGCGCTCGCCAAGAACCTGCACAACTTCGTCGCGCCGCTGTTCGCCGTGAGCCTGCTGGTGTTCATCATCATGTTCATCAAGGACAACCTGCCCAAGGCCTACGACTTCACCTGGTTCGCCAGGGCGCCCGGGTTCTTCACCGGCAGGCATCTGCCGTCGGGGCGCTTCAACGCCGGCGAGAAGACCTGGTTCTGGCTCGGGGTGGTGATCCTGTCGCTGGCGCTCGTCGTCTCCGGAGCGATCCTGCTGTTCCCGAACTTCGAGCAGGTGCGCCTGACCATGCAGCAGGCGAGCGTGGTGCACATGGTGAGCGCGGTGCTGGTCATCGCCGCCTCGCTCGGCCACATCTACCTCGGCACCATCGGCGTGGACGGCGCTTACCGCGCGATGCGCGACGGCGTGGTGGACGAGGAGTGGGCCAAGGAGCACCACGAGTACTGGTACAACGAGGTCAAGGGCGGCAGGAAGACCGCTCCCGGCGGGGCGGTTCCCGCCGGCGCGCCGCACATGAGGGAGAAGCCATGAGAAAAGCACTGCTGGCCCTGATCGGGGGCCTGATGATCGGCGCCTTTGCCTTGTCGCATGCCAAGCTGCCGGCGCCCGCGCCCAAGAGCGACGCGGAGAAATCCGCCGAGGCCGCCAAGGCCGCGGCGGCGAAGGCCAAGGAGGCCGAGCTGCTCGGCAAGGCGCAGGACAAGGCGGCCGCCAACTACAAGAAGAACAAGGGCATCAGCATGGACGCCCCGGCCAAAACGGCGAAGAAGAAGTAGGAAGGGTGTAGATTCGGAGGGGTGCATGCATCCCTCGTGACGATGCTGGCGGCCGCGCTGCTCGCGGGCTGCCAGTACTTCCGCGGCGCGCCGGGCAGCGCGCTCGCGGAGCTCCAGCCCACCCGGGGCCACTCCGCCACGGGCAGATTCGAATTCCTGCAGGTCGGGCCCCGCGTGCGCGTGCAGGCGTTCGTCCAGGGCCTCGCGCCGGGGAGCGAGCACGGGGTGCACGTGCACGAGGTCGGCGACTGCAGCGCGCCCGACGCCGCGAGCGCCAAGGGGCATTTCAACCCCTACGGCAAGCCGCACGCGCACTACACCGCGCTCGAGCGCCACGCCGGCGACCTGCCGCCGCTCAAGGCGGATTCGCGCGGGCGCGCAGAGTACGTGGCCGAGCTGGACATCATCTCGCTCACCGGCGGGCCGGCGGACATCGTCGGCCGCAGCGTCGTCGTGCACGCCAACCCGGACGACTTCCGCACGCAACCGGCGGGCAACGCCGGCGCGCGCATCGCCTGCGGCGTGATCCGCAAGACGCCCGACTAGCCGGGCGCGCCCTCGGCCAGCACCAACCTCGAGCGCGCTGCCTTCAGGCGGATGGCGAGCGCCGGCGCGTACTCGGGCGAGTGGTACCACTGGCGCGCCTGGTCCATGGACGGGAACTCCAGCACCACGAGGCGCTTGGGCTGCCAGCCGCCTTCCTTGGTCTCCGTAGCGCCGCCGCGCACCAGGAACTTGCCGCCATACCTGGCGATGGTGGGTGGGACCAGCTTGCGATAGTCCTCGTAGGCCGCGGGATCGGTGACTTCGACTTCGGCGATGACGTACGCGGTCATGGCGCGCCTCCTCAGGGAAAGAGCAATCTATAGCACAGCCCTGCGAGGGCGCAGGCGCCGATCACGGGCATGACGCCGGCCTTGAAGCGGAACAGCGCGACGAGCGCCGCGATTCCGATCGCCGCCGACCCCCAGTCGAAGGGTCCCTCCCTGCCCTGCGGCCAGAGCACGTGCCAGGCGAAGAACAGCGCGAGATTCAGGATCACGCCCACGACCGCCGCCGTGATGCCGGTGAGCGGGGCGCTGAACTTGAGGTTGCCGTGCGTGGTCTCGATGAACGGCGCGCCCATGAAGATGAAGACGAACGAAGGCAGGAACGTGAAGAACGTGGCGATCAGCGCGCCCGCCACGCCGGCGCCGAGGAAGCCTACGAACGCGACCACCATGATGAGCGGTCCCGGTGTGGTCTCGCCGAGCGCCAGTCCGTCGATCATCTGCGGCGCGCTGAGCCAGCCGTAGTGCTCCACCGCGCCCTGGAACACGTACGGCAGCACCGCGTAGGCGCCGCCGAAGGTCACCAGCGCCGCCTTGGTGAAGAACCAGCCCATTTGCGCGGGCGTTCCGTGCCAGCCCGAGGCGAGCACGAGCGCGCCGAGCACGAGCGCCCACGAAGCGACGCCGGCCGCACCGTACGCCCAGAACTTGCGCCAGGAAAAGACCGCGTGCGGCGGCACCGGCGTGCCGTCGTCGATCACTGCGGGGCCGTAGCCGGCTCTTGCGCCGCCGTGGCCGCCACCGGCCGAGAATACCTGCGGCGCGTAGCGTCCGCCCAGGTAGCCTGCGACGCCGGCAGCGACGACGATGGCCGGAAACGGCAGGTCGAACGCGAAGATGGCGACGAAGGCCGCGGCCGCGATCGCCCAGAGCGCGGAGTGCCTCAGCGCCCGCGAGCCGATGCGGTGCGCCGCGGCGACGACGATGGCCGTCACCGCGGGCTTGATGCCGTAGAAGATGCCGGCGATCAGCGGCACGTTGCCCCAGGCGACGTAGATCCAGGACAGCGCAATGAGGATGAACACCGAGGGCAGGATGAACAGGCCGCCGGCGATGATCCCGCCCCAGGTGCGGTGCATGAGCCAGCCGATGTAGGTGGCGAGCTGCTGCGCCTCGGGACCGGGCAGCACCATGCAGTAGTTGAGCGCGTGCAGGAAGCGGTTCTCCGAGATCCAGCGGCGCCGCTCCACCAGCTCCTGGTGCATGATCGCGATCTGCCCCGTGGGCCCGCCGAAGCTGATGAAGCCGAGCTTCAGCCAGAAGCGGAAGGCCTCCGCCAGGCTTACCGGAGCAGGGCGGGATTCCAAGTGTGCACCTCGTTCTTGTCGCCGCGGCACCAGGCGTACAGCGCGTCGTACACCAGCATGCCGCGCTCGAGCATTTCGTGGTCGTCGGCGAACAGGGCCGACAGGCCGAGCGAGATGGACACCAGGCCCGCGGCCTGCGGGGCGAGATCCGGGCGATTGGTGTCCGCGCCGCGCACGATGGACGCGAGCTCCTGCATCGCCGGATCGGTCAGGCGATAGCGGTACACGAAGGCGTCGAAGCTGCAGCGGCCGCCCACGTGCGTGAACTCGACGTCGGGAACGTCGTAGGGGATGGCGCTGCGCTCCTTCGCGGTGCGCAGCACCTCGGCGGGGGGCACGTACAGGAATTCGGCGTCGGGGTCGATGAAGCGCCGCACGAGCCACGGGCAGGCGATCCGGTCCACCTTGGGACGCTCGCGCGTCACCCAGCGGGTGGGGGCCCCCACGGGCTTCGCCTCGCGCTCGCCGTCCCAGTGCTCGATGCCGCCCTCCAGGTAGCGCGCGCCCAGAGCCCGCGCGACGCCCTGGCTGACTTCGTGTCCGTGCACGCAGTACACGACGATGCTCGCGGCGCGTGGCAGGGTCTTGCGCCAGTCCCCGACCCGCGCCGGGTCGCGCCGCAGCGCGCCGCGGATCATGTCGGGGGCGGCGAGGAACGCCGGCGCTTTGCGCACGTCGATGACGAGCGGCGGCTGGTCGGAACGGAGGGCCTGCTGCAATGCGGCGGGGGTGAGGCTCGCGTCCATGCGTCTCTCCTTGAGAGTCCGCAGAGCTTGGACGCGAGGGCGTCTTCGGAGGGGAGTCTGCAATTCCCCGCGACGCGGACTATGCGCGCGCGCCGCAGGAGGTGTCAAGGCCGGCCCACCCAGGTGAGCGCCGCGTCGAGCGCCTCGCGCCGGCCGGCGTGCGACGCGTCGTAGCCGGGCAGCCGCGCCACGCGCTTGACGAACGCCGGGCTGGCCAGCGCGTCGAGCAGCAGCTTGAACGCGGCGCCGCGCAGCGCCCCCTTGGCGCAGGCGAAGAAGTAGCGCTCGGTGGCGAGTGGCGTGAACGCGAGCCGGTGGCGCGTCGCGTCGGCGCGCAGGCCGAAGCCGGCGTCGGCGCGGCCCGCGGCCACCGCATCGGCCACGGACTGGGTGTCGCCTTCCGCGCCGCGCGATTGGCGGTGGATGAAGCGCACGCCGGGGCGCGCGAGGTCGTGCACGCCGCGGATGCGCGAGCCGGGCCGCGCGATCAGACCCTGCTCGCGCGTGACGAAGTGGATCAGGGTGTGCTTGCGCGGGTCGAGCCAGCGGCCGAGCGCCGCGGCGGCCGCGGCGGCGCGCGGCAGCGCATCGGCGACGTGAAAGCCCGCCAGGTCGCACTCGCCGCGCGCGAGCGCCGCCAGGCTCTCGTCGGCGCCGCGGATCACGACCTCCAGCTCGAGGCTGCGCGCGCAGGCCTCGGCGAGGGCGGCGAGCGCGAGGTCGTGGCTGGCGTGCAGGGCGAGGCGCGGGCGCGCGCCGGGCAGCGCATCGGCGAGCAGCGCCGGGATCTCCACGCGCAGGCGCTCGAACTGCTCGCCCAGGCCGCGGCGCACGTGCTCGTCGGCCTCCAGGATCCGGCGGCCGAGCGCGCTGAGGCTGGCCCGCCGGCCGCGCTGCATGTCGACGAGCGGCGCGCCGAACAGGCGCGCGCCGTCGCCCAGCGCGCCCCAGGCCGCGCGGTAGGACACGCCCGCGCGCTGCGCGGCTTCGCGCAGCGAACCGGACTGCGCCAGCTCGGCGAGCAGGCGCAGCAGCGTGCGGCCGCGCTCGCGCGGGAAATCGCGCCCGGCGAGCCAGGCGTGGTCGAACTCGACACTGAAGCCTGTATGCATATCCGTGCCTATTTAAATGCAGTGCCTGCGGACTGTAAAGTGAGAACGAGTCCCATGGTATGCAGTGCTATGCATAAGTACGATGCTTGAGGCCCTGCTCGGCGGCCTGCGGCTGGTGGCGACGCTCGACCTGCGCCTGTGGGAGATCGTCGGGCTCAGCCTTGCCGTGAGCCTGTCCGCGGTGCTGTTCGCCTCGCTCATCGGCCTGCCGCTCGGCGCGGCGATCGCCGTGGGGCGATTTCCCGGCCGCCAAGCGGTGATCGTGGTGCTGAACGCCCTGATGGGCCTGCCGCCGGTGGTGGTGGGCCTGTTCGTCTACCTGCTGCTGTCGCGCGCCGGGCCTCTCGGTGCGCTGGGGTTGCTGTTCACGCCGCAGGCAATGGTCATCGCGCAGACCGTGCTGGTGCTGCCCATCATTGCGGCGCTCGCGCGGCAGGCGGTGGAGGATGCCTGGCGCGAGTACGAGGAGCAGCTGCGCTCGCTCGGCGTGCACGGCGTGCGCGGCGCGCTGACCGTCCTGTGGGACATCCGCTTCTCCCTGCTCACGGCCGTGCTCGCGGGACTCGGGCGCGCGAGCGCCGAGGTGGGGGCGGTCATGATCGTCGGCGGCAACATCGACGGCGTGACGCGCGTCATGACCACGACGATCGCGCTGGAGACCTCCAAGGGCGACCTGCCACTCGCGCTCGGGCTGGGCATCGTGCTGATCGTCATCGTGCTGGCGCTCAACGCCGCCGCGCAGGTGATCAAGGAAGCGGCGCAGCGGAGGTACGGATGAGCGGCATCCTGCCGCTGCGGCTGGAGGGCGTGTCGTTCGCGGCCGGCGGGCGCACGATCATCGAGCCCCTCGACCTGACGCTCGAGGCCGGCGCCAGCACCGTCATCCTGGGCGCCAACGGCGCGGGCAAGAGCGTGCTCATGCGGCTCATGCACGGCTTGCTCGCCCCGAGCAGCGGGCGCGTGGCCTGGAGCGCCGAGGGCCCGAGGCGGCGCCAGGCGATGGTATTCCAGCGGCCGGTGATGCTGCGCCGCTCGGCGCTCGCCAACGTGGTCTATGCGCTGGACGCGGCGGGCGTCCCGGTGGGCCAGCAACTTCGGCTCGCGCGCGAAGCGCTGGAGGAAGTGGGCCTCGCCTACGCGGCCGGGCGCCCGGCGCGCGTGCTCTCCGGCGGCGAGCAGCAGCGCCTCGCGCTCGCGCGCGCCTGGGCGCTGCATCCGGAGGTGCTGTTCCTCGACGAGCCGACCGCCAATCTCGACCCGGGCGCGACGCGCGAGATCGAGGCGGTGATCAAGGCCTTCGACGTGGCCGGCACCAAGATCGTGATGTCCACGCACAACCTCGGACAGGCGCGTCGCCTGGGCGACGAGGTCATCTTCCTGCACCAGGGGCGCGTCGCCGAGCGCGCGCCGATCGAAGCGTTCTTTCCGCGGCCGGCCTCGCCCGAGGCGGCCGCTTTCGTCAAAGGAGAGTTGCCATGGGCATGATGCTGAAGATCCTCCTCGCACTGCTCGTCAGCACGAGCGCACTGGCGCAGCAGCGCTTCATCACGGTGGCCTCCACCACCTCGACCGAGCAGTCGGGCCTGTTCAAGCATCTGCTGCCTGCGTTCGAGAAGAAGGCGGGCTTCCAGGTGCGCGTCGTGGCGCTCGGCACCGGGCAGGCGCTGGACATGGGCAAGCGCGGCGACGCCGACGTGGTGTTCGTGCACGCGAAGGCGCTGGAGGAGAAGTTCGTCTCGGAGGGCTACGGGGTGAAGCGCTTCGAGGTGATGTACAACGACTTCGTGCTGGTGGGGCCGAAGTCCGATCCCGCGAAGGTCGGCGGCACGAAGGATATCGTCGCCGCGCTGGCGAAGATCAAGGCGGCGCAGGCGCCGTTCGCCTCGCGCGGCGACAAGAGCGGCACGCACTTCGCCGAGCTGCAGCTGTGGAAAGCGGCGGGCATCGACATCGCGAAGGACAAGGGCCCCTGGTACCGCGACACGGGCTCGGGCATGGGGCCGACACTCAATACCGCTGCGGGCATGAATGCCTACGCGCTCACCGACCGCGGCACCTGGTTGTCGTTCAAGAATCGCGGTGAGCTCTTGATCTCGGTGGAGGGCGACAAGCGCCTGTTCAACCAGTACGGCGTGATCCTGGTGAACCCGGCGAAGCATGCGCACGTGAAGAAGGACATGGGCCAGGCGTTCATCGACTGGATCGTGTCGCCCGCGGGACAGGCGGCCATTGCCGCCTATAAGATCGGGGGCGAGCAGCTCTTCTTTCCGAACGCGAAGAGGTGACATGGGGCGCTATGGCGGGCTGACGCTGCGCATCCTGGGGCGCGGCAGCCCGGCCATGGGGCCGGGCAAGGCGGAGCTCGTCGAGCGCATCGCCGAGACCGGGTCGATCTCGGCCGCCGCGCGCGCCATGGGCATGTCTTACCGCCGGGCCTGGCAGCTCGTGGAGGCGCTCAATGCCGCCTTCCGCGAGCCCGTAGTGGTCACCGCGGTGGGCGGCGCGCGCGGCGGCGGCGCGCGCGTCACGCCCTACGGCCGGCGCCTCGCCGCGGAATTTCGCAAGATGGAAGCCAAGGCCTCGGCGGCGATCGCCGCGGACCTGAAGCGCTTCGCCCGTCGCCAGCGCTGAGCGCACGCTATATTCTGTGATATACAACGGGGGTCGTGGATGCCCCGATCCTTTTCGCGCTTGCGGCTGGCATGCTGGTCGCGTCCTTCGTCTACGCCTCGGTCGGGCACGGCGGCGCGTCGGCCTACCTCGCCGCCATGGCGCTCGCCGGCGTCGCGCCGGCGGAGATGCGCCCGATCGCGCTCGCCCTCAACGTCCTCGTGTCCTCGCTTGCCGCGTGGAAGTTCTGGCGCGCGGGCCATTTCCGCTGGCGCCTGTTCTGGCCGTTCGCGGCGGTGTCGATTCCGTTCGCCTACCTCGGGGGCGCGATCACGCTCCCCGGCAGCATCTACAAGGTCGTGGTGGGTCTCGTGCTCGTCTACGCGGGGTGGCAGCTTTGGCGCAGCTTCCGCGCGGGCGCGGAGATGCGCGAGGTGCGCGCGCCCGCGGTGCCGCTCGCCATGGCGATCGGCGCGGCGATGGGCCTGCTCTCCGGACTCACCGGCGTCGGCGGCGGCATCTTCCTCAGCCCGCTGCTGCTGATGCTCGGCTGGGCGGGCACCAAGCAGACCTCGGCGGTGGCCGCGCCGTTCATCCTCGTCAATTCGGTCGCCGGGCTGGCGGCAGGCTTCGTCGCCGGCACGGCGGCGCTGCCGCAGGCGACCTGGTGGCTCGCGGGCGCCGTGCTCGCCGGCGGCTGGCTCGGGGCGGAGTACGGCAGCCGGCGCTTCGCCAACCCGGTCGTACGCCGCGTGCTCGCGGTCGTGCTGGCCGTCGCGGGTGCGAAAATGGTGTTGGTATGAGGATCTTCGGCGTCGCCGGCTGGTCGGGCAGCGGCAAGACCACGCTCATCGAGAAGCTTATCCCGCGCTTCGTGCAGCGCGGCCTGCGCGTCTCGCTCATCAAGCACGCGCACCACACCTTCGACGTCGACCAGCCGGGCAAGGATTCCTACCGCCACCGCCATGCGGGCGCGGGCGAAGTGCTCGTCACCTCGTCGCGGCGCTGGGTGCTGATGCACGAGCTGCGCGGCGCGCATGAGCCCTCGTTCGAAGACCAGGTGAAGCGCCTCTCGCCCTGCGACCTCGTCATCGTCGAGGGCTTCAAGCATGCGCCCATCCCCAAGCTCGAGGTGTGGCGCGAGGCGACGGAGGAGGGACTGCTGCACCCGGAGGATCCGCACATCGTTGCCGTGGCGAGCGACGCGCAGGTGCAAACCCGCCTGCCGCTGCTGGATCTGAACGACGACGCGGCGATCGCCGATTTCATCGTCAAGCACCTGAAGCTCGCATGAACAAGGGCCTGCTGACCGTCGACGAAGCGCTGGAGGTGCTGCTCGCGGGAGCGCGGTCGGTGCCCGAGGTCGAAGACGTGCCGACGCTCGAGGCCGCGGGCCGCGTGCTGGCGCGCGCCCAGGTTTCCACGATGGACGTGCCGCCGATGGACAACAGCGCCATGGACGGCTACGCGGTGCGCACCGCGGACGTGCAGGTCCCTGACACGAGACTCAAGGTTGCGCAGCGCATCCAGGCTGGCGCCGTCGGCGCGGCGCTCGCCCCGGGCACGGCGGCACGCATCTTCACCGGCGCGCCGATTCCTTCCGGGGCCGACGCCATCGTCATGCAGGAGTTCTGCGCCGCCGACGGCGATCACGTCGTCGTCAAGAAGGTGCCGGAGAAGGACGCGTGGATCCGCCGCCGCGCGAGCGACATCGCCAGGGGCGCGCAGGTGCTTGCCGCGGGGATTCGCCTGCAGCCGCAGGACACGGGTCTCGCGGCCTCGGTCGGCCTGAAGTCGCTGCCGGTGTTCCGGCGCGTGCGCATGGGTCTCTTTTTCACCGGCGACGAGCTGGTGATGCCGGGCGACCCGCTGCCCCCGGGGCGCATCTACAACTCCAACCGCTTCACGCTCAACGGCCTGGCGCGCGTGTTCGGCTGCGAGGTGCGCGACTACGGCATCGTGCCCGATTCGCTCGAGGCGACGCGCAACGTGCTGAAGCGCGCCGCCGCCGAGTGCGACGTCATCGTCACTTCGGGCGGCGTGTCGGTGGGCGACGCCGATTTCGTCAAGCCTGCCGTGGAAGCCGAAGGCTCGCTGCTCATGTGGAAGATCGCCATGAAGCCGGGCCGGCCGCTCGCCTTCGGGCGCGTAGGCGACGCGGCGTTCCTCGGCCTGCCGGGCAATCCGGTGTCCTCCTTCGTGACGTTCCTGATCTTCGTGCGGCCGTTCCTGCTGCGCACGCAGGGCATCGCGGACGCCACGGCGCGCGCCATCGCCGCGCGCGCCGACTTCGACTGGTCCGAGCCCGACGCGCGGCGCGAGTTCCTGCGCGTAAAATGGAACGCGCAGGGCGGACTGGAAATCTACCCGACGCAGGATTCGGCGGTGCTGACCTCGACCGCCTGGGCCGACGGGCTGGTGGACAACCCGCCCAACCACGCGATCCGCAGGGGCGACACGGTGCGCTTCCTGCCGTACTCGGAGCTCTACGGTTGAGGATCAAGGTGCTCTATTTCGCCGCGCTGCGCGAGCAGCTCGGCACGGCGGGCGAGGAGATCGAGCTGCCCGCGGGCGTGTCCACGGTCGCGGCGCTGCGCTCGCACCTGCGCGGCCGCGGCGGCGCCTGGCAGCTCGCGCTCGCCGACGGCAAGCTGGTGCGCATGGCGGTCAACCAGGACATGGCGCCGCCGGCGGCCGTCCTCAAGGCGGGCGACGAGGTGGCATTCTTTCCGCCGGTGACCGGCGGATGAAGATCGCCGTCCAGGCGCAGGACTTCGACGCGGGCGCCGAGATGCGCGCGCTGTCGCGCGACCCGAAGGTCGGCGCGGTGGCGAGCTTCGTCGGCGTGGTGCGCGAGGTCGGCATGACGCTCGAGCACTATCCGGGCATGACCGAGAAGGCCCTGCGCAAGATCGCAGAGGAGGCGAAGTCGCGCTGGCAGGTGCTCGACTGCACCGTGATCCACCGCGTGGGGCCGCTCGAGCCCACCGACCAGATCGTGCTGGTGGCGGTGTCGAGCGCGCATCGCGGGGACGCCTTCTCGGCCTGCGAGTTCATCATGGACTACCTGAAGACGCAGGCGCCGTTCTGGAAGAAGGAGGCCGCGGGCTGGGTCGAGGCGCGCGCCTCGGACGACAAGGCGGCGGAACGCTGGCGATGAGCGCCGCGGCGTTCGCGGCGGTCGGCGTGGGGGCGATGCTCGGGGCCTGGGCGCGCTGGGGGCTCGCCTCCTGGCTCAATCCGCTGGTTCCCAACCTGCCCATGGGCACGCTCGCCGCCAACCTGGGCGGGGGCTACCTCGTGGGCCTGGCAGTGGCCCTGTTCGCCGGGCATTCGGCGCTCGCTCCCGAATGGCGCCTGGCCTGCGTCACGGGCTTCTTGGGCGCGCTGACGACGTTTTCGACCTTTTCCGCAGAATCGCTGCAGCTCCTGCAAGCCGGGCGCTACGCGGCTGCCGCGCTGCACTCGGGCGCCCACCTGTTCGGCGCCCTGCTCGCCACCTTCCTCGGCTTCCTGACCTACCGGGCACTTACTTGAGGGGTATTAAGGCGGAGTTAATCTTCCGGGCGTAGTCTGGACCGGTTTATGCGTGTCTCCCTGCCCAGCCGTCTCGTGCCCGTTGCGCTCGCCGCCGGCCTGCTGGTGGCCCTGTCCTCGGCGACGCGCCTGGCGCTCGCCCTGCGCGCCGACGTGGCCCTGGGCGGCCCCGCGGAAGTGCTGCAGATCCTGCTGCGCGGGCTGATGTTCGACCTCTCCGCCGCGGCCTACCTGCTGGCCGTCCCGGTGCTCTGGTTGGCGCTGCTGCCCGACCGGCTCGCGCGCACCTGGCTGCACCGCGCCCTGGTGCTCGCCTGGTTCGCGGCCAGCGCCTTCGGGCTGCTGCTGCTGCCGGTCGCCGAATGGCTGTTCTGGGACGAGTTCGGCGCGCGCTTCAACTTCATCGCGGTGGACTACCTCATCTACACGCGCGAAGTGCTCGGCAACATCTGGCAGAACTACCCCGTGGGCTGGGTGCTCGGCGGGATCGCGGCGCTGGCGCTCGCGCTCACGGCGCTCGTCGCGCGGCCGCTGTGGCGCACGGGCGGCGCGCCGCTTTCCTGGCACACGGCCGGCGCAGGGCTCGCCGCCAGCGCGCTCGCGCTTGGCTGCGTGGCCGGCTTCGTGGACAGCGACGCGAAGAGCTTCTCGACGCGCGACGCGGCCAACGAGCTCGCCGGCAACGGCCTGTACGATTTCTTCGCCGCCAACCGCAGGAACGAGCTCGACTTCGAGCGCTTCTACGCCACGCTGCCGCTCGGCGAGGCGCTGGCGCGCGTGCGCAAGGGATTCCCGGGCGCCGACTGGATCGCGCCGGAGGCGGGCGGCATCGAGCGCCACGTGCGTGCCGCGGGCAAGGAGCGGCGCATGCACGTCGTGCTGGTCACCGTCGAGAGCCTGGGCGCCGAGTTCCTCGGCGCCTACGGCAACGCGGACGGGCTCACGCCGAACCTGGACCGCCTCGCGCGCGAGAGCCTCTGGTTCACCAACGTCTACGCCACCGGCAATCGCACGGTGCGCGGGCTGGAAGCGGTGACGCTCGCGCTGCCGCCCACGCCGGGACAGTCGATCGTGCGCCGCCCCAACAACGACGCGCTCTTTTCGCTCGGCAGCGTGTTCGAGGACAAGGGCTACGGCGTGCTGTTCGCCTACGGCGGCTACGGCTATTTCGACAACATGAACGCCTTCTTCGACGCCAACGACTACCGCGCCGTGGACCGGCGCGACATCCCGTCCGGGCGCATCGCCTTCGAGAACATCTGGGGCGTCGCCGACGAACACCTGTTCGACCAGGTGATCGACGAGTTCGACCGCGAGCTGGCCGCGCGCCCGGCGCGGCCGCTGTTCGCGCACGTGATGACCACCAGCAACCACCAGCCCTTCACCTACCCGGAGGGCCGCATCGACATCCCGCCCGGCACCGGCCGCGGCGGCGCGGTGAAGTACTCGGACTTCGCCATCGGCCGGTTCCTGGAGAAGGCGCGCGCGCGGCCGTGGTTCGCCGACACGCTGTTCGTGATCACCGCCGACCACGGCGCGAGCGCGCGCGGCAGCTCGCAGATCCCGGTGGAGCGCTATCGCATCCCGCTGTTGGTCTACGCGCCCGGGCTCGTCGCCCCGGCGCGCGTGGACCGCCTGATGTCGCAGATCGACATCGCGCCGACGCTGCTCGGGCTGCTCGAGTTCGACTACTACAGCAAGTTCCTCGGCCGCGACGTGCTGCGCGCGCCGCCCGGGACCGACCGCGCCTTCGTCGCCAACTACCAGACGCTCGGCTTCATTCGCGGCGGGCGCATCGCGGTGCTCGAGCCCAAGCGCCGCCTGCGCGTGTTCGAGCTGGATCCACAGGGACACGTAGGCGCCCGGGCGAGCGATCCCGAGCTCGAGCGCGAGGCGGTCGCCTGGTACCAGGTGGCCGCGCACGCCTTCCGCTCGGGGCTGTACCGCGACGAGGAGCAGGTTCCGCCGCAGGCGCGTGCTGCGGTCGCGCAGCGCGTCGCCGCGCACGCGGTGCGTTGAGGCGCTGGCTCCTCCTGCAGGTGCTGGGGCTGGCGTTCGCCGCCCTGCTGATCTGGCTGTTCGCGGGCTCCGCGCTGGACTTCCGGCTCTCGGCGCTGGCGTACTCGCCCGCCGAGCGGGCCTTTCCGCTGCGCGATGCGTGGCTGACCGCCGTGGCCGGCCACTCGGGACTCAAGCACCTGGGCGTCCTGCTGTGGCTGGGCATGCTCGCGGTCGCGCTCGTCTCCCGCCCCTGGCGCCGCGAGGCGCTGCATGCCGCGATCGGCGCCTTGCTCGCAGCGGCCGTCGCCACGCACCTGCGCAGCATGAGCCTGCACTCCTGCCCATGGGACCTCGCGCAGTTCGGCGGCAGCGCGCAGTGGTTCCCGATCTTCGGCGCGCTGCCCGCCGACCCGGGACCGGGCCGCTGCCTCCCCTCGGGGCACGCGTCGAGCGGGTTCGCGCTGGTGTCGCTGTACTTCGCGTTCCGCGACGGCCACCCGCGCCTGGCGCGCGCCGGGCTGGCGCTCGCGGGGGTGCTGGGGCTGCTCGCCATTGCCGTCCAGGTGGCGCGCGGGGCGCATTTCGCCTCCCATGGCCTCTGGACAGCCTGGGTCGTTTGGGCGGTCAATGTGGCCCTTTATGCCCTCATGCGGCGCTTGAAACCTCTCCCTCAGCCCCCAATTCCCCTAGATGCGGATCGAGAAATTCACCACCCGGCTGCAGGAAGCCCTCGCCGAGGCCCAGAGCCTCGCGGTGGGCCGTGACCACCCCTACATCGAGCCCCAGCACCTGCTGGCCGCGCTCCTCGAGCAGGAGGACGGCGGCACGGCCGCGCTCATCGCCAAGGCGGGCGGCAACCCGGGCGCGCTGAAGAAGGCGCTCGCCGACGCGCTCGGACGGATGCCCAAGGTCGAGGGCACGCCGGGCGAGGTGCACGTCTCGCGCGAACTGGGCGCATTGCTCAATGTCGCCGACAAGGAAGCGCAGAAGCGCGGCGACCAGTACATCGCCTCCGAGCTGGTGCTGCTCGCCGCGGCCGGCGACAAGGGCGAGATCGGCAGGACCCTGAAGCAGGCGGGCGTCGCCAAGGTTGCCCTGGAGAAGGCGATCGAGGAGGTGCGCGGCGGGGCGAGCGTCTCGGGGCAGGCGGACGAGTCGCAGCGCCAGGCGCTGGAGAAGTACACGCTCGACCTCACCGAGCGCGCGCGCGCCGGCAAGCTCGACCCGGTGATCGGCCGCGACGACGAGATCCGGCGCTGCATCCAGATCCTGCAGCGGCGCACCAAGAACAACCCGGTGCTGATCGGCGAGCCGGGCGTGGGCAAGACCGCGATCGTCGAGGGCCTCGCGCAGAGGATCGTCAACGGCGAAGTGCCCGAGTCGCTCAAGCACAAGCGCGTGCTGGTGCTCGACATGGCCTCCCTTCTTGCGGGCGCGAAGTACCGCGGCGAGTTCGAGGAGCGGCTCAAGTCGGTGCTCAAGGACCTCGCCAAGGACGAGGGCAGCACCATCGTCTTCATCGACGAGCTGCACACCATGGTCGGCGCGGGCAAGGCCGAGGGCGCGATCGACGCCGGCAACATGCTGAAGCCGGCGCTCGCGCGCGGCGAATTGCACTGCATCGGCGCCACGACCCTGAACGAATATCGCAAGTACGTGGAGAAGGATGCGGCACTGGAGCGCCGCTTCCAGAAGGTGCTGGTGGGCGAGCCCTCGGTGGAGGCGACCATCGCCATCCTGCGCGGGCTGCAGGAGAAGTACGAGGTGCACCACGGCGTCGAGATCACCGACCCGGCGATCGTCGCCGCGGCCGAGCTCTCGCACCGCTACATCACCGACCGGTTCCTCCCGGACAAGGCGATCGACCTGATCGACGAGGCGGCGGCGCGCATCAAGATGGAGATCGACTCCAAGCCCGAGTCGATGGACCGGCTCGACCGGCGCCTCATCCAGCTGCGCATCGAGCGCGAGGCGGTGAAGAAGGAAAAGGACGAGGCATCGCGCAAGCGGCTCGGCCTGATCGAGGACGAGATCAAGCGCCTGGAGAAGGAGTACTCCGACCTGGAAGAGATCTGGAAGGCGGAGAAGGCGCAGGTGCAGGGCAGCCAGCACATCAAGGAAGAGATCGAGAAGCTGCGCCTGCAGATGGCCGAGCTGCAGAGGAAGGGCCAGTACGACAAGCTCGCCGAGCTGCAGTACGGCAAGCTTCCCCAGCTCGAGGCACAGCTGAAGAAGGCCGAGAAGGCGGACACCGCACCCAAGGCGAAGCTCGTGCGCACGCACGTCGGCGCCGAGGAGATCGCCGAGGTCGTGTCGCGCGCGACCGGCATCCCGGTGTCCAAGATGATGCAGGGCGAGCGGGAAAAGCTCATCAAGATGGAAGCCAAGCTGCACGAGCGCGTCGTGGGCCAGGACGAGGCCGTGCGCCTCGTTTCCGACGCGATCCGCCGCTCGCGCTCGGGGCTATCCGACCCGAACCGGCCGTACGGCTCGTTCCTCTTCCTTGGGCCCACGGGCGTGGGCAAGACCGAGCTGTGCAAGGCGCTCGCCGCGTTCCTGTTCGACTCGGAAGAGCACCTCATCCGCATCGACATGTCCGAGTACATGGAGAAGCACTCGGTGAGCCGCCTCATCGGCGCGCCGCCGGGGTACGTCGGCTACGACGAGGGCGGCCAGCTCACCGAGCAGGTGCGCCGCAAGCCCTACTCGGTGATCCTGTTCGACGAGGTGGAGAAGGCGCACCCCGACGTGTTCAACGCGCTGCTGCAAGTGCTGGACGAAGGCCGGCTGACGGACGGCCAGGGGCGCACCGTGGACTTCAAGAACACGGTGCTCGTCATGACCTCGAACCTCGGCTCGCAGATGATCCAGCAGATGTCGGGGTCTGACTACGGCGTCATCAAGGTCGCGGTGATGGCCGAGGTGAAGAACCAGTTCCGGCCCGAGTTCGTCAACCGCATCGACGAGGTCGTGGTGTTCCACGCCCTGGGCGAGGAGCACATCAAGTCGATCGCGCAGATCCAGCTCAACGTGCTCAAGGGGCGCCTGGCGAAGCTCGAATACGGGCTGGAGGTGTCCGAGGCCGCGGTGGCCGAGCTCGCCAAGGTGGGCTTCGACCCGGTGTACGGGGCGCGGCCACTCAAGCGCGCGATCCAGTCGGAGCTCGAGAATCCGCTCGCGAAAGCGATCCTGGAAGGGCGCTTCGCGCCGAAGGACACGATCCGCGCCGACTGGCGCGGCGGGCGCATGACGTTCGAGAAGGCGCAGGCGCGCGCCGCGGCGTAAAAACGCCGTCTTGACCCCTGCGGGGTCGAAGGCGCAAGCTCGCCCCTCGCATTCCGTCCACGGAGGAGGGGACCCATGAGCTTCGCTCGCACGCTGCTAGCTGCTGTTGCCTTGGCGCTCATCGCCGGCGGCGCCGCCGCCCAGAAGAAGGAAGTCAAGGTGGTGTTCATCGGCCCGCTCACCGGAGGGGTATCGGTGAACGGCCTGGGCGGGCGCAACTCCGCCGATCTCGCGGTGCGGCTGCGCAACGCCGATCCCAAGGCGAAGTACAAGTACGAGATGGTGGTGCTCGACGACGAGTGCAAGCCGAACGTCGGCGTGCAGGTGGCGACCAAGGCGGCCTCCGACCGCTCGATCATCGCCGGCGCCACGCACTACTGCTCGGCCGTGGCGATCGGCACGGTGGACACGTACCACAAGTTCGGCCTGCCGATCGTGGTGTGGGGCGCGGTGCTGCCCGACATCACCTACGGCAACGACTACAAGGAGATCCACCGCGTCAACGGCACGATGATCAACCAGAACCAGGTCAACGCGGCGTTCTCCACCGGACAGGGGTTCAAGAAGTTCGCCGTGATCCACGACACCACCGACTACGGCAAGGGCCACAACAAGTACTTCAGCGAGAACCTGGCGAAGCACGGCGGCACGATCGTCGGCACCTTCGGCGTCACCGCCGACCAGCAGGACTTCAACGCCGAGCTCACGCAGATCAAGTCGCTCAACGTGGATGCGATCTACTTCGGCGGGCTCACCCCGATCGGCGTGCGCATCCGCTCGCAGATGGAGAAGCTCGGCATCAAGGGGCAGTTCGTCGGCACCTCGGGCATCGTCTCGGACGCCTTCATCGAGGGCCTCGGGCCGCTCGCCGAGGGCGCGCTCGCGTTCCGCGAGGGCGCGCCGGTGGAAAAGCTCCCCGGCGGCCAGTTCTTCATGCAGAAGTACGCCGAGGCCAAGTACGCCGAGGCGCCCGAGGCCTACGGCGCGTTCGCCTTCGCGGCGATGAACCTGATCCTCGACACCATCGAGCGCGTCGGGCCGGACCGCCGCAAGGTGAGGGACGCGCTCAACAAGGTGAACAACGCAGACTCGATCGTCGGCAAGATCACGTTCGACGACCACGGGCAGAACACAGTGGCGGCGATCACCAAGTACGTGGTCCAGGACGGCAAGTGGGTGGTCTGGGAAGATAGCGAGTACGCCGCCGGCAAGCGCAAGCTGGCCGGGAAGTAGGCACGCGGTCCTGACTCGGTGAAGGGGCGGGCCCGAGCGCCCGCCTCTTCGTTTTCGCATGGACGCCGGACTCCTCGCGCAATTCGTCGCCAACGGCCTGATGCTGGGGATGATGTACGCCCTGGTGGCCGTCGGCTTCACGCTGTTCTTCGGCGTGCTCGACATCATCAAGTTCAGCCACGGCGACGTGCTCACGGTGGGTACCTTCGCCGGCTTCTCCACCTACCTCGGCCTGCAGGCGCTCGGCGCGGCGAATCCCTGGGTGCAGGTGGCCGCGGTGCTGCTCGTGGCCACCGGTTCGATGGCGATCCTCGGCGCGCTGATCGCGAAGTATCTCGTCATGCCGCTCAAGTCCGCGCCGCCGCTCAACATCCTGCTGGTGACGCTGATGCTCGGCACGGTGCTGCGCGAGTGCGTGCGCCTGTTCTTCCCGGACGGCGCCAACCCGAAGCGCTTCCCGCGCCTGCTGCCCGACGACGCGGTGGCGCTGGGCAACTTCAACCTGCGCCTGGACAGCGTGCTGCTGTTTCTCGCCGGCCTGGCGGTGATCGTCGCCATCCACGTGCTCATCAACCGCACCAAGCTCGGGCTCGCGATCCGCGCGGTGGCGCAGGACGAGGAGACGGCGAAGACCATGGGCATCAACTTCACGGCCATCGTGCTGGTGACCTTCGCGGTGGGCTCCGCGGCGGCGGCGTTCGCCGGCGTGATGAACGGCCTGTATTACAGCGAGATCAACTTCGGCATGGGCCTCCTGCTCGGGGTGATCGGCTTCAGCGCGGCGATCGTCGGGGGACTGGGCAACATCTACGGCGCGATCCTGGGCGGGTTCCTGTTCGCCGCGCTGCAGACCGTCGGCGCGGTCGCGCTGCCCTTCGCCAGCGCCTACAAGGACGTGTTCGCCTTCGCGGTGGTGATCGCCATCATGGCCTGGCGACCGACCGGCCTCATCGCCGAGAAGACGAGCGAGCGCGTATGAGCGCGCCGCTCTGGCCGGGCGCGATCGCCGCGGGGCTGGTGACGGCGCTCGGCATCGCCTTCATGTGGGCGGAGAACGAGTGGGAAGTGGTCGCGGTGCTCGTCGCCGCCGCGGTGGGTGCGGTCGTAGCCCGGCGTACCGGCTGGCTCGAGCCGGCGGCGCGCGCCTTCCGCGAGCGCGAATCCGCGATGAACCGCCTCGCCATCCTGGGATTGTTCGTGTTCGTCGCCTTCTTCCACGACGACCATTTCCCGCTGCTGATGGCGGGCACGGTGCTCATCTACTTCCTCGTCTGCCTCGGCCTCACGATCCAGTTCGGCTACGCCGGGATGGTGAACTTCGCCGCGGCGGCGTTCCTCGGCGTCGGCTGCTACACGGCGGCGGTGCTCACCGCGCACACCGCGATCCCGCACCTCCTGGTGCTCGCCATCGGCGGCGCGGTGGCGGCGCTGGTCGGCTCGATCCTGATCCTGCCGGTGCTGCGCACGCGCGGGCACTACTCGGCGGTGGTGACCATCGCCTTCGTGCTGCTGTTCAAGACCTTCCTCGAGGTGAACGACACGCTGGGCGGGCCGCAGGGACTGAAGCTGCCCAGCATGCAGGTGCTGGGCTGGACGTTCAACGAGAACTTCAGCGTCGCCGGCGTCGAGGTCTCGTTCTACATGAGCTACGTGCTGGTCGCGCTCGCGCTGGTGATCGCGGCCTTCGCGCTCACGCGGCGCCTGGAGCGCTCCTGGATCGGCCTGAGCCTCGACGCCGTGCGCCTGGACGAGACCGCGGCGGCGTGCTTCGGCGTGCACATCGCGCGCTGGAAGATCGTCGCCTTCACCCTGGGCAACTTCATGGCCGGCGTGGCGGGCGCGCTCTACGCGCTGATGCTCGGCTTCATCGCGCCGACCAACTTCACCTTCGGCGACTCGCTCATCATGGTGTCCATCATCCTGCTCGGCGGCATCGGCAACCCCTGGGGCGCGGCGCTCGCCGCGGCCATCGTCGTCGTGCTGCCCGAGAAGCTGCAGCTGATCCAGGAGTACCGCTTCCTGCTGTTCGCCGCGCTGGTGATCCTGGTGCTGCTCTATCGCCCCGGCGGGCTGCTGCCGCGGCAATTGCGCGTCTACCTGCCGGGCTGGAAGCCGCGGTGAGCGTCCCGGTACTCGCGCTCGAAGGCTTCACACGCCGCTTCGGCGGGCTGGTGGCGCTCGACCAGCTCGACATGACGGTCGGCGAGGGCGAGATCGTGGGCCTCATCGGCCCCAACGGCTCGGGCAAGACCACCTGCTTCAACGTGCTCACCGGCATCTACGAGGCGAGCGCGGGGCGCGCGCGCTTCCTCGGGCGCGACATCACCAACCTGCGCGCGCAGGCGGTGTACGAGGCGGGCATCGCGCGCACCTTCCAGCGCTCGCGCCTGTGCCTGCCGCTGTCGATCGTCGACAACATCATGCTCGGCAACCACAAGCGCCTGTCGCGCGGGCTGTGGTTCAACCTGTTCCGGCGCGCGGCCTTTCGGCGCCAGTTCGAGCAGGCGTTCGCCGAGGCGCGCGAGCTGGTGCGGGTGTTCGACGCGCCGCTCGCCGAGCGCATGTTCGAGGCGGTAGGCACGCTGCCGATGATCGACCGGCGCCGCATCGAGATCTGCCGCGCGCTCGTCAGCCGGCCGCGGCTGCTGCTCCTGGACGAGCCCTCGGCGGGCATGACCGAGGAGGAAACGCGCGAGCTGATGGACGACATCCTCGAGATCCGCGGCCGGATCGCCGGGCTCACCATCGTCATCATCGAGCACGAGATGGGCGTGATCGAGCGCATCACCGAGCGCTGCGTGGTGCTCAACTTCGGCCGCAAGATCGCGGAAGGGAGCTATCGCGAGGTCGCGGCCGACCGCCAGGTGCAGGAAGCCTACCTGGGGGTCGAAT
>Ga0224500_10000413_pt1 | contig 29831 bp, 20 predicted proteins | sample SF_Oct11_sed_USG_FD_168126 | JGI IMG/M metagenome (GOLD analysis project Ga0224500, IMG submission 168126) | Sediment microbial communities from San Francisco Bay, California, United States - SF_Oct11_sed_USGS_4_1 | ecosystem: Environmental > Aquatic > Marine > Sediment | place: USA: California... | reverse complement strand
TGCAATAATCGCGAACAATTTCCCAGCATCGACCATTTTTACGGGTTCTTATGCGGATCGGCATAAGCCCCTCCTCTGATAGCGATCAATCGTGTACTTCTGTTTTGGGTCGCTAACGGTAGTCCGAAAATCTACCCTCTGTGAAACGTCACGGGTGCAGCGTCGCATGGAAGCGCCGCACGCCTTTGATTTCCTTCTCCCGGCGGCGCGTCTCGGCAATGTCATAGTTGGATTGCATCTTCATCAATGTATCCATTTTGACGCCGAACGCCTTTTCGATCCGCAAGGCCATATCGCCGGTCAGGTCGGCCTTGCCGTTTAACAAATTCGAGAGGGCAGGGCGCGACACATCCAGCACGTCGGCGGCAGCGGTCACGGACAGGCCAGCCGGTTGAATAATTTCAGTTCGGATAAAATCGCCGGGGTGCGGCGGGTTCTTCATGGGCATGGTCTGGTACTCCTGTGCTAGTGATAATCCTCTAAATTCACGTCATAGATTTCTTGTTCCGCTGTATCAACGCGGAACGTCAAGCGGCGGTTGCGTGTCACGCTCAAGCTGACCGTGCCTTTCCGGTCGCCGGTCAACGTGTGCGCCTTCCATGAGGTGAGGGCGCGCACTTCGTCAGCACTGCTCATCACCTCCAGAAAGGCGAACATCTTCCGCAGCTTGTCCACGGTATCTGGCGGTACACCCTTGGCGCTGCCGTCCAGATAAAGCCGTTGCAAGCCTTTATGAATAAAGTTCCGTATCTTCACCTGGAGACTGTAGCTTGTAACGCAACACTTGTCAAAATAAACATCTAGACAGAGCGCGTAGCCCGATAGTGGCGAGGATTGAATTATTTTGCTACAACGCTGACCGCTTATGAAAGCGTGTCCAGCTAATTGGACGGGGCGCGCCAAAAGAGTTACGCGTCTCAGGTCTTGCAATCCAACATTGCCAGGCATGATATCGTCCGGGAAAGAATATACTTGGCCACGGATAGTTTATGAGCGACGCTTACAACCTCCACCGCTTTCTCGCCGCGCAAGAGAACGTCTACGACACAGTCCTCGATGAGCTACGGGCCAGGAGAAAGTCTAGCCACTGGATCTGGTTTATCTTTCCGCAGATCACAGGGCTTGGTCGCAGTGGCATGGCGCAGCAGTTCGCCATTACCTCACTCGACGAAGCCAAGGCTTATATGCAGCAGCCTACCCTAGGTCCCAGGCTCAGAGAATGTACGCAGCTTGTTCTCGACGTGAATGGGCGCAGCGCTGAAGAGATCTTCGGATATCCCGACCATCTCAAATTCCGGTCCTCCATGACCTTATTTCTGACGGCGTCCTCCGACAACACTCTCTTCAACAACGCCCTGCTCAAGTACTTCGACGGCAAGCCTGACCAAATGACTCTCGACATCCTGGCACAGCAACCGTGTTAGCAGGATGCTGAAAAAGTCCGCCAGCGGCCATTTTGAGCATCCTGGTCACCCTGATGTGTGATCTCGCGATCGTCCATTGCTGTGCAATGATGCCTCGCTGAAATAGTTTGTCCGCAACCTGTTAGAACAGATACAGGTGTCAGGAACCATTCGGCCAGGTAAGCGTTCGCACGATCGGCGCGCAACATTTGCACCCGTCCAACCCCCAGCGTACGGAGACACGCTCTTGTCCAAGGCAGCTGCTCCTATCGTGCATGTTCTGTGAGTAAGAAGGGGCCAGGCCGCTCCCTTTCCCCCTTCGGAAAGCTACTTGATTTTCCACCTACTGGGGCTTAGCCTAGTGCTAGTCAAACAACGTATCGGATACCAATGGCAAAGGTTACTCAGTTCAAGATCGAGTTAGAACAAGAGGAAGATGGCCGCTGGATCGGCGAGGTCCCGTCACTCCCTGGCGTGATGGCCTATGGGCAAACCAAAGGTGCTGCACTGGCGGCTGTCCAAGCCTTGGCTCTTCGCGCAATGGCCGATCGCCTCGAACATGACGAGGTGGTACCTGAGGAGCTGCTGAACGTCTCCTTCATTGCGGCATGAGCCGTTGGCCGTCGACTCAAGCTTCTCGTGTTCTCTCCGGACTCCTCCGCATCGGTTGGCAGATCAAACGAACCACTGGTTCTCATAAAGTTCTACAACGGACTGGGTGGCCCGACGTCGTCTTCGCTTTTCACGATCGCGACGAGATCGGTCCACGTACGTTGGCCCGCCTCTCCAAGGTGACAGGTCTTACACCAGAAGACCTGTGACAACGCCTTCGAATTAGATCCTGTTTCTCCCCTGAACCGCACTTCAAGTGAGTGGTCAGGTTGTCCTTGACTGCGCGCGTTATCCCAATCCTCTACTTCATTTTCAAGGATAGCCTGGTTGATCCTCGATTGCGCGCGTCGAACGAGCACATTCCTATCGTGCGCGTTCCACGAGCAGGAGGACGACCAGGCTACCCATCCCTTCTCCCTGCTGATTGACAATCCTCCATCAGAGACTTATCGTCCTCCACGCTGGGCAATGCCCGGCTCGGAGATCCAACAATGGACAATTCCCCTTCTTCGCCTTCTTCCAATTCTCACAACGCATTGGAGCAGATTACCCTCCAGATGGCGTCGAGTCTCGACCTTCAAGAGGTGCTCACCACCATCACGCAAGGATTGGTCGACGAACTGGACGGCGCCTTCGCCCGTATCTGGCTGTTAGGCCCCGGCGATCTCTGCGCTGAGTGTCACAAAGCGGCAGACTGCACGAAGCGGGCTCGTTGCCTGCACCTTGAGGCGAGCGCGGGGCTCTACACTGACCTCAACGGGGAATATCGTCGTATTCCGCTGGGGGCGCTCAAGATCGGAAAGATCGCGCAAGGCTTTGGACCGATGCAGACGAACGACGTGCTCGGCGACGATCGGCTTCCGAATAAGCAATGGATCAAGGATCACGGACTCCGGTCCTTTGCCGGGTATCCATTGAAATTTCGATCGGATCTGCTCGGCGTGATTGCGATGTTTGGGCGACGGCCCTTGAGCGAAAAAGAGTTCGAGCGCTTGGCAGTCTTTGCCAACCAAGCCTCGATTGCGATCAAGAACGCGCAGCTCTTTACAGAAGTCGCACAACTCACACATCGACTTGAGGCGGAGAATCTCTATCTCCGAGAAGAGATCAAACTTGACCATAATTTTGAGGAGATCGTCGGTGAGAGTTCGAGCATCAAGGCTGTGCTCCGACTCATCGAACAGGTCGCGCCGATGGATTCGACGGTCTTGATCCGGGGAGATACAGGGACCGGCAAAGAATTGCTGGCCAGGGCCATTCACAACCTCAGCTCGCGAAAAACCCGTTCGTTGGTGAAGGTCAACTGCGGGGCGATCCCTGCGAACCTCGTCGAAAGCGAGCTCTTTGGCCATGAGAAGGGATCGTTCACCGGAGCAGTACAACGCCGCATCGGCCGATTTGAGTTGGCGGACAGTGGGACCATCTTCCTGGATGAAGTCGGAGAGTTACCGCTGGACGCACAGGTCAAGCTGCTCCGGGTACTACAAGAAAGGGAGATCGAACGAGTCGGAAGCGGCCATTCGATCAAAGTCGATGTCCGAGTCATTGCCGCGACAAATCGGGATCTTCATGCAGCGGTGAAGGCCGGTTCCTTCCGGGCCGACCTTTTGTATCGACTGAACGTGTTCCCAATCGAAGTGCCACCTCTGTCCGCCCGTGCCTCTGATATCCCGCTCTTGGTCAACCGATTTGTCGCCAAATTCTCACACAAGATGGGCAAGAAGATCGACGGCGTGTCTCAATCAACCATGGATCGCCTCATGAAATACTCCTGGCCTGGTAACATCCGGGAGTTAGAAAATGTCATGGAACGGGCCACGATCCTCGCGAACGGACCGATGCTTCAGATCGACGAGGTGATGCTTCAGGGGAACTCCGCCCCACTATTGCCGGTAGCCGATTCCATGGAAGAAGTGGAGCGAGCTCACATCCTCCGCATCCTTCAGGATACAAACTGGGTCATTGAAGGAAAACAGGGTGCCGCGACTCGACTTGGTTTCCATCCCAACACCCTTCGATCCCGAATGCAGAAACTCGGCATCAAGAAACCTCTCCCCACCACATAGCAACGCATCTCACCTTCTACTCCCACGAGATATCGTAGCTCCACGATATTTCGTGGAGGCGTCTCTCTTTTCTTCTGCTTCATCTTGCCGCGAATAATGCGGCAACTGCCTGTTTCTCCAGCGCTTTCTCTTGTTTCGCTGATCGTCGTGACGCGTGGCACTGGCCTTGCCATGACGGATAGATATCGTGATCGATCCGTAGGACACAACAAGGCAAACAGACATCCACAATCTCGTGAGTGTCATTCCATCCAAGGAGAACCCATGAAAACAGCGATCATCATTCTGTCCGATCCGAAGAGTGGTTCAGAGGAAGCGCTTGGACGAGTCTTTAACGCGTTGGCCCTCGCATCCGAATGTAAACAGAAGGGCGATGACGTCGCCGTCGTCTTCAATGGCGCCGGAACTCGTTGGCCGGCTGAGCTCACCAAGCTCTCACACCCAGCCAATGGTCTCTACAATTCGGTGCGTGATGTCGTGCAAGGCGCCTCATGCGGCTGCGCGGAGGTCTTTGGGGCGACCGAAGGCGTCAAGGCTTGCGGTGTGCCGGTTGTGAAAGACCATGCCCTCGCTGGGACAGCGGGGCTCTTGAGCCTGCGCCGGTACGTAGCCGAAGGGTGGAATACGATCGTATTCTGAGATTGAGCATGAGAGGGCATGCGGCGTGACCCGTCGTCATGTCCTCTCGGCAGGGAGTACACAACCATGGCATTGAAATACTTGGAGCTGGCGATGACGGATGCCGTACATCGCGCACAGACGCAGTACTACGGACGAGCCGTGCACATCCCAGGGGCGCCCGAACGAGATCCCCTGGGTCAAGACGAGGCTGAGTTTATTGCAGGGCGTGACAGCTTCTATCTGGGTTCGATCAGCGAAACCGGATGGCCCTACGTTCAGCATCGTGGTGGGCCCAAGGGGTTCTTGCGGGTGGTCAACGAGACGACGTTGGCCTTTGCCGACTACAAAGGCAATCGACAGCTGCTCACAACCGGCAACGTGTCAGTGAACGATCGTGTGGCGCTGTTTCTCATGGACTACCAGAACCGAGCACGCTTGAAGATTCTTGGTCATGCCCGTGTGGAAGATGCTCGCGCCCATCCAGAACTCGTCGCACAGCTCGCCGACCCCAAGATGCAGCAGGCGGTGGAGCGGCTGGTCTTCATCGACGTCGTGTCGTTCGACTGGAACTGCCCGAAGTACATCACGCCACGGTATTCGGCGGAAGAGGTCGAAGCCTATGTGGGTCCGCTCAAGAGCCGGATTGCCGAGCTCGAAGCCCAACTGCATACGGCGAAATTGTCATGACATTCTCAACGGGAACGCTCGTTTTCTATCAAAGGAGTTGAAACCATGAAGGTCGCTCAGATTTGGCGATATCCGGTGAAGTCGATGGCCGGTGAACAGATAGATCACGCACGCATCGGACCACTCGGCATCGAAGGAGATCGCGTCGTGCATGTGGAAGGCGAGGACGGTCGTGTGATCACGTCCAGAACACACCATCGTTTACTCGGTCACCATGCCACGCTCAATGAATCCGGCGAGCCCGTGGTCGATGGGCTGTTATGGAGTAATCCCAAGGTCCGCACAGATGTTGAGGATATCGTGGGGTCTGGTGCCAAGCTGGCACGCGATGATTCCAGCGATCGTTTTGATGTGCTGCCGTTGCTGATAGCGACGGACGGAGCCATTGCGGCGTTCGGACGTGATGGCCGGCGCCTCAGACCGAATCTGGTCATCGGCGGGGTCGAGGGTCTGGCTGAGCGCTCATGGCCCGGGCAGTGCCTGCACATCGGAGACGTCATCATCGGGATACAGGACCTCCGTGGGCGCTGCATCATGACGACCTTTGAGCCCGATACCCTGAAACAAGACCGGCAGGTGCTCACAGACATTGTGCGGAAATTTGATGGTACGCTCGCCTTGAATTGTTTTGTGATCCGGGGCGGAGACATTCCAGTTGGCGACACGGTTACGCTGGCTCGACACCGTGAATGCGAGGCGGTCCATGCGTAAAGAGACCAACGTTTTACCATCACCTGCGTGAGAGCTTCTGGCTTTCACACTTTATAACGCCGCAAGGCATAGAGGGAGGAATCATCATGAGCAAATCAGTGAAGGACACATTGGAAGAAATGTTGGGTATTTTGAAGCAGGGTCAAATGACCGAAGGTCAGAAGATCTACTTTGCGGATTCGGTCGTGACACAGGAAGGCAACCAGCCACCCGTCGTGGGCAAACAGGCCTCCATTGAGCGACTGGACAAATTTAGAGAGACGATTGGAGTGGCGGCATTTGTCAGCTACGCCATCGGTGCCGTGGCTATTTCTGGAAATACCAGCTTCTACGACTCGGTGCTGACCGTGAAATTGAAGAACGGGGAAACCATCAGTCTCGAACAAGCCGTCAAGACTGACTGGCAAGACGGCAAGATCGTCAAAGAGCGTTACTATCACGGGTGATGTTGCGTGGGAGTGGATGGTCAATGCCATTCACTCCGACATCGAATCTCAATCCAAGAAGGTCATCATCGTGAACAGTCTCGAACAACCTAGGCCGCCATTTCCCCCATTCGATGCCGAGTCCGCGACCCAGAAAGTACGCATGGCAGAGGACGCATGGAATACTCGAGACTCTCATAGGGTTTCGCTCGCGTACACACCTGACAGCCTGTGGAGAAACCGTTCGGAATTCCTGGCCGGCCGGGAAGCTATCGTTCAGTTTTTAACTCGCAAGTGGAGCCAAGAGCTAGATTACCGCCTCATCAAGGAATTGTGGGCGTACCACGGTAACCGCATCGCCGTGCGCTTCGCCTACGAGTGGCGCGATGCTTCAGGCCACTGGTTCCGATCCTACGGCAATGAAAACTGGGAGTTTGACGACAATGGCCTGATGCGGCGGCGTCTCGCGAGCATCAATGATCTTCCCATCACAGAGCCTGAGCGGAAGTACCACTGGCCACTGGGCAGGCGTCCTGATGGTCACCCTTCCCTCTCAGACCTTGGCCTTTAACTTTGATTAACCGGTGATCCTGAAGTGGTTCACCGAGAGGATCGCCTATGGCCGATACGACCATAATGTCTAGTTTTTCCTCGAAGAGTCTTCTTATCTACAGATCAGCCGCCAGACGATTGGACGGAATCGAATTGCAAACCGCTTGATCCTTCGCCTCGCCCCGGTTGTTTCCGTCGACCCATCCAGAGATAAGTTGATCCATCGATCCAGCGCGCATATTGATAGGTCCTGGTGACGCGCGCACCTTCCCGTGGCACTTCTTCCTCATAGAGCAGCAACTCGCGAGCTGGTTCGAGCAATCGTCCCTTCGGAAGTTGCAAGCCCTGCATGCCTCCCTCGCTGAACGCCGGCAGGACGCCACGTTTGAGCCGCAGGGTCGTACCGTCTTTGACCGGAAGCAACGGAATCCAATAGTCCGGCACGGTGGTGCCGAGCCGGTACATCAACGGTGCACCGTCTGCGGCAGTGGATGGCGGCTGTTCCGCCAAGGTCTCTTGATAGGCTTCATGACGGTCTAACGGACGACCGGCGGCGCTTTCAATAACTCGCTCAACGGCCCAGGCCACATTGGCCATTTCATCCCTCAACAACGACAGGTCTTCCACGGGCTGGCTTTCCAATAGAGGGCCTAACACAGGTGGCAAGAAGAACAACTTCTGGGTATCGTTCGTGAGGCTGAACATGCGCCAGGGTGAGGTCGATCCATCCACTTCGGTCGTGTGGGGTATCAGGAACCGTTCGCCGAACGTGTTGGTCACAACGAGCGCGCGGATCTGTGAGAGTGTCCCGACAGGGAGTTCAAGCGGCAGGAGGAACCAATCGTTGCTGTATTCCAGCGCAAACTTCACGAGCAGCAGGCGGGCCAGGTCCTGCGGTGCGGCCTGGACGCTCGCAAAATTCACGGCGCCGTCTTCGAATTCCCACAAGCGCGCGGAGGGCATGCCGCGAAACGAGACCGGCGCCGGGAGAAAAGCCTCCGTGGCTGAGGTGCGGCTTTCGATGGCGCCCAGACCAGTCCCCGAACTCGTCGTGAACGAAAACCAGTCCAATCGCCCATCCAGATATTCCGGCGCGGTCAGCACCACTTCGCTCGACGTCGTCTTGGCAGAGACACTCAGGGCGTACTCCATCCGTTCTGGAATCCACGCGGAGGGAGCGCTGCCTTGCTGGAAGAGGCCGTCGATCCAGCTCAGCCAGGTGGTCATGATGGCGAGGAGCTTTGGCCGATCTACCTCGCTCACCTGATCGAACGGCGCTTCTCGAAACAATTCCGCCAACGTGTTGCCGACTTGCAACACTCTCAGGCGCGCGGCAAACCGCAAGCCGTCGATGGTACGGGCGCTCAGCACACGGATGAAGGACAGGCTCGAGGCATCGATCTGCTTGGCCTGCTCCGCTGTGGGGGCGGTCAGGACGTACGTACTAGCCAACCACTGTGCGCGTGTGGGCCCGAGCCTGGCCGTTTCCAGCAGACGGAATAGATGCCGTCCCGATTCGGCCGCGAGCCGCCAGTTGGGGTGTGAGTCGTCCGTCACCGGTTCCGCTTCCACCAGCGTTTCCAACGCCAGGCCAGCAGCTGCGTAGGGCCTCGCTGGATGCGGGCCAGAGCGTGGGCCGGGTTGATAGCGAGTGACGGCGGCGATGTCCACGATCACCTGCGCGGCGGCAGGTGAACCCGCATCGGCCCCGTTGAACTCGCCGAACTGCCATTGACGGCCCAGCATCCAAAGCGGATCGTGGATGCGCGCTTGCAGCCCGTCTTGCAAGTCCGGGTTGTGGGTGCTGAGGTCGAGTCTGATTTGAGAGGGCATGCCTAGGCTCCTATTGCTGGATCGATGACGCTGGTGAAGTCGAGGGTGCCGCCGGTGAAGAACAGCGCCGGGGCCGACGGGTCCTGCTCTCCGGAACCGACCGGCTGCAGCGCACGTTTGCCGGAACGATCCCACGTGGCCATACCGTCGAACAGGGTGAAGGCCATGCCCTCCACGATCCGTCCTTCCAATCCCACGGTTTCGGCAGGCACTTCGAGCCGCACCCACCGGCCTGGCGGCGGCAGAGGCCCCATGTACTGACGGCTGACGGTATTATCTGTACCCCAGGGAATGAGGTTCTCACCCCAATAGACGCGGTGATCCCAATTGCCTGCGTGCCACTGCAACATGACTTGTCGGGGCATACGCGCGGGATCGAGATAGACATGCGCGAACAGCCGGTCTCCTACACTGACGAACATGGTGAGCTTTGCGCCTTGGAAAAAGTGTTGTGAATGCCGGCGGCAAACACCGATTGATGGGCACGTGTACCGGAGAGCGGTTCCGGTTTCGCGCGCACCCAGGCCCAGCCTTCACCATCGCCGAGCGGCGTGGCGCCTTCCGGCAGCTGATCCTCCACCCAAATTAATTCCTCACCGCTGTCTGGTGCCACGGCGCGGAGCCTGGCCAAGTCCATCGTCTCGTGCATGAGGGCTTCCAGGCTGTTGAGGTCCCAGGTCGTCCGCTGGTCTGCAGGCACAGCGAGCAATAGCGCCTGTGGAGGCGCGTTGTTGGGTTGATCATAATGAAAGGCCAGGCCGGTCGTTTCCTTGGGACTCGGCACCGTCTCCACCCACTCATCGATCAGGAGCCCGCAGAAGGCTTGATCGAAACGGAGCAGTTGTGCCGCCGCCACCTGCGCCACCAGCGAGAGGCGTCCGCGCGGGAACGGCTTGTCCGGCGTCTGCGGCAGGGCCACCCAGCGATCCTGTGTCTGAAAGGGGAGCTGTCCGACATGGAACCGGAGTGCGGCGCTCCCCACAGTTTCGGCATAGAGCATGGCTTCGTTCAGCCGCGTCGCACCAGGGCGGACGTAGGCAGCACGCTGAAACCAGGTCACGGCTGCCATCGGATCTTGACCTTGGAGCGAGAGTCCGGCGGCGAATGTCTCGTTTAACTGTGTTGCGTTCGCTGCGATCACGCGGGGCAGCGCCAGGAAGTCCTGGCCGAAGATGATGCGGAGACGAGCCAGGTCGTGATCGCGCCGTTCTTCCGGCATGGCGTTCGCGCGCACAAAGTCCTGTTCGGATTCGGCCACGCGGTTCAGCCGACGTTGCGCTTCGAGGACGACCGACCGCGCCTGGGTCAGCAGCAACGACCGCGCTTCCGGTCCCGTACCGCCGATGTCCGTTGGGACGGCGCTCGGTATGCCGTAGTTCGCCAAACCGAACAGGGCGCGGCGCACCTCGTCGAGGTTGGCAGTCAGGTCATCCGACGAAGGCGGAGGCAGGAAGCCGTCGAGCCTAGCGCGCGCATCAGCCAGGGCTTGCACTGCGCGGGTGGCGCGGTCGGCAAACTCGTCATGGTTCAGCCCGGAGTCGGCGGGTGATTCGGGCAATGACAGGTCACGGCCGTCCAGTGAGCGGGCGTTGCTCAGCAGACGCCTCACCGTGGTCGCGACCTCGCACCATTCGCTCACGCTGACGATCTCTGCGCTCCAGCCGTCGTCTCGGCCGAACTGCAATCGAATGATCGCATCCGGCGGGACCGTCGTGGGACGAGTCTGCTGCAACACGAATCGCCAACGCTGCTCCAGTTCGGCTTGCTGTGCACGGGTACTGCCTTCGGCGAGATAAACGGCATCCAGCGGCGCCAGTCCGAGCGAGGTCAATGCGTTCTCTACCGTGTGATAGACCTGGCCGTCCTGCTGATTGACGTAATCCGCTTTACAACGGACCCGGGCCGGGTTCGGTAGCAGCGTCGCTACCCAGGCGTTGAGGATCGGTTCCGCCTGGGCGCGTGCCGATGGGGCTGTCAGCGGCCAGCCTGCCGGGGCCGTCCCATCGGTCGCCGGGAACAGCGTGCAAAGGCGATGCGTCAGTCCGACGCCGCTTCTCGGCGTGCGGATCACGTCCAATTCCGGCGGCGGAACCTCACCCGCGGCAATGGCATCCAGCGTGGCGCCTGAGCGCAGTGGATTGCCTTGCACGAGCTGATACACACTCTCGGCCACGACACTGTCCCCCACGGAGTCGACCAGATCGTCGAGTGCCTTGAGCGTCTCCACCAGCGCCATGAAGTCCGGGCTGCCGGGCGGTGGAAATCCCAAGGTCGCGTTGCCGAACGGAATGGTGGTGACATCCCAGGGAGATTGTGGTGCCTGGCGTTGTTGGCTTTCGGTCCATCGCCGGTGAAGGGCCAGTCCGTCGACGACGGTGGCAGCCGGCAACGATTTCAGAGCCTCATTCCATTGCGCGGCGAGACGCGTGGTGAGTGTGTCCCTGGCGGCGAGAAGATCCCTCATGGCCTGACCGCGCTGCCCACCTTCCTTGGCGAGGACCTGGCGGTCAAGTTCTGCGGCGAGAGTTTCTTGCCCTACCGCCATCTGCTGCGCGGCGGGAATGGAATCCGGATCAGCCGCATTGAGGAGCTTGGCTTGGGCCCGTTCCGCGAGCAGGCGTGAGCCATCCCGGGCGCTGACGGCCTGCTGTGCGGCAGTGGCTTGGGCCAGGGCGGTGGTATGGGCCTGGGTCAGCTGTTCCACGCGATTATCCCACTCATCCAAATCCCGCGCTTCCAACAACTGGACAGCATAACGCCGCACGGTGGATTGGATCACCTTGCCCTGCGGTTTTGCCGCCTGTTGTTGCGCCAGCACCTGAACCGCTTGCGCTACCTGTGCCTGTGCGACCTGCGCCTGTTGCACAAGCGTGGCGATCGTCCCTAATTCAACGCGATAGGTGTCCGCGCGGCGCTCGCGCTCGGCCTTCAAGCCGCGCGCGTCTTCAGCCCGGCGCAGAGCCTGATCACGTTGCACCGTCAGCACGGTCACCTCGTGTGCCAGCCGCTCAGCCCGTGTGAGGGCATCGCGAATGTCGGCGAAGCGGTCGGTATCGGTGAAGCTCGTGAGGGCGCGAAATCGCTGAATATAGCGGTCCAGCCCACGTTCGTGGAGATGGCGTTCGAATCGATATCCGAGCAGGGCGGTCAGGGACTGACCTTGGCGCACTCCGTCGAGCAGCCACTTGGCGCGATGGACCCGTTCTGATGAAAGGTCGACGGCAAAGGGCGAAGCGCCGGGTGCGCGATTGGATTCTTGCGACAGATAGCCGCTTCGCAGCACGGCGGCAGCCGCCGCATGCCCGAGCGAAGGAGCGTGGACGAAGCCCTTGTTCCGTTCCGAGCGCAAGACTGGTGCAGGGACACCGGCCGGAAGTGCCGGAACCGGTTGCAACGAGGCCGCACGTCGAACCTGTTCTACCCAGCCGTAGGCGCCGAGCCTGATGCCCGAAGGCGCCGCCTGCCGCATGACGGCCAACCGCCTGGTGGCGAGGGATGTGCCCCAGGCATCGAGGCGATAGGTGAGCAGATCCATCACTTCCGCGAGCAGTTGTTGCCGAACAGGTTCAGGCAGGGCCGTCACGTCGTCCCAGGCCGGCTCGTGCGGAGTAGAGAGTGCGCGAGTCAGCAGCAACGTACGGAAAGCCTCGGACAGCAACCGTTTCGGCAGAGGCGGCTGTTGAGTGGAGACTTCTGGAAATTCACGCAATGTGTAGCGGGAGGCGTTCGCTTCCTGCGCCAAAAATACGACGGGGTTGGATTCAACCGTGGTCTGGAGGGCTTGAGACGCCTGGCGGCGGCGTGTCAATCGTTGCGCATGCCACCAGGCAGCCAACGCCTGGTCCTGGTCCTGACCCGGCGCCGAGATCCAGCGGTTGAATGCCGCCACCGGCAGCAGGCCGTACGGTTGGTTGTCGACACGCAAGACCGGCAGTGGCCCGCGAGCACGTACGTACTTCGTAAAATGGTCGCGCAGCACGTCCGCTCCGGCTGCGCCGAGCAGTTGCCGCAAAAGCGGACTGTCGCAAAGCGCGAGCAGAGCCGATTGCATCAGCGAGGACCGGCGTTGTTCCGATCCGTCGGCACCACGAACATGGGCAAAGACGGAAGTCGGCAGGCCCAAGGCCTGCGCCAGCAACTCGCCGTCGGACCCAGAACGGAGGAGCGAAGCACCCAGTTCGACACCCATGCTGTCGGCGGCATCACGCCCCGTCGAACGATACCCGGCGGAGGCTTCCGCCGTGTTGTTCGTGGGCACCTGTTGCTCCACGAGAGCAAGGCTGCCGGTGTAATGGTGGGCATCGAACAGTCGGACCAATCGGTCGGCCGTGGTCGGAGCATCCCATGATGCCTTCAGGCCCAGCACCACGATCCGATCGAATCCCGCGTTAGCGTCTTCTTCCGTGATGGGGATACGTAGCCCCATCCCGATTGAATCGGCCGTATCGAAATCGGTGATCCACTTCATGCCGTCATCGACGGGTGGCATCCCGTTGCTGCCGAGCTCACCTGTGCCGCGTGGGTCAGGGCCGACCGCCACGGTCTCTGGGATTGCCTTGCCCCAGGCGGTGACACGCACTGTATCGCTGCGATAACCGACGGCGACCCAGCGGTCCGGCAGGACCTGCGTGTGGGAAGCGCGCGTCCAGCTGTCGTCCCGACGCGCGACTGTTCCGGGTTGCGCGGGATCGAGCACATGGGCGATCCAGGCGGCGCGGGTCGTGCCGAATTGTTCGGTGAGCCGTTGCCAACCCTGCCTGATGTGCTCCTGCCGGTCCGTACCTGTTGGCGCGGCAGCGACATGGGCCCAAAAATCCTTGCCGCGGTGTTCCTCTTCTTCGGTGAGAGCCGGTTCGTGGCTGTCGAGATGAATGTCGTCGGGATAGACGCGGAGCAGAAGGTCGGTGCCCGGCCCCGTGCGCCTCGCAGCAAACCTGGTTTCTACGCGGACAGGGAACAGCAGCAGGGGATACGTCGTCGTGACTGTGCCGCTGAGGCGATCCGTGCCAAGGAGCCGGGCCGTCGCGGCATCGCGGGCGGTTCGATGTTCGTCGACCTGCGCCGACAGTGCCGCCACATCGGCTTTCTTTCGCGTCACCGTCTCCTGCGTGGCCGCGATTTGGGCGTTGACCCGAGACAGCTCGGCCTGATAGAGCGCCCGTTGCCTGATGAGCAGGGCGACCCGCCGTTGCGCCGCCTGGGCCCTCGCAACAGCCCGGTCGTGCGCTACCTGCAATTGGCGGAGTTTGGTTGCCCATGCCCGGAGCAATGCCGGGGGCACCCGTTCTGGAATATCTGGTCCTTCAGAGATCGGTCTCACGCGGCTGATCCTTTCCTTAACCGAAACCTACGGCCCATCCTGCAAATGCGTGCTGACTTCGGCTTCGGCTGCCGCCAGCGCCTGCTGGGCCGCTGCCTCTTGCGCCTCCGCCTCAGGGATCTCTCTGGCGAGGTCGGCGAGCAGTATCGTCAGTTCATTGCGTCTGGTGATCCCGCTTGCGAGGAGCGTCTCGGCATCCTCCAGCTCGAACCGCGTCGTGAGAAGAGTATCTTCCAACGTCGCTGTGCGGGCGGACAGTCCCGCCGCCACCTGTTGCAGGGTCTCCCTCGCCAACGGGTCGCGCGTGATCTCTGCGTTCATGCGCTCGATCTCGGTGAGCTTTGTTTGCAGATCCTGCCGGCGAGGCTGAAGGGCGGCGATCGCAGCTTGGGTGGATTGCACCGCGGCGGTCGCCGCCGAAACCTGAACATCCGCAGCCCGTACTTGCGCCTGGGCTTGCGCCACCCCCTGCTGTGCTTCAGTCACCTTCGCATTGGCGGCTATCGCGGCAGTTTGGGCGAGCGCGAGTTTTTTTCTCAGTGCGGCCAGGCGCGCCCTCCAGGTGACGGGAGGGATGCCTTCCTGTGGTTCGGATGCATCGAGCAGATCCTGTTGCGCCTCCGCGACCTGTGCCTCCGCTGCGGCGGCGGCTGCCTGCAGCGGCGGAATGCGGGCTTGGGCCTGGGCCACGCCGTTCTGCGCGTTGCTGCGCTGGACCTGGGCCGCCGTCACTGCCTGCTGTTGCGTCGTGAGTTGGGTCGTCAACGCAGTCTGTTGCGTGCCCAAGGCCTGCAGGGCCGTCTGGAGTCGCGCAGTCTCTTGTTCCAAATAGGGCATGATCTCGTCTCTTTCCGCCGCTACTGCCTGGCCGGCAGCCAGGTTCTCGCATGGACCGCCACGCGGAACGGCGGTTGTCTGGTGATGGTGGCCATATGCGCCGAATTTTTTCCCCACGGAATCTGATCGACCACGGCGTTTTTCAACAGGCCGTCGATCGGCACATACACGATCTGTTTCAGTGCGGCTTCGTCCGGCGCCACGTGTCCCCACGTCAGGTCGCCCCAGTGGGCGGGGGTGCCGCCATAGGTCGTGGCGACGTCCATGCCGAATCGCGGTTCCGTCGGCTGCTCCTGCAGCACGAAGAACCAGCCCGGGTGTCCTCCGGCTTTATTGTCGGCTCCGCGAACGTCCGCTTCGGTCAGCGGAAACCCGAGCATGGTGATGTCCGGTGCCTGCGTGGCACGGAAAATCGGATAACGTTCCGTCGTGCCAAGCTCACGTCTCGTACCGTCCGGCGACCAGACACTTTCGAGGGCATACGCCATGGCGCGTGGGTAACGCTGCAGAAGGTCGCCGCGAAGGAGCAGCACTATCTGGCCGACCACCGAGCCACGCGCACTGTGGGAGCCGAGGCGGCTGTCCGCCGTCCAGGAGGTGATCCGCGTGATGTCGAAATGAGCCTCGCGCTCTGCATCGGTGGTTGGCAGTTCATCGCCGCCGGCATCCCAGAATTGCCGGAAGTAGGTGCCGCGTTGATCGGTCGGAAACCCTCGCCAGAGAAGTTCGCGGCTCATCTCGTGGTTGAGTCCGACCATGTAGGCCTCGATCAACTCCGGATTGGTCTTGAGGAGCGCAATGGTGTTCGAGGGCACCTGGTCCATGCCGGGCAACAACAGGTCCGGTGCGTAGTCGCGTAGAGGTTCATACATCGGCTGCAAAAAGCTCGGCGCGAAGGTCGTCAGCTCCGTATTCTCGACGGTAGGCATTGTCTTTTTCACCGCAGCCAACACCGCCTCCTTCGGGACCAGGCGTCGCAGTATTTCCACCTTGAGCTCAGACCATTCGCGCAACGCCGGCGCCTGCCGCTGCTTGGTCGCAACGGAAAATTGCATGAGCGGGCGAAACGCCTGTCCGGCCGTCGAGGCGGGCGACGTGGTGGGGAGCCGGACCGCGTCGAGTGTGGCGGCATGGGAGGCGATCGGACCATGGGCACGGGTCAGACGGCGAAAGGCGCCGGTCACGGCCGGATGGCCCGACAACAGGTTGCCGGCGGCAGTCGGCGGCGTCGTGAGGGATGTGGCGATGCCCGTCAACGCTCGCAGCGCCGGTCCCGTGAGTTGCAGCAGTCCTGCCGGGTCGAGCGCCGCGAAATGTTTTTTCGAGAGACTGTCGCCGACGGCCTCCGCCAGCTGCGCACGCTTGAGTCGCTGTCGATCCCGCCGTTCCTGTTCCAATTGGTCCCAGGCCGAGGCCAGCAACGGCTCCTGCTCCTGTTGGATCACCATTGTACCGATACCGGCGGCGACGCGGTGGCGCGGATCCAGATTCAGATCACGGAACCAGTGCGGCGGTTGGTCTGCGGAAGGCAGGCTGTCCCTGTCTACGTACCATTGCCCATAGAGGGGCGGGCCGAGGAGGGCGGGGGATCCGGCCGTGCCGGCCATCGCTGCCGGTGCGTTGAGGATGGCGCCGAGGGCCAGTTGGAATGTCTTGCGCGGTTGGTCTGGCCAGGTACGTGGCTGGGTCTCCGGAGTGAGAAGGGCTCCACCAAGATCCAACAGGCTGCCCGGCGCTCCAGGCGGCAACGTCGGCATACCCCAGCCGGGAGTTCGGATGTCCACCGGCCGCAAGCCAACCGTGGACGGCAGGGCCTGGGCCTTCAAGCGGCGTGCGAGCGATTCAAAGTCTCCCGCGAGGCCGGTCCGAAACTCCCACTGGAAAAAGACCGGCAATGTGGCTGGTCCGGGTGCGGCGTTCTTCACCCAAGCCGGCTTTAGTGTCTGTTCGTCTTCCGGCGTGATAGGCTCTCCCAGCCCCGCTTTCCTTCCCACATCGTAGGTCGGCACGAGGCAGGCGTAGTAGGCGGTATTGGGATCGAGGCGGCGCGGGGCCAGCAGCCGCGAGAGCGTACGTTCAGGATGGTCGTTAAGAAGCTTCTGCAACGTCGCATGCGGTGAGGGATCAGGCGTCGCACTCTGGCTTGCCACGATTTGTGCGTGAGCCCAGGCCCAGGACTGATCGAGGTCGGGCAGGTCTTCCAGAGCGCAGGTGATCGCCGGCAAGGGCCGCTGCGGATTGGTCTTGAGCGTGGCCTGTTCCTTGGGGACGACGATCAAGCAGATCCACGGTCGCAGGCGCCGCGCGTTGTCGGGCGACGCCGGGGTGAAAAGCCAAGGGAAATCGGGTCGGTCGAATTCGATGGCCGGAAAATAATTCGGCTCGAAGTCGGTCATGTGGGCATGCGGTTCTGTGCGAATAATCTCCCGCGCATCAAGGCCGGTGATGTCGCTGGGACCATAAAGTTGCACGTTGACGTCGATGGGCGCGCGGTCGTTCACCCTGAGACGGACGGGCAACGCGAGACGTCCCGCCGTTGCCGGGCTGGAAGCACCGGGACCGGAGAGGCCCGCGAGGAGTCCTTGGCGAAGCCAGGAATAGAAGCGATAGGTGGCTGCGGTTGGTTCAGGCATGGTGTGTCATCCCAATTTGAATTACGTCGTGAGTGCCGTGGTCCGTCGCCGTTTTCGAGCTGGGGCCTGGCCGGCGGCGCCGAAGGGAGCCACCCGGGCCAACACCACCGCCGAGAGCACATAGCCCGGCTTGGGCCGCTCCGGCGGCCGCGTCGGATCAATGAGCACCGTCTCATAGGCAATCGGCGCGGCGAGGCCCAGCTCGTCGTCCACCGCGAGATCGTCGGCCGCGACCGTAAGGCCGCCTTGTAGGGGCACAAACGCCGGTTGCGCCAACTGCTCATCCTCCCGCAGGTCTTCGAACTGCGCCAAGGCGAAGGGCTCTTGTACCGGCGTCGTCCGCCAGGGTTGGGCGCCGGCGCGATCGGTGAGCGTGACCGTCACTGTCGTGGGCCCGCCGACCAGTGGTGCCGTGCCCAGCTTCGTAAGCCGTCGGTTCAAGGGCGCGATCCGCTCGCGCAGCGTCAGCTCCGCCCAGGGATGGACGCGCAGGCCGTTGGTTGGGGGTGCCGTCTCGCGAATCGTCACCACCGGAGCACTGCTGCGTGGCACGGCTCCACTCCAATTACGCCGGTCGGCCAAGGCGGCGGTGATCACGCCCACGACATCCACCGCCGCCGGCAGCGGTGGCGCGGTCTTACTGCCGAATGTCCGTGAGAAGGACACTGACACCGAGAAGAACAGCAACTTGATCGAGGCCTTGCCTGCCACCTGCCAGGGTGTGGGTCCAGCCAGCCGTCCCTTAAACGAGACGCCCACCAGCAAGCGGCCGTGATACCGCAGCGCCAACGCCGCACCGACGTCGACCTCAAAGGCCAAGGGAGCCAACTGGATGATCGCATCGAAGCCGAGCATGCCGTCAAAGCTGAACCCGCCACCGGCCGCATGCAGGTCCACCCGGGCGCCGAACTGCACCGTATTCGACGTCACCGCCAGATAGGCCTGGCAGCGTAACTGGAGCGAGTCGCCGTCGGCCAACTGCAGCGCCAGCCGCTGTAACGCCGGAAGCCCCGGTGGCGGGGCAAACCGCGGATGGAATCCACCGATCGCCAAGATGAATTGTGGCTGACGCCCCCAGCCCGCGCGGAGCGCCATATCGCCGGTCAGGGTGAACTGGAGAATGCGGGAGTCATACAGCGTTGCATCCAACGCCACGGTTTCGGCACTCACATCCAGCACGCCCAAGGCATCCATGCGGATCTGAATGAGCGGATGGGTCTGATCCGGCAACAGCACTTGCAAACGGCCTAGCACGACCACCCGAATCGGCGAGGGCAGTTCGACCAGCAGCGCCAGATCGAGCGTGAGCAAGGTCGGTGAGCCCCAGCGCAATTGCACCATTGGCCCCACCACATGGCGGCCCGCCGTCGGCGGGAACACCCGGCGTAGGTCGCTGAAGATCTGCGGGGCATTCCGGAGTGGATCAGAGGGAAACAAAATAGAGTTGAGCGTGCCGGTCTTGAGGCCCTCGCGCAGTACGTCGGTGCGGACAGTGCGATGCAGCGCCACCAACCCGCCGATACCGGTCAGGGTGAAGCCCAAGCCGATAGGAATCGGCGCGAAGCCTTCGGCGGTGAGCAGAATCACGAGCGAATAGCCACGGCTGCCGTCGGGCAGACGAGTGGTGAGGAGACCCAGGGCTTTGACGGCAATCGTGTCGGCCAGCTCCAACTGCAACATCCCACTGTATTCCGCCCGTTGCGGATCGAAGCCCAGGAACCCGCCCCCGGTCACTCCCGCCGTCGCAAGCGCCAGGCCCAGGCCCGTCGGGGGTTGGAAGCCGAGGGCCAAATCAGCAACTCCGAGGTTTCCGCCGCTCGGAGGAAGCCGGAGGGTCGCAGAGAATCCCACCTGCTCGATGGTCGCCGTGACCGGGCCAAGTTTGATTGCGGCGTTAGTGGCGGCTACGATGTTGATGCCTTGGCCGTTACCGGCGCTGGTGGTCCTTACTGCAAGCCGCAGCAGCTCGATCGAAATCGCATTCAGCAGTGTGACGTGCAAGGGTAGGGTCGCTTCCAATCCCACCCCGCCTTGTAGCGAGATCCCACGAGGAAACGACCACTCGCCGGCAAGATCAAAAGGGACAGCAAGACCATTTTTGGGGAAAATCTGCGCGAGAAATCCATCAGTTTGGGCGAAATCAATCACGACCTCACCGTGCTCAATGTCAAAGGTAATCTGCGGGTCGACTGTGGAGCGAGCCGGTGTGGTCGAGTCGACATGTAGGTCCAGTTCCACGGAAGCGCGGAGGCGCTGCATGGCCAAGCGCGAGCCTCCCGCCGAGCCGATCACGACAAAAGGTTCGGCGTCGCCTGTACGGGCGAACTGGGCTCCCACGGTGACGTCCATGGAGTTGCCTTCGGGCAACTGGAAGTCGAGATCCAAGGCCGGACGGATAGAGGCCGTCAGATCACTGCTGACCCGGACGACTGTGTCGAAGGTCACTTGCCACGCGCCTTCAGTGATGGTGTCGCTGCGCTCGATCGAGGTCGGTGCGCGCAACGTCACGTCAAGACCGGGAGGGGAGAATGCCGGGTTGACCTCGGCGTTGAATCCGAAGGCTTCCAACAGCGCCGGCTCACCGGCCGGGTGCAGGATCTCAGCGGGAATGCCAAATTTCTCGTTCAGTAACCACTGCAACATCCTGAACAACGTCAGGCCGTCGAACGAAGGCGCACCCCAGCCGTAGACTTCGCGCAGCAATCCCATCGGGTCGGTGAAGAGCTGTAGCAGGCGATTGAGATGCAGGGTCTTCCTGACGTAGGGACCTTGAAGCGACCCCTCCGGCAGGCCTGGCTCGTCGACCACCTCGATCGCGCCGGTGCCGAGCAGCAGCAGGGCCACCTGAGGGAAGCGGACTTCGAAGTAGTCGGCCATCAGACGATGCAGGAGCCGTTCCGGGAACAGACGAGCGAAGGCGGCGAGTTCAGTTTTGTGTTGGGGCGAGAGAGCTGCGTCGTTGCCGAGTATTTGGAGGGCCCGCACCACTCCCTCAATGCCTTGGAGCGTGGCGCGCAGTTGTTGCAGCAAGGCGGCGGCCGTGGAGGCGATGGCTGCGCGATCGTCCTGCGCCACGGCTTGGGCCAAGTCGTTGATGAGGGGGTCGAGTTCGGCTGCAGCTGTGGCCGTGGCGGTGAGTGCGTCAGTCAGCGCGGTCGTTTCCGGCTCTATCTCGAAGGTGCGGAAGCCCAACCAAGGCAGAACTTCGTCCAGCGTCCCGATTTCGGCTCGTTGCACCAGCGGCTCGAACACTCGCGCAAGTTCACCGGCTAATTGTTCGAGCGACCCGACGACTGTACTCATGGTTGCGACATGGTTCGTGATTCAATCGGGGCCGTGAAACTCTCCGTCAGCAGCAAGGACACAAACGAGTGGTACCGGTCGAGGCTCTGCCTCAGTCTCGGACTACCTTGCCGGGCCAGCAGGTCTAGGCAGCGATTGAGATATCGAGAGGCCGATTCTTTCTCGATCGGCAGGGGACCGTCAACGGCTCTCGTGCCGTGGATGAGGCGCCGCAGGAGCGCCGGTCCCGCCGCGCGATGCCACATGGTCGCGATGCGCCGATTGTTGTTGATCAGACGCCGGGCTTCACTGAAGTGCCGGCTGATGGCAGCGGCGACGTGTTCGCCTTCAGGATAGTCCTTGAGTCGCTCGCGGAGCGTACGGAGCCAGGAGGTAAATGGCGCAGGGATTCCGGTAAAGGTCGACGACTTTGTCTCGCGCTGGAATGACTCTTCCAAGCCGAACGGTGGATGGATCCGAGGTATGCCACCGCCTCCGCCTCCGGCCCCTCCGCCCCCAGCTGCTGCCGCGCGCACGGCATCGATGGCGGCTTGGATGTTGAGTTTTCCCCCGCCCCAGGTCGCGTCCCATCCACCGGCGGGTCGTTCGCGCGCCGTGGCCTGTAAGTGACGGACGATGTCGGCTCTGGTGAGTCGGGGATTTTCCTCCAAGAGCAGCGCGATAGCCCCAGCCACATGCGGGGCAGCCATGCTGGTGCCGGTCAGGTCTTCATACAGACAGCAGCAGGCATCGGGGCAACAGTCGCAACAGCGTCCGCGAAGGTTGGCGGCATCGGCTTTGGCGGATGTGATTTCTAGTCCCGGCGCCGCGATGTCCGGTTTCTGGTTGGTCGCGGCACCTCTCGCAACAGGACCTCGGCTGGAGGAGGACACGATCCCGGTCGACGGCCAGCAATCGCAGCGACTCGTGCGAGAGGCATGATTGGCGACCGTGATGACTTGGGATGCGGTGCCAGGAATACTGAGTGTTGCGTCGAGGCTCGCCCGCACCTTGCCGTCGCCAGGGGTTTTCGGCGGCAGAAACCAAGGCGTGTTCGAACCACGCTCGATCCAGCAGTGAAAGTCGACGTCTGCGGCGTTGGGATTCGCCAGGGTCAGCTTCCACGGGCCATCGAGGAGGTTTCCACGCCGGGAGCGTGCGATGGTGATGCGAAAGTTATTATTGCGGTCGTGTTCGCCGTTGATGGTTCCATCGATCGAGACGCGGGTCTGCCGATTGGGGCGAGCTGCAGGATTGGCGATAAACGGCGGGGCGGCGGCATTGGCCGGAAGGTCGGTGCCATGATTGACCACGGTGCTGGCGGCGCCGCCTGGAGCGGTGACGGTGAGATTCAATGTGCCGGCCCGGTCGTACCAGAGATCCAACAGCGCGTCAGACCTCCGCTCTTTCGGCATCTCGAATTCAACTTCCAGATTGCCATTCCCCGGCACACGACCTTGCACATGCCGGAGCGCCTCCCCTTCGTTGCCGGCTGATTTGACGACGATCTGCGGATGGTGCAGAAAGTCGCCGGTTTCAACGTGCGCATCGATTGCTAACTCCACGGCGCTCGTACCATCATGTGGCCCTAGGTTGTCCCCTTGGCTGATGTTGATGACCTTCGGCTTGTCGATGCTGCCGAGAAAACCGAAGATGAAATCGATGGCTTCGATGAGGCGTTGATTTTCGCCGATTTCGTCCGCGTCGGTGTAGTCGTAGCGAACGACGATGAGCTCCGCCTCAGGCGCCACGCCCACGTAAGTCTGGGTGACGTGGCAGCAGGTCGGAGGTCTGCCGTTGCCTGCGGCGATACCCGCAACATGGGTACCATGGCCCTCCCGCTCGTTGCGAGCATCGACATCCTTGGTGCGCACCGTGGCGTTGCCCTTCAGTGCTTGTGTGATTTGGTCTTGGTCATAGACGACTCCGATATTATTGGGTCCTCTCGTATCACCGGTTCGGAATCGCAGCATTTGATCCCAAATCGCGAGAATCCTTGATTTCCCGTTCTCATCGACGAATGAGCCATGCCGCCAATCGATGCCGCTGTCGATAATGCCGACAACGACGCCTTTGCCTTTTCGCGAGAGGGCGCCGGTGTGTACGACGGTGGCGTGGATTTCCTTCAAGCTGAAGTTGAGTTCGCGATGCATGCGGCGCGGCCCCTCCACAGTAGTGACGTGGGGGATCGCTGCCAGGTCGTCGAGGCGGTCGAGGCCGATGACGCCGGTGGCGATGCTGTAGCCCTTGCGGGGATGGCGGACAAGCGTGCGCTGCACGAAGCCGATGGCGGTCAGGTCGTTCACGTTGCCGGTGAACCCGACAATGACGCCCACGTGATTACCCTTCGCGCGGGAGCGTGGTTTCGGTGCGTCTGCCTGAGCAGTAGGCTGCCCGGCACGGAGTTTCGACCGCAGTCCTGGGTCAAGTTTTTTGTTCATGGGGGGGCATCCTCATGATTGCCTAACCAGCTCGGCCCTGCGCAACCGTCGCCGTTTTCGAGCTGGGGCCTGGCCGGCGGCGCCGAAGGGAGCCACCCGGGCCAACACCACCGCCGAGAGCACATAGCCCGGCTTGGGCCGCTCCGGCGGCCGCGTCGGATCAATGAGCACCGTCTCATAGGCAATCGGCGCGGCGAGGCCCAGCTCGTCGTCCACCGCGAGATCGTCGGCCGCGACCGTAAGGCCGCCTTGTAGGGGCACAAACGCCGGTTGCGCCAACTGCTCATCCTCCCGCAGGTCTTCGAACTGCGCCAAGGCGAAGGGCTCTTGTACCGGCGTCGTCCGCCAGGGTTGGGCGCCGGCGCGATCGGTGAGCGTGACCGTCACTGTCGTGGGCCCGCCGACCAGTGGTGCCGTGCCCAGCTTCGTAAGCCGTCGGTTCAAGGGCGCGATCCGCTCGCGCAGCGTCAGCTCCGCCCAGGGATGGACGCGCAGGCCGTTGGTTGGGGGTGCCGTCTCGCGAATCGTCACCACCGGAGCACTGCTGCGTGGCACGGCTCCACTCCAATTACGCCGGTCGGCCAAGGCGGCGGTGATCACGCCCACGACATCCACCGCCGCCGGCAGCGGTGGCGCGGTCTTACTGCCGAATGTCCGTGAGAAGGACACTGACACCGAGAAGAACAGCAACTTGATCGAGGCCTTGCCTGCCACCTGCCAGGGTGTGGGTCCAGCCAGCCGTCCCTTAAACGAGACGCCCACCAGCAAGCGGCCGTGATACCGCAGCGCCAACGCCGCACCGACGTCGACCTCAAAGGCCAAGGGAGCCAACTGGATGATCGCATCGAAGCCGAGCATGCCGTCAAAGCTGAACCCGCCACCGGCCGCATGCAGGTCCACCCGGGCGCCGAACTGCACCGTATTCGACGTCACCGCCAGATAGGCCTGGCAGCGTAACTGGAGCGAGTCGCCGTCGGCCAACTGCAGCGCCAGCCGCTGTAACGCCGGAAGCCCCGGTGGCGGGGCAAACCGCGGATGGAATCCACCGATCGCCAAGATGAATTGTGGCTGACGCCCCCAGCCCGCGCGGAGCGCCATATCGCCGGTCAGGGTGAACTGGAGAATGCGGGAGTCATACAGCGTTGCATCCAACGCCACGGTTTCGGCACTCACATCCAGCACGCCCAAGGCATCCATGCGGATCTGAATGAGCGGATGGGTCTGATCCGGCAACAGCACTTGCAAACGGCCTAGCACGACCACCCGAATCGGCGAGGGCAGTTCGACCAGCAGCGCCAGATCGAGCGTGAGCAAGGTCGGTGAGCCCCAGCGCAATTGCACCATTGGCCCCACCACATGGCGGCCCGCCGTCGGCGGGAACACCCGGCGTAGGTCGCTGAAGATCTGCGGGGCATTCCGGAGTGGATCAGAGGGAAACAAAATAGAGTTGAGCGTGCCGGTCTTGAGGCCCTCGCGCAGTACGTCGGTGCGGACAGTGCGATGCAGCGCCACCAACCCGCCGATACCGGTCAGGGTGAAGCCCAAGCCGATAGGAATCGGCGCGAAGCCTTCGGCGGTGAGCAGAATCACGAGCGAATAGCCACGGCTGCCGTCGGGCAGACGAGTGGTGAGGAGACCCAGGGCTTTGACGGCAATCGTGTCGGCCAGCTCCAACTGCAACATCCCACTGTATTCCGCCCGTTGCGGATCGAAGCCCAGGAACCCGCCCCCGGTCACTCCCGCCGTCGCAAGCGCCAGGCCCAGGCCCGTCGGGGGTTGGAAGCCGAGGGCCAAATCAGCAACTCCGAGGTTTCCGCCTGATTCGGTAAAGCCAAGGTGCGCGGACAGGCCGATGCCTTCGATCTGAATCGTGACGGGGCCGATCGTGAGGCCTGGATCGAACATCGCCCGTGCGGTGAGTCCCTCGTCTCCTGCGGCAATACCTAATCGAAGCGCGCCCAAGGCGACCGATCCGATGGATTGTTTGAGCGGCCACCTCGCCTCGAGTCCCGCATGCCCGCCGAAATGTACACCGGTCCCGCTGGACCAGCCGATGGTGAAATCAACATCAGTCGATAGACTCTGAGCCGGGAGTACGTTGGCCAGAAAGCCGTCGCCATCGGATCCGGAGATGCCCAGATGTGCCTGTTTGACGAACAATTCAAACGAGGCGTCTCGAGCCGTCATGCCGAGATGCAATTCGCCGGCGATTCGCATCGTACCGAAGGTGAATCCTGTCCCACTCGACCCGCCGACGGTGGACTGCGCGGCCTGCATCTCTGTCTCCGGTTCGGCGGTAAGTGAGAGGTGCCAGGTCTCGCCGCCGGAGGTTTCGACATGGTCGGGGCCAACCAGCACTCCACGAAGAGAGCCGTTGGTCGTCGTCTGAAGCCGCCAATCGTTGACGCGTCCTTGAAAGCTGATTGCGCCGAATGGCCGCACGAGAAGTCCGCGTCTCCCTCGATCCGCTGAGGAGAGCGCGAGCGTCATACCATACAGGTCTCCGTCATGCGGAGACACGTACAGCGACAACATATGCGCAAGGCGGTCGATGGCTGCCGCCTCGCCCGTAACCGGCACGGCCGGATTGAAGCCATATCGTGCGCTGATGCCGAGGAATTGGCAGAGGCGGGCGAGTCGTGGAAAGAGTGTGTCGGCCGCTCGATGCGCCCCGGCGACTGTGGCGAGCGCATCGTTGCTGAAGTATTCCTGCTCCAGCGCGCGCACTGGGTCACGCAGGAGCGGCCCAATACGATGGAACCGCAGCTCGCCCCGGCGATGTTCCTCGCGGATAAGTTTTTCGCCGTCTCGAATGGCCGGAAGGAGGGGCCCGTCGGCCGGTGCGACTACCAATCCCAGCAACTCGGCGATCACGAAGCTGGTCGGCGAGAGTTGGAACCAATGGGCGATGACCAGGGCTTCGAGGAGCGCTTTGGCAAAATCGTCGAGGTGGGTGGAATCGGCGCCCCTGAGTATCCGGTCAAGATTGCGAACGGCCTCAAAGGTTCGACGGGTCTGTTCCAAGGCCGCCACGAACGCCGAGAGCGTTTCGGGCGGATTGGTGACATGTTGTGTGATGCGCTCGATACCCTCGGAAATGATGCGAAGATCGGCCGCTGCCGCGGCGGCATCGAAGCCGACGACTTCATCGAGATCCCATCCGACCGCTGCGGCGAGATCGCGCAGATATCCTTCGTGTTCCCCGGCCAGTCGGAGGGGCGTCAAGAACACAATCAGGCGATCGAATATAGACGACGTCTTGGCCATGATTATGTGGGAAGCGCTGGTGGAGTCGCTTGGGGTTCCATCGACACGACGAATCGGTGGACGGTCCAGCTCGGATCGACGGTGGGGCGGCCTCGCCACCAGACGTTGTGCACGACGGCTTTTTTGCCTGCCGTCCATTCAAAGGTCACGTCCCCGATGTTGTTGGCTTTGATCACATGTGGTTTCTCCAGCTTCCAGAGCGTTTCGGGGGAGACCAGGGCCATTTCATCCCACTGATCCTCCAAGGTCGGGTTCGCGCGATTCGGTATGTGCAAGGGAGTCTGGTTGGTCGGAGGGGCAGGGGCTATCGGCTCAAGCGAATAACGCCACTCGGGGGCTGGGTTCATTGTGGGTTCATGCCCGCCTGGTTGGTACTCCATCATCCAAGGACTCTGTTTAAAGCGCCATGGTGAGGTCTTGGGTTCCGAGGTCCATGTCAGCGTCGGTTTTTCTTTCCATCCGGCCCAATGATGGACCCGCTCGTCCTTGAGCGGCACCACGGTTGGATTGATCCACTTGCAGGGGCTGCTGACGAGCTGCGCGACGACGCCTTCAACTGGATCTGCGGTCACCCCGAACGGCGTTCGACTCCAGTACTGCATGCGCATGCAGAAACTGCGATGGACATCTCCCGATAGAATGACGACACGGGTCTGGCGCTTTCCGCCGACGATGTGCGGCGCACGGTGCAGTGCATGTGCCATCAGCTGTTCGAACCCTGAGGTCTGCGGTTCGTACTTGGCTCCATGTTCGGGGCCGTAGTCCTGCAAACGGAGAAAGGAAAACAGGGACGGCATCTGGAGTTGAAACAGCGTCAACAGCTTTATCGCCAGGCGCAGGAGCTGAAGCAGGAGAAAGATGGGATGTAGCCACAAAATCAAGCGAACCACGCCGGAATGCCACTCGCTGGCCACCAACTCGCCCGTGCTGATCCCGGGCAGTTCGATGGCGACATTCGAGACCACAATCAGGGAGCACTCGGTTTCGGGGTAGGCCGCCAAGTCTATCTGCTCCCGAAGGCCGCCTTCCGACAGGATGTTGGCATTCCTGAACTTGTCCGGGTAGGAGCGCCACATATAGGTGTCGAGCACAACGATGCTCAGCCCAGGGCAGGGAACCGTATAGTCCCATCTGATGACATCAGGCCCGTGAAAGCGGGCCCAATCACGCCCGCTCCTAAAATCTTCCTCGCCCGGTAAGCCCAGATGCTTGATGAGGCGAGCGAGCGGTTCCGGAGGAGACACGGTTCCTGTCCGTTCTGCTTGCGACCAAGCAGTCACCGCGGTGAGGAGCGCCTGGCCGGGACCGGTCTCGTATCGTTCCGGCGTGTTGCCCCATCCCTGACAGAGTGCATAGGCGGCTAACGCATTTTGGTAGACCCGTCGTCCCATGGGTTTGGCCAGGACCGATTCCACCCATTCAGCCGTGATATTCCAACTGTTGGAGAATTCATGATCGTCGAAGATCATATAGGTTGCGATGTTGGCGAATGCCCGGCGCACGGCCGGGAGGGTACCCCGGAAGTCGAAGGCTTTTCGCTGATAGTCGAGATCGTCGGGCCACAGACTGTCGGCGAATGCAAGGAGATGAAGGGCCAACGACTCCCCCATACCGAAGAGATGTCGAAGGGAGGGCCAAGGACCTGTATTGCTCAGCCCGGCATTGTCGAGCGCATATTCCCATCGCACGCCGGACATCGCGCTGAGCCTTTTGTCGACGCCCGGCATGGTTTCATCCCAGCCGAGGAGTGTCGAGGCCGCGTCGAGGGCGATCTCAAAACAAGCCCGTTCACACCCGTCGTTGTAAATATTGTCGCCGGTCAGGAAGAGCATATGAGGACGTTGCCCGTTAGAATGGAACGATTCCCGAAGAATATGGTCCGCCGCTGCAAGGGCATCACTGTGTTCCCCCCCGATTTTGCGGCAGGAGCCATGGAGCAAACGCAGATCATCGAGGGAGGCGGGAGGCAACATGAAACTGGGTCGCGAAGGGCCGCCGTCACTGACATAGGTCAGCTTAGCCCTGGCATCGTCAACTGTAGCGGCGACGATTCGCGGGGTCAACAAGGTACTGCCGCTTGGGATGTCATCGCTGCCGTCACTGTGATCAAACGTGAGGTTGTATTGGTAGGCTTTCCCGGCTGTGAAGGGGGTGCTGGGCTTTGCCGTAATGCAGGCAATGTGAAGATTGGCGCCGACCGGCAATGTCTCGCGCACGCCACTGGCCACAACAGCGCCACCGGGCGCATCCCCATCGTAGACTTCCAGCTTGATACGCCGTTGTCGTCGTAACGCGATCCACACGGTGGCGCCGGTCGGCTCAACCCGTCGCACCATCGGACCTGCCAACACCAACGGAAGCCCGTTCAATCGATCTTTGAGCGGGGTGAAGCTCATCGCTCGAAGCTCCCTGTGCGTATGACTGAAATGAACTGGTGTGGCCAACTCGAGAAGCAGTGCTGCGAATGCCTCAGAACTGTCCTGAGATATTCTCGAGGCGCGATGGCGGGTGGCATCGTCGAAACCTACGCCGCTCAATCAAATGTGTCAACATCGCACTTTGCTAAACGCGCAAGGTGCAGATGTGAAAAATTGCGTTGTCATTACGAGCAATACGTGCGCGTATGCCGTGTTCGCCAGCCGAGGGTATCGTTCACTCGCTACGTGAGGAGATTGGCTCAGCCCATCTGCTCTATCCGCTGGAGTTGGCTAACGATTCAGATGGCGCTGTGTGGAAACCGCTCTCGTCAATTCGTGGTGTCAATGTCCGGTTCTCGCCCTGAGAAGGTCGATGATTCCCCAGTGTGGATCCTAAAAAATCACCCTACGATCTCTGTACAGAGAACGGAAATCGTGGAAGCATTTTTGGATTGCGCGAGGACCTCGCACTCACACGTGGAGAGATCCGGATTAGGAGTCGATGTCCGCTCTAGAGGAAGGGGCTCTTTCTTGGAGAAAGATCCCCTTCCAGTCTGTAGTGGGATCTCTTGATTACTTGTTGGTCTGCCCGGTTAGTTGACGACCACTTCAACCCGTCGATTTTTTGCGCGACCCGCCGTCGTGTTGTTGCTCGCTACAGGATCACTGTCACCATGGCCGACCGCCGTCAGATTGGATACACCCCCATCCCTCAGTGCTTGAG
>Ga0224500_10000411_pt1 | contig 29928 bp, 26 predicted proteins | sample SF_Oct11_sed_USG_FD_168126 | JGI IMG/M metagenome (GOLD analysis project Ga0224500, IMG submission 168126) | Sediment microbial communities from San Francisco Bay, California, United States - SF_Oct11_sed_USGS_4_1 | ecosystem: Environmental > Aquatic > Marine > Sediment | place: USA: California... | reverse complement strand
AGGCTGAAGCCGTTGACGAAGGCCACGTCCTGCACCGCCGGTTCGGCGGCGAGGATCTTCTCCGCCTTCTCGCCCAGGGCGGAGACGTAGCTCTGGCTCGCGGTGTCCGGCGCCTCGACGACGACGCAGAAGTAGCCCTGGTCCTCGTCCGGCACGAAGCTGCCCGGCAGCACGCGGAACAGGATCAGGATGCCCGCGATCACCGCGCCGAAGGCGGCGAGCGCGAGCGGCCAGCCGCGCACGAGGCGCGCCACGCCGCCGACGTAGCCGTCGGTCAGGCGCGCGAAGGTCGCCTCGAACCAGCGGAAGAAGCCCCGCCTCTCGCCGTGGTGCGCGCGGATGATGATCGCGGCGAGCGCCGGGGAGAGCGTGAGCGCCATCACGCCCGAGATCACCACCGAGATGGCGATGGTGACGGCGAACTGCTGGTACAGCGTGCCGGTGACGCCGCCAAGGAACGCCACCGGCAGGAACACCGACACCAGCACCAGCACGATGGAGATGAGCGCGCCGGCGATTTCGGTCATCGCGCGCTTGGCGGCCTCGAGCGCCGGAAGACCGTGCTTCGCCATGTTGGTCTCGACGTTCTCCACGACCACGATGGCGTCGTCCACCACCAGTCCGATGGCGAGAATCAAGCCGAACATGGTCAGCATGTTCACGGAGAAGCCGAGCAGGTGCATGCCGACGAAGGTGCCGACGATGGACACCGGCACCGCGAGGATCGGGATGACGGTGGCACGCAGGCTCTGCAGAAACAGGAACACCACGGCGATGACCAGCACCACCGCCTCGAAGAAGGTGTGCACCACCTTGTCGATCGAGTTGAGGGTGAACAGGCTCGTGTCCAGCGTCACCTTGTAGTCCAGGCCCGTCGGGAACTGGCGCTTCAGTTCCTCCATGCGCGCGCGCACCGCCCTGGCCGTCTCCACCGCGTTCGCGCCGGGCTGCTGGTAGATGCCGATGGTGGTCGCCGTCCTGCCGTTCATGCGACTGGCGATCGAGTAGTCGCGCTTGGCGAGCTCGGCGCGACCGATGTCGCGCACGCGCACGATGGCGGTGCCCTGCTGCGCCGCGCGCACGATGATGTTCTCGAACTCCTCCGGCTTGGTGAGCAGCCCCTGCGCGGTGACGACGAAGGTCTGCTGCACGCCGGCCGGCGTGGGCTGCGCGCCGATCTGGCCGATGCCGAAGGTCTGGTTCTGGCTCTGGATGGCGTTGGCCACCTCCTGCACCGAGATGCCGAGCTGCGCCATGCGGTCGGGCCGCAGCCAGATGCGCATGGCGATGTCGGGCAGACCGAACACCGAGGCGCGGTTGGCGCCCGGCACGCGCTTGAGCTCCTCCAGCACGTAGAGGTTGGCGTAGTTGTCGATGTAGGTCGAGTCGTAGCGGTCGTCCGGCGAGAAGATCGACAGCACCATCATGATGCTGGAGGACTTCTTCTCCACCGTGACGCCCTGCTGCGAGACCACCTGCGGGACGAGCGGCAGCGCCTGGCTGACGCGGTTCTGCACGTTCACCTGGTTGATGTCGGGGTCGCTGCCTGGCTTGAAGACGACGCTGATGGTGACGTTGCCGCTCGAGGAGCTGACCGAGTTGAAGTACAGCAGGTTGTCCACGCCGTTGATCTGCGCCTCGATGGGCGCCGCCACCGTGCTGGCGATCACCTCCGCGGTGGCGCCCGGGTAGCGCGCGTCGATCGATACCTGCGGCGGCGCGAGCTCCGGGTACTGCGAGATCGGCGCCACCCACATGGCCACCGCCCCGCCGAGCAGGATGAGGATGGAGATGACCGACGACAGGATCGGCCGGTCGATGAAGAAGTGGGTGAACACGGCGCCGCGCGCCTACTTCTTCGCCGCCGCGTCCGGCTTGGCCGCGCCGGGCTTGTCGGCGGCGCCGCCCGCCTCGACGACCCTGACGGACTGCCCCGGCACGACCCGCAGCACGCCCTCGACCACCACGCGGTCGCCGGCGTGCAGGCCGCTCAGGATCACGATCTCCCTCTCGCCGTAGTAGTCACCGACCACCACCGGGCGCACTTCCGCGGTGCCGTCCTGCTTGACGACATAGACGAGGTGGCCGTTCGAGCCCTGCTGCACGGCGAGCTGCGGCACGACGATCGCGCCCGGCCGCGTCGCGCCCTTCACGTACGCGGTGACGAACATCCCGGGGCGCAGCTCCCGCTGCGGATTGGGCAGCACGGCGCGAACCAGGAAGGATCCCGTCTCCGAGCTGAACGACGGGTCGGCGAAGTTGATCTTCCCGGAGTGCGGATAGCGCGAGCCGTCGGACAGCACGATGTCCACGGTGTACTCGTTGCCGGCAGGTGCGATGACACGCTTCTGCTCCCGCTCGACGCGCCACTTGGCGGTCTGGTTCTGCGACACGCTGAACGTGACCCAGACCGGGTCCATCGCCGCGACGTAGGTGAGGTTGGCGCTCTCGGACATCGAGTTGACGAAGGCGCCCTGCCGCTGCAGCGCGCGGCTCGCCAGCCCCGTTACCGGCGAGCGGATGGTCGCGTAGCCCAGATTGAGCTCCGCTTCTTTCACCTTCGCCTGCGCCGAGAACACGGCCGCCTTCGCATTGTCGAACTCGCCCTGCGCGCGGTCCAGGTCGGCCTGCGAGAGCGCGTTCTTCTCGGCGAGCGGCTTGACGCGCCCGAGGTTCGCCTGCGCGGTCTTCAGGCGCGCCTCCTGCGCCTGCAGCTCGCCACGCGCAGCCTGCAGCTGCGCCTGGAACGGCTTCGGGTCGAGCTGGAACAGGAGCTGCCCCTCCTTCACCACCTCGCCTTCCTGGTAGGCGATGCGGTCGAGAAACCCCGACACGCGCGCGACGATGTCCACCTGGCGCGAGCTCTCGGTCTGCGCGACGAAGCTCGGCACGAAGGGGATGTCCTTCGGCTCCACGGTGATCACCCTCACCTGCGGCACCGGGCGCTGCGGCGGCGGCGCCTCCTTCGAGCAGCCGCCTGCGAGAACGGCGAGCGCAACAAGGGCGAGCGCCGGAGAACGGAGCGTGATTGCGGACATGTGGGGAGCCCCCGGCGATTCTGCGACCAGCCCGCGGGCGGCGCTTGACCTAGGTCAAGCGCCAATCCCCCATGGCCGCAAGTCAATCGCTACGCGGGCCTGCGGCCGGCGTACGCCGCTTGCAGCAGCGCGCGCACCGCAGCTTGCTCGATCGGCGCGGGATTGGGGTAGGGCAACTGCGTGGCGAGCTCGGCGGCGCGCTCCAGGCCATCGGCCGGCATGCCGATGTCCGCGAGACGCATCTTAAGGCCGAGCTTCATCTCCAAGTCGTAGAGACCGCTCGGCGCATCCTGCGCGCCGAGCGCGCGCGCGACGCGCGCCATCGCCTCGGGCGCGGCGTCCCGGTTGTAGCGCGCCGCGTGCGGCAGCACGATGGCGTGCGTCTCCGCGTGCGGCAGGTTCCAGGTGCCGCCCAGCGTGTGGCAGAGCTTGTGGTGCAGTGCCATGCCGGCCGAGCCGAGCGCGATGCCGGCGAGCCAGGCGCCGTACAGCGCCTCGCTGCGCGCCTCGATGTCCGCCGGATCCTTCACGACGATCGGCAGCGCCGCCGCGAGCGCGCGGATGCCCTCCTCCGCCATGAGCGAGATGACCGGATTGGCGTCCTGCGCATAGAGCGCCTCGACGCAGTGCGCCATGGCGTTCATGCCGCTCGCCGCCGAGGTCGCCGGCGGCAGGCCGAGCGTCAGCGCGGGGTCGTAGATCACCGTCTTCGGCAGCATGCGCGGGTCGCGCTGCGTGCGCTTCAGGCCGCCTTCGGTGAAGCCCTGGATCGGCGTCATCTCCGAGCCGGAATAGGTCGTCGGCACGGCGAGCACCGGTAGGCCGGAGGTGAGCGCGATGGCCTTGCCGAGGCCGATGGTCGAGCCGCCGCCGATCGCCACGCAGCAGTCGGCGCCGAGCTCGCGCGCGAAGCGGCGCGCGTCCTCGGCGAGCTCCACCGGCACGTGCATCACCGCCTTGTCGTACAGGCCCGCGCAGCGCGCGCCGAGCGGGGCCGTCAGGCGTCGCGCGTCCGCCGCGCGGCCCGGCGTGGAAAGCACGAGCGCGCGCCGCGCGCCGAGCGCGTCCACCTCCGCGGCGAGCTGCGAGACGCTGCCCGCACCGAAGACCACGCGCGTCGGCAGGCCGGTGTAGGTGAACGGCTTCATTCCCGCCTGCGCAGTCTAGCGAGCCGCCGGCGGAAGTCGAGCGCAAGCAGGAACAGCCCCGCCGCCGCGGCGGCAAAGACCGGCCGCGCGCCGCTCGCGTCCACCACGATCGACGCGAGCCACACGCCCGCCGACTGCCCGGTGAACAGGCTGCACGCGAACAGCGCGAGCGCGCCGCCGCGCGCCTCGGGCGCCATCTGCGTGGCGTGCACCTGCAAGGTGTTGTGGAACATGTAGATGCCCGCGCCGAGGGCCACCAGGCAGGGCAGCGCCCAGCCCGGCGCGGGCGCCGCGGCGAGCCCGACAAAGCCGAGCGCGATCAGCAGGCCGCCGCCAAGCACCAGCCCGCGCTCGCCGAGGCGCGCCACCACGGGGCCCGCGCTGGTGCCATAGGCGAGCGCGCCGAGCGAGAACGCCGCCACCATGCTGCCGGCCGCGCCGAGGCTCAGGTCGTGGCGCAGGTGCAGGTCGAGCGCGACGAACGCGAGCGCGCCGTAGAACAGCCCGCCCTCGATGCACACGGTGGCGAGGACGACGCGCACCCAGCGCAGGTGGATGAGCATGGCCATGCGCCGGAAGGCCTCGGCGAGCGAGGTGCGCTGGCCGGTCCTGGCGTGTGTCTGCGGATTGCCGCGCAGCTCCAGGTAGAGCAGCAGCGCTACGCCGGCGTAGAGCGCCGTGAGGAGCCAGAACATCGCGCGCCAGCCGAGCCGCTCGCCGAGCAGGCCCGCGGCCGCCGTAGCGAAGGCGACGCCGAGCATGTGCCCGATGAGAAAGCGCGCCAGCACCGGCTGGCGCTTCTCGTAGGGCACCGCATCGCCGATCCAGGCCATGGCGAGCGGCACGATGGCGCCGACCGTCGCGCCGGTGGCGAAGCGCGCCGCGACCAGCGTGCCGAGCGACGGGGCGAGCGCGCAGGCGAGGTTGCCCAGGGCCGAGATGGCCGTCACCCAGAACACCATGCGGTACTTGCCGATGCGGTCGGCGATCGGTCCGTTGACGAGCTGCAGCAGGCCGTAGGCGACGGCGAAGCCGGTGATGACCGCAGAAGCGCCGCCCGGCGTGGTGCCGAACTGCGCGGCGATGAGCGGCAGCAGCGGGTCGGTGCCGCGCAACGCGGCGGCGCTCGCGAACGCGGCGAGCGAGAGCAGCAGGACGGCGCGGGCGGGCATCAGGCCCGGCGCGTGGCGACGATCACGCCCGCGAGGATGGTGGCGAAGCCCACGGCGTGGAACGGCCGGAACGCCTCGTCGAGGAACAGGATCGCGAGCGCGGTGCCGAACAACGGCAGCAGGTGCAGCGTGATGCCGGCGACGTTGGCGCCGACGATGGCCACGCCGCGGTTCCAGCAGATGAAGGCGAGGATCGAGGCGAACACGGCGATATAGGCGATACCGAGGGCGGCCTCGGTCCCCGGCCAGCGCGGTGGCGCGAGCACCGCCGCCGGCACGAGCAGCAGCGTGCCGAGCGCCGAGATCGCGAACAGGAAGCCGAGTCCGCCCAGCTCGGCCGGCCGGCGCTTGAGCAATACCGAGTACAGGCCCCACACCGGCATCGCCAGGAGGATCCAGGCGTCGCCCGCTTGCACCTCGAGCGCGAGCAGGCTCGCCGGCTCGCCGCGCGACAGGATGACCAGGATCCCGGCGAGCGAGAGCGCGAGGCCACCGAGCTGGCGCGGCTTGGCGCGCTCGCGCTCCAGGATCCAGGAACAGGCGAGGATGAAGAGCGGCAGCGAGGAGTTGAGCAGGATTCCATTCACGGTGGTGGTCGAGCGCAGCCCCAGGTACACCAGGGCATGGAACAGCGACACCCCGGTGAGCGCGAGCAGGAGCAGGATGGGCCAGTGCCGGCGTATCACCGGCCATTGCGCGGCGAGCGACGGCAGCGTGAATGGCGCGAGGATCAGCGCGGCGATCGCCCAGCGCACGAAGTTGAGCGTGAACGGCTCTATCGCCTCGCGCAGCGCGCGCCCGATCACCCAGTTGCCGGCCCAGAAAAGCATCGCCAGCGCGAGCAGCAGGAAGGCGAAGCCGCGCGAGGCCGGCATTACGCGTCAGCCGCCGGTCGCCTTCTTCACCCCCGGCCGCGCGGCCATCTCCCCGCCCCAGCGCGCCACGTTCGCCAGGCCCTCGAAAAGGTCGGCCGCCACGCCCTTGATGCGGGCGTAGCCGGCGTAGAGCGAGAAGTCGGCGATCGTCACCTCGTCGCCGGCGGCGTACCGGTGCCTGGCGAGCTTCTGGTCCCACACCTCGAACAGCGCGCGCAGCCGTTCCTTGAACAGCTGCATGCTCGGCGCGTGCGGCTCCTTCGAGCGCGCGATGCCGAAATACGCGCCGAAGATCGGCGTCACGTCGGTCGAGGCGACCATCAGCGCCTCGAGCATCGCGGCGCGCGCCGCCGGGTCCCGGGGAATGAACTTGCCGGACTTCTCCGCGCAGTACATCAGGATGGCGGTGGACTGCGAGAGCGTGAGCGGCTTGCCGCCGGGGCCGTCGCGGTCCACGATCACCGGGATCTGGCCGTTCGGGTTCATGGCGAGGAACTGCGGCGTCTTGTGCTCGCCCTTGTCGAGCGCGACCGGGTGGAACGTGTAGGCGAGGCCCGTTTCCTCCAGGGCGATGCGCGCGCGCATGCCGTTGGAGGTGCCGGCGGCGTAGAGGTCGATCATCACTTCTCCTTCACAGGTTGAATTCCCGCATGGCGTGCTCGCGCAGGCGGCCTTTCTGCACCTTGCCGCTCGCGGTCATGCCGATCGTTTCGAAGTCGCGCACGATGCGAAGATAGCGCGGCACGCGGAAGTTCGCGCAGCGCGCCTTCACCCAGGCGATCAGCGCCTCTTCCGTCGCCGACGCGCCGGCCTTGAGCTGCACGTACGCGCACGGCACCTCGCCCAGGCGCGCATCCGGCACGCCCACCACCTGCGCCACCGCCACCGCAGGGTGCGCGAGCAGCACCTCTTCCACCTCCGCAGGCGCGACGTTCTCGCCGCCGACGCGGAACACATCTTTCAGCCGCCCGATCATCTTCAGGCGCCCGCCGGGATGGAGCTCGCCCAGGTCGCCGGTGCGCAGGAAGCCGTCGGGGGTGAAGGCCTGCGCCGACGCCTGCGGATTCTTGTAATAGCCGCGCATCACGCTCCAGCCGCGCACCTGGATCTCGCCGTCCACGGTGCGCAGGTGCAGCCCGGGGAGCGGTGTCGCCAGGCCTTGCACGCGCAGCGCCTCCGCATCGCGCCAGTCGCTCATGACGACGTTCGGCGAGGCTTCCGAGAGGCCGTAGGCCGCGCAGACGTGCTTCGCGCCGAGCACGTCGATGATCCTGCGCATCGTCTCCTCGCCAGCGGCCGCCCAGCCGCCGCGCAAGGCGAGCCTGCGCTTCGGGAAGTCGGCGTGGCCCATGAGCAGCTGGAAGATGGTGTCGTTGCCCGAGGTGAGCGTGCAGCGCTCGGCTTCCATCATCGCGAGCGCCGCGCCCGCCTCGAAGGTCGGCAGCGTGACGAGGCAGGCACAGTGCACGAGCGACATGAGCGCCGAGAGCGTCGAGCCACCGACGTGGAAGAACGGCCGGCAGTTGAAGTAGCGGTCATCGGCGCGGATGCCGATACGCTCGCCAGCCGCCCAGGCGTTCCTCAGCATGCTGTCGTGCGTCAGCATCACGCCCTTCGGATAGGCCGTGGTGCCGGAGGTGAACTGGATCAGCAGCAGGTCGCCTGGCTTGACCTTCGAGGGAATCCTCTGCCCGCGGTCGCCCGCGGCAAAGCGGCGCCACGAGTCCTCGCCGAGAATGATCCTGTGCTTCAGCTTCGGCGCGCGCACCTTGCGCAGCATCGCGGCGTAGTCGTTGTTGAGAAAGCGGGACGCGAGGAAGATCGCCTTGCAGTCGGCCTGGCGCAGGCAGAACTCGAGCTCGGCGGCCTTGAAGCGCGTGTTGACCGGCACGGCGACCACGCCGAGCAGCGCCGCGCCGTAGAACAGCGTGAGCCAGACCTCGTCGTTGCCCATGAGGATGGCGGCGTGGTCGCCTTTGCGCAGGCCCAGCGCGTGCATGGCGCGTGCGACGCGCTGCGCGGACTCGCGCAGCTCGCCGTAGGTGAGGCGCCGCGTCGGCGTGGCCACGGCCTCGGCGCCGCGCGGCGCCGCCGCGAGGAAGTCGCCGAGCGTGCGCGGCGTCCAGTCGCTCACTTGCGGCCCAGCCAGTCGCCCGTGGCCAATTGCTCCTCGATCGCCGCGAGCTCGACCGCCAGCGCGCCTTGCGGGTCACGCTCCACGCCGCGGTCGATCGCGCGCTTGGCAAGGCGCAACGCGCCCGCCGGCGCCTCGAGGATCGTCTTCGCGATCTCGGCGAGCGCGGCCTGCAGCCGCTCCGGCGCGACCACGCGGCTGACCAGGCCGTGGCGCTCCGCTTCTTCCGCGCCGAGCATGCGCCCGGTGAACATCAGGTCCTTGGCAAGGCGCTTGCCGAGGATGCGCGGCAGGCGCTGGGTGGCGCCCACCGTGCCGCGGAGCGCTTCGGGAATGCGGAACGATGCCGCAGGCGTGGCGACGATGAAATCGCAGGCCGCGGCGATCTCGCAGCCCGAGCCCACCGCCGGGCCTTCGACCACCGCGATCGCCGGCATCGGCAGCGCCTCGAGCGCCGCGTAGGCGGCGAAGGCCTTCAGGCGCCGCTCGCGCACCTGCGCCTCGCTCATGCCCTCGCGCTCCTTCAGGTCGGCGCCCGCGCAGAACACCGGGCCCGCGGCGCGCACGAAGACGAGCTTCACGGATGCATCCAGACCCTCGGCCGCCCTGCGCAGGTCCTCGCACATCGCGAGATCGAGCGCGTTGCGGCTCGCGGGCCGGTCGAGCGTGAGGGTCGCCACGCCGCTTCCCGCCTCGACGCGAACGGTCATATCGCCTTCTCCCGGCGCAGGGCGGCGATGCGCTCGTCGCTGTAGCCGAGCCGCTCCTTCAGGATCGCCTCCGTATGCTCGCCGAGCGCGGGCGGCGCGCCGATCGCCGGATCGTCCCAGCCGAGGAACTTGTAGGGCAGCGCGAGCGCCTTGAACTCGCCCACGCCCGGGTAGTCGAAGCTGCCCACCATGCCGCGCGCGCGCACCTGCGGGTCGGCGAGCACCTCGGCGACGTCGTTCACCGGCCCCACCGGCACGTCGGCGGCGTCGAGCTTCCCGATCAGCTCCGCGCGCGTGAGCTTCGCCACCGCCGGCGTGAGCAGCGCCATCACCTCTTCGCGATGCGCTACGCGCGACGCGTTGGTCGCGTAAATGGGGACAGTCCCCAATTGCAGCGCCTTGCACAGCGGCTCCCAATGCTGGTCGCTCGCCGTGATGTGCGCGTACTTGCCGTCGGCGCAGCGGAACGTGGCCGAGGGCACGCGCCCGGGGTGCTCGGTGCCCAGTCTTTGGGGAATTTCGCCGAGAGCGAAATACCGGGCGGCGGCCAGGGTCAGCAGGCTCACCTGCCCGTCGAGCATGGAGAAGTCCACGTAGGCGCCGTGGCCTGCCTTCTCGCGTCCGGCAAGCGCGGCGAGGATGGCGATCGCCACCCACAGGCCCGAGGTGAGGTCGGCGACCGGCAGCCCCGGCTTCACCGGCCCGCCGCCCTTCTCGCCCGTGAGGCTCATCAGGCCGCCCATCGCCTGGAACACCGTGTCGTAGCCCTTCTTCTGCGCGTAGGGGCCGCTCTGGCCGAACCCCGTGCAGGAGACATAGACGAGCTTCGGGTTGAGGGCGGAGAGCGCGGCGAAGTCCAGGCCCTGGCGACCGAGCGTGCCCACGGGAAAGTTCTCGACGAGCGCGTCGGCCTGCTGCGCGAGCTCGCGGATGATGCGCCGCCCGCCGTCGCTCCTCAGGTTCGCCGTGATCGAGGCCTTCGACCGGTTGCAGGCGAAGAAGTAGGCGCTGTCGCGCGCGAGCTGCGGCTCGAAGCCCCGCGTCTCGTCCCCGCTGCCCGGTTGCTCGACCTTGATCACGGTGGCGCCGAGCTCGGCGAGGACCATGCTGGCGAACGGGCAGGCGAGCACGCGCGACAGGTCGAGGATCGTCAGGTGCTGGAGCGGCTTCATCTCAGCGCAGCAGCAGCAGCCCGATGCCGGCGAGCACGATGAGCGCGCCGCTGACGGTGCGCGGCGTCAGCTCCTCGCGGTTCTTCAGGATCCACACGCTCACCGGGAAGATGACCAGCGGCGTGGTGTGCACCACGAGCACCGCGAGCGCGATCTCGATGCGCGTCATGGCGAGCGAGATGAAAATCGAGCCGAGCGAGGTGAACACCCCGCAGCCGATGAACAGCAACACTGTCGTGCGGTCGGCGCCGCGCAGCTGCCTGGCGATCCCGGCCCAGTTGCGCGTCACCAGGAACTGGCAGGCGAGCGCCGCGAGCGACCCGACCACGGTGCCGAGCGCCGCCTCGTCCCAGTTGCGCATGGCGATGCCGCGCAGCACGTTGCCGAAGCCGAAGCCGGCGACCGTGAGCAGGCCCGCCAGCAATCCGCGGCGCAGCACCTGCTTGGAGGGCGCGTGCAGCGAGCCCGCCCGCGGCTGCGTGAGCCACAGCCCCACCCACACGAGCGCCATCAGCGCGATCTCGTAGGGACCGAGGATCTCGCCCGCGAGCAGCCACGCGCCGATCAGCGCGAACGCGGGCGCAGTCGAGTGGAACACGCTCGCGCGCGCGGGGCCGAGCAGCTTCACCGTGTCGAAGAGGAACCTGCGGCCAAGGAAGATGCCGATCACGCCGCCGATGGCGAACAGCCCCGCGCCCTTCCAGTGCCAGGTGTAGGGCGCGGCGCGCACGCCCAGTTCCACTGCGAACAGGGCCGCGGGAAAGAGCACGTTGGTCGCCAGCACGATGAAGAAGCCCGCCTCCACCGACAGCCGTGCCACCGCGTAGCGCGTGAGGACGATGTTGGTGGCGAAGGACAGCATCGCCAGGAGTGCGTAGGCAACGCCCATGGCTCATGGCTTGCGGAACGCGCGCATCCTCTGGTTGGCCTCGCGCCCGCGCTCGAGCGCCTGCGCGAGCGGCAGGTCGGCCGCCTCGTGGAACAGCTGCTTGGTGAGCCGCATCGCCGGCCGACTCACGGCGGCGAGCTTCCCGGCGAGCGCGAGCGACTCGTCCATGAGCTGCGCCGCGGGCGCGACGCGATTGACGAGCCCGAGCTGGAGCGCGCGCTGCGCGCTCACCGGCTCGCCGAGCGCCACCAGCTCGAACGCCGCCTTGCGCCCGGCCTGGCGCACGAGGTTGGCCATCACGATCGCGGCGACGATGCCGTGGCGCGTCTCGGGATAGCCGAGCGTCGCGCCTTCCGCCATCACCGCGAGGTCGCCCGCGATCGCCAGCCCCGCGCCACCGCCCATCGCCGCCCCGTTGATCGCCGTGACGACGGGCTTGGTGAGCTTCGGAAAAGCGAGGTGCAGCTGCATGGTGAGCTCGGCGCGCGCCTCCACGAGAGGCTGCTTTTCCGGAGTGAGGTCCTTGAACTCGGCGAGATCCGCGCCCGCGCAGAAGCCCTGCCCAGCGCCGGTCAGTACTACGCAGGCGACCGACTCGTCGGCGTCCGCCGCACGCAGCGCATCGAGCAGCGCCTGCGTGAGCGCCGTGTTCAGCGCGTTGCGCTTCTCGGGACGGTTCAGGGTCAGCACCCGCACCGCACCAAAGTTACTAGCAGGGACAGTCCCCATTTAAAGTCTCGCCAGCCGTAGTCGTGCCTCTTCCAGCTCGGCAACCAGCCGTCGCACCACTTCCGCGGCGGGCAGGATCTCGTCCACCAGGCCCGCGGACTGGCCGGCCTCGACCTTGCCCCATTCGACGTCGCCCTCCAGCGCCGCCCGCTTCAAGCTGGAGGCCTTGAAGAGCGCGTCGAGCTCGGCCTGCGGCGCGCCAGCGCGCTCGGCGGCGCTGAACTTCTCGGAGAACGCGTTCTTCAGCTGCCGGATCGGCAGTCGCCCGCGCGCGACCAGCGTGGAGCTGTCCACGTCCGCGGCGAGCACTGCGCGCTTGTAGTTTTCGTGCACGCTCGCTTCCGGCGTGGCGATGAATCGCGTGCCGAGCTGCACCGCGTCGGCGCCGAGCGCAAGCAGCGCGGCGATGCCCGCGCCGTCGGCTACGCCGCCACTCGCCACCACGGGGATCCGCACTTCCCTCACCACGCGGCGCACGAGGACAAGCGTCGTCACCTCGGAAGGCGGCGGATGGCCGCCCGCCTCCATGCCGTCCACGACCAGCGCATCCACTCCCGCGGCCTCGGCCTTCTTAGCGTGTTCGACCGACGCGACGACGTGCAGCCACCTGGTACCGATCGCGCGGAAGCGCGCCAGGTGCTCGCGCGGCCCGCCCTGCGAGGCGACCATCACGGGGATGCGCGCCTCGAACGCGATGTCGAGCAGCTCGGCGGCGCGCGGATTGTTGAGCGGCACGTTCACCCCGTAGGGCTTGTCGGTGCCGATCCTGATGTCGGCGAGCGCCTTGCGGAAGTCGTCGGGCCGCATCGGGCCCGCGGCGATCACGCCCAGGCCGCCCGCGTTAGACACGGCGATGACCAGCGGCGCATTGGACGACGCCCAGCTCATCGCCGCCTGGATGACCGGGTGGCGGATGCCGAGCAGCTCGGTGATGCGCGTCTTCATTTCGGCGCGCCCTCGCGCTCGATGAACTCGCGCGCGCGCGCCGCGAGCTTGTCGAGCGCCGCATCGAAGGCGGCACGCTCCTTCTCGGACAGGCAATCGAGGAAGGCGTCGTTCCGCTCGGCCGCGGCGCGGATCAACCCGTGGTACAGCCCGCGGCCGGCGCGCGTGAGGGTGAGTCGCACGCCGCGCGCGTCCTCGGCGTCGATCGAGCGCAGCACGAGGCGCCGCGCGGTGAGGCCCGAGATCACGCGGCTCATCTGGCTCTTGTCCACGCCGGCGGCGGCGGCAAGCGCGTTGAGCGACTGCGGCTCGCGCGTGCCACCGAGCAGCGCGATCGCGCGCCACTCCCACAGGCTGACGCCGAACTCGCGCCGGTAGCGCAGCTCCGCGCCGCGCGACAGCAGGTTCGCGACGACGTGCAGCCGGTACGAGAGCAGCGCCCGGATGCCGGGCAGCTCAGTCGTCGAAGAAGGGGGTTTCATGCGCGCCGCGCAGCTTCAGGTCGAAGCGATAGCGCCCGAGCGCCTCCTCGCGCGCCACCAGGAGCTTGCGGCGCGCCTTCGGCACCGCACGGTACACCGGGTCCGCCTCGTTGGCCTGCTCGCCGGGGAAGAACATGGTGGTCTTCAGGATTCGCATCAGCCCGGAAAACATCAGCATCACGTTCACGTGACGCGCGCGCCCCTCGGGCGCGCCGGGGCGGATGGTGCGGAACGCGTAGCGCCCCTCCTTGTCGGTGGCCGCGCGCCCCCAGCCGAAGAACTTCGTGTCGGCCTCGCGGTGCCGCGGGTCGGCGACATGGCGGTAGATGCCGTTCGCGTCCGCCTGCCAGATCTCGACCACCAGGTTGTCGAGCGGCGTGCCGTCCTCCTGGCGCACGGTGCCCGCGATCTCGATCACCTCGCCGTCGGCCTTGCGGTCCTCGAGCTGCGAGAGGTCGTTCGCCCCCGCGTCCACGTAGCGCGGGGGAAAGAAGGGGCCGATGGTCGCTTCGCCGCTCGGGATCAGGCGCCGCCGCACCGCCTTCCTCTTCTTCACGGCTGCGACGGCGTGGCCTTGCGGCCGCGCAGCACGATCTGGTGCTCGAACACGAGCGCGTTCGCAGGGTCGCCGGTGGGCGGCACGAGGCGCGCGACCAGCCGCGCGCGCGCCGCGGTATCGGGCACCGCGTTGAGGATGCGGTCCTGGCCGTTGAGCGGCTCCCCGGGAAAGTACATCTGCGTCACCAGGCGCGACAGCCAGACCTTGCCGAAGATGGAGAAATGGATGTGCGGCGGCCGCCACCAGCCGTCCTTGGTGGGCACCGGATAGGCGCCGGGCTTCACCGTGCGCAGCTCGAGCAGGCCGCGCTCGTCGGTCAGCAGGCGCGCCGCGCCGTAGAAGTTGCGGTCCACCGGCGCGTGCTCGTCGTCGTTCGGGTGGATGTAGCGCCCCGCGCCATTCGCCTGCCAGATTTCGACCACGGTGCCGCCGACCGGCGTGCCGTCCTCGTCCACCACCCGCAGCTTCAGGTGCATCAGCTGGCCGATCGCCTGCGCCTCGCCATGCCCGGCGATGTCGCCGCCCAGCAGCTTCACGCGCTTCGCCACCTCCGACGGGCCGGTGAGCTCGGACAGCGTGGGCGGGCGCCGGATAAGCGGCTGCTTCGGGTTGCGCCACGGCGTCTGCGGATAACCGGGGACGATGCGCAACGGCTGGGTGCGCTCGTGGCGCGGGACGATGACGTAGGCCATGGGCGCGAGCCTAGCCGGAGATAGTTGACGATGTCAACGATGGCCGCGGCGGCATCCTGCGGTACACTGCCCGCGGGAGGCGGGTCGATGAAGCTCGGATATTTCACCATGCCGCTCCACCCGCCGGGGCGCGCGTGGGGGGAGACGCTGCGCGAGGACCGCGAGGCGATCCTCATGGCCGACCGGCTGGGCTACGCCGAGGCCTTCGTCGGCGAGCACGCCACCGACGCCGCCGAGACCATCACCTCCTGCGTGACGTTCCTCGCCTCGCTGGTGCACGACACGAAGCGCATCAAGCTCGGCACCGGCACGCTCAACCTCCCCAACGCGCACCCGGTGACGGTGGCCACCAGCGTCGCCATGCTCGACCAGCTGCTCGAGGGGCGCTTCCTGATGGGCATCTCGCCCGGCGGCCTGCCGTCCGACATGGAGGCCTACGAGAACCTGGGCAAGGACCGGGCGAAAATGTTCCTCGAGTGCATCAACCACGTGCTCGCGATCTGGGCAGGCGAGGCGCCCTACGACGTAAAGGGCGAGATCTGGAACGTCTCGACCGCGAAGACCATGATCCCCGAGATCGGCCAGGGGATCATCCTGAAGCCCTACCAGAAGCCGCACCCGCCGATCGTGGTGACGGCGGTCGAGCCCTTCTCCAAGGGCGTCACCGCGGCCGCCGCGCGCGGCTGGGACCCGATCTCGGCGAACTTCCTGCTGCCGCAGTGGGTGAAGTCGCACTGGGGCCGCTACGTCGAGGGCTGCCAGCAAGGCGGCCGCGCCGCCGATCCCGCCAACTGGCGCGTGGCGAAGACCGTGTTCGTCGCCGACGACGCGCGGAAGGCGAAGGAATACGGCCGCGGCCCGCAGAGCCCCTACCGCTTCTATTACTCGCAGCTGCTGACGAAGCTCAAGCGCGCCGGGCGCGCCAACCTGTTCAAGGCGTCGAAGGACGCGCCCGACGACTCGGTGACGCTGGACGGCGTGGTGAACGACCTGGTGATCGCCGGGACGGTGAACGAGGTGGTGGATGGCCTGCTCGCGTTCCGCGAGCAGGCGGGCGACTTCGGCACGCTGCTCTACTGCGGCATCGACTGGGCCGATGCGGCGCTCGGCCGCCGCTCGCTCGAGCTGATGGCCGACAAGGTGATGCCCGCGGTGAACGCCGCGCTCGGCGGAGCTCCCAGGCGTGCGTCCGCTCTCTAGCCGCCTGCCGTACTCGGCGATCGTCGACCGGCCGCCGCTCAAGCTGCCGCAGGGCGGGCGCCTCGCCGTGTGGACGATCGTCAACGTGGAGGAATGGTCGATCGAGCGCGCCATGCCGCGCACGGTGCTGCCGCCCCCCTACGGGCAACCGCTGCTCCCGGATCTGCCCAACTGGTCCTGGCACGAGTACGGCATGCGCGTGGGCTTCTGGCGCCTGGCGGAGACGCTGGCGCGCTTCGGCATCAAGGCCACGTTCGCGGTGAACGGCTCGGTGTGCCGCAGCTACCCGCGCATCGCCGGCGCGGCGCGCGACGCCGGCTGGGAGTTCATGGGCCACGGCTTCGTGCAGCGCCCGATGCACCACGTGGAGGACCAGCCGGGCGCAATCCGCGACACGATCGAGGCGATCCGCGAGTTCACCGGCCGCGCGCCGCGCGGCTGGGAGAGCCCGGGGCTGACCGAGACCGCGGACACCATCGACCACCTGGCCGCTGCGGGCATCGAGTACGTCGCCGACTGGGTGGTGGACGACCAGCCCTGCCGCATCGAGACGGCGAGCGGCCAGATCGTCTCGGTGCCCTACACCGTGGAGATGAACGACATCGCCATGATGGCCCTGCAGCACCATCCGTCCGAGGAATGGCTGCGCCGCGGCGTCGACCAGTTCGACCGCCTGTACGCGGAGGGCGAGCGCATCACGCGCGTCATGGCGGTGAGCGTGCACCCGTACATCATGGGCGCGCCGCACCGCATCGGCTACCTGGAGAAGCTCTACAAGCACATCACCGCGCGCCCGGGCGTCATGCTGTGGACCGGTGAGCAGATCCTCGACTGGTATGTCGCGCAAGCCCGCTAGCGCCGCGGCGGCGAGGGCGCCGGATTACGCCGAGCTGCGCGGGCGCGCCGAGCAGCTGCTGCCCGCGCTGCGCGAGCGCGCGGCGAAGTGCGAGGAGCTGCGGCGCATGCCCGACGAGACGCTGCGCGACTTCCACGACGCGGGCCTGTTCCGCTTCCAGCAGCCGAAGCGCGTCGGCGGCTCCGAGCTCGACTTCGTCGCGGTGATCGAGTTCGGCGCGCTGGTGGCGCGCGCCTGCGCCTCGAGCGCCTGGAACCTCGTCAACCTCGGCTCGCACCACCTGCTGCTCGGCATGTTCCCGCCCGAGGCGCAGGACGAGGTGTGGGGCAAGTCGGTCGACACGCTGATCGCCTCCTCGTTCGTCTTTCCCGCCGGTCGCGCGCAGCGCGTGGAAGGCGGCTACCGCATCAGCGGGCGCTGGCCGTTCTCGAGCGGCGTGGATCCGAGCGACTGGAACATGCTCGCCGGGCAGGTGTCTGCGGGCGACGATGCGCCGCCCGAGCAGCGCGTGTTCCTGCTGCACCGCTCGCAGTACGAGATCCACGACACCTGGTTTGCGGGCGGACTGCGCGGCACGGGCAGCAAGGACGTGGAGGCCGCGGACGTCTTCGTGCCCGGGCACCGCACGCTCGCGGTCGCCGACATGAAGGGCGGCGCGACCCCGGGCAGCGTCGTCAATCCGGGACCGCTGTTCCGCATCCCGGTGTTCGGCTTGTTCCCTTACATGCTCTCGGGCGTGGCGCTCGGCATCGCCGAGGGACTGATCGACGACTTCGCCGCCGGCTCCGCCGGGCGCGGCAAGATGACCGGGGCGAAGATCGCCGCCGTGCAGAGCGTGCAGTTGCGCCTCGGCGAGGCGGCGGCTTTCGCGCGCGCCTCGCGCCTGTTCCAGGAATCGAACTGCCGCGAGGCGCAGGCGCTGGTCGCCGCGGGCACGGTGCCCGACCTGAAGGCGAAGGCGCGCTACCGGCTGGAGGGCGCCTACGCGGTGGACTGGGCGGTGCGCGCGGTGGACACCATGTTCATGCTCTCGGGGGCGAGCGGGCTGTACGAGTCCGGGCACGTGGCGCGCGCGTTCCGCGACGCGCACGCGGTCAAGCAGCACTTCTCGTTCAATACCGACGTCGCGGGAACGACCTACGGGCGCGTCGCGCTCGGCCTGCCGAGCGACAACGCGACGCTCTAGCGGGAAAGCTCCGAGGCCTTGAGCTCCGGCTGGATGCCGGCGGCGATCGCTTCCGCGTTCGCGTAGCTGAGCTCCACCTTCACGTCGTTCACCGGGTCCTTGAGGAAGAGCTGGTACAGGCCCTGGTCGTCTACCATGCGCTGCGTGAACGGGATGCCGAGCGCCTGCAGGTGCTCAATCATGCCCTTGAGACCGGTGCCGGAGAACGCGATGTGGTCGATCACGCCCGAGCCGGCCTCGGCCTGCGATTCCTGCCCGAGGTAGCGCTTGCGGTTCTCCGAGACGCCGGCGCCGCCCTGGCTGACGTGCAGCACGTCCTTGTCGCCGAGGTAGAGCCAGACCACCGGGAACTTGAAGTCGGGATGCGGGCCCTCGCGCATGCCGAGCGCCTTCACGTACCAGTCGCGCGTGGCGGCGAGGTCGGTGGTCTGCAGCAGGTAGTGGTCGATGCGCTGGAGCGGCATGCCACAGATGATGCCCGAAATCTCAGGCGAAGCGCGCGCGCACCTCCAGGTCGCGCATGCCGTCGCTGATGTCGCGCACGCCCGGCACGGCTGCCACCACCTCGCGCATGGCGGCGCGGTCCTCGGCGCTGTAGCCGGCGCCGTTGAAGCTCACGGTCGAGCCCTCCGCGCGGACGGTCACCCGCATGCCGCGCGTGCGCGGCGAGTGCCGCAGCGCCGCCTTGACCTGCCAGGAAAGCGCCAGGTCGGCGACCGCCTGGCGCGAGGCCGCGGTCTCCGCGAAGTCGGCCGAGCGGACCACGTGCAGGACCTGCTCGGCGCACTCCGCGACGCTCATGCGCTCGGTGTTCAGCACCAGGTCGTAGTGCTCCGCGTCGGCGAAATTGAAGTTGAAGTGCCGGCGGATGATCGCGGCGTGCGCCTCGTCGTTGTCGCGCACTTCCATCGCCACCTTGTCGGCGTCGTCGGTGCCGAGGCGCTGCATCATGCGGCTCTTGCGCAGCTCGAACGGCGCGCACACCCGCACGCACACGGCATGCGGCACCGAACGCAGCAGGTGCGTCGCGCCCCAGCCGCGGATCACCGCGCCCTTGTCCTGCTGGGCGAGCTTGACGATTTCCTCGGCCGCGAAGATCGACAGGCTGGTCTTGTCGGCCGTCATGCGCTCCAGGATCCCGGCGCTGCCGTCCAGCAGCCGCGTGACGTGGCTCTTGCGCAGCCGCATGCGGTCCGCGAGGTGGTCGACGATCTCCTCGTAATACAGGGGGATGCCCAGGGCTTCGCTCACGCCCTTGGCCACGTCCCTGCCGAGGGACCCCATCTCCCGCGTCATCGCAACGATCGGCATACCACCCTCCCTTTTCGCCCGTACGGCCTGTTATTGACTTTATCGGCGCGTCCGGGCGCCAGTCTACGCCAGGGCTTGAGGAATTGTTTGCCGCGTGTGAGGCCCCGTCAGGGACGGGACGCTAGTTGCGCTTTCTGGCCCGCCCGCCCTCCAGCGTCACGGCCGAGGCCGAGCCCTTGCCCGCCCAGGAGGCGGGGTCGATCACCTCGCCGAGGAAGTTGAGCTCGATGGTGACGTCGTCCGGGTCCCGGAGGAAGATCTGGAACAGCTTCGCGTCCGGAAAGCTGCGGTAGTGCATCTCGACGCCGTGTTTCTGGATGCGCTTCCTGACCTCCTCGGGCTTCTCCGCGAGGAAGGCGATGTGGTCCACCGACCCCGAGCCCTTCGTGCCCCGGGGGTGCTTCTTCAGCAGGAACTGGTCGCGGATGCGGTTGGGCGCCTGCGAGGCGAGGTGCACGCAGATGTTCGGGCCGGCCTTCAGCCAGTAGCCGGGAAAGCCGAAGGCCGGTCGCTCGCGCGCGATCTTCAGGCCGAGGACGTCCTGGTAGAACTTCTTCGTCTTCTGCAGGTTCTTCGCGACCAGCAGGTAGTGGTTCAGCTCGGTGACGGGCATGACGTTTCCTTGTTCCCTCGCGCCTGCCCTGATTGTCGCTCATTGCCCGGCGGGGCGAAAAGAGTCGCGAAACACCGCGTCCGGCAGCGCGCGCAGGAACGCCTGCATCTGCGCGCCGGTCATGGCGATGCCGGTGCGCCGCACCTGCTCGGCATTCGCCTGCTCGAGCCGCGCGAGCATCGCCTCGGCAGTGCGGTCGAGCGCGAGCATCATGCCGAGGGTCCGGCGGGGCATGTTGCGCGGAAAGCGCTCCTCGAGCAGCGCGCCGAACAGCGGCAACTGCCGCGTCGTGTAGGCGAAGTCGCGCTTGAGCGCGTCGCCCGTGGTGTTCCGCAGCCGGTAGCCGCGCTCGTCCATGGCCCAGTACAGGTGCGTGATGACCGCATCGGTCATGCGCGAGCGCTGCGTCTTGCCGAGGTTGCGCCACTCGGCCACCAGCGCCAGGCGCGTCTCGACTTCCAGATCGGAGGGCGCGAAGGACGCCTCGGCGGCGATGCCGATCGCCTTGAGGAAGGCGTCGTTCTTCATGCGCAGCACGGTGCGGTAGCGGGGCAACTGCAGGCCGCCCCCCGAGGCAAGGGCGTAGCCGACAGAGGCCACCTCGGAGCAGAACAGCTCCGCGTCCGCCCGCGGGCCGTCCATCACCATGCCAAAGTCGTAGGGGATGTTGCCGGCGCCCGCGGACGCCTTGCGCACGCGCTCCGCAATCAGGCGCGCGGCCTCGGCGGCGAGCGCCGCGTCCGGATGCCGGAACACCACGGCGCGCGACTTGCCGTCGGTGAGGTATTTCTCCAGCGGCGCGACCACCGAGCCGATCTCGATGTGCGCCTCGATGGTGAAAGCCTCCCTGCTGCCCGGGTCGACGTATACGAGCGCCACGTGGCTGAAGTTGCCGTCCACGTCGCCCAGGCGCGCGATGGCGCCGCTCACGAACGCATCGCCGCGGCTGAGCAGCACGTCGCCCGATTGGAGCGCCAGCGCCGGGCCGAACTGCGGGTCGAGCAGCAGCGACGGCTCGCCGCCGGCGAACACGCGCGCCTCGCGCGCCGCAGGAACGAAGTGCTCGGCGAGGTACTCGCTCATGAAGAGCGAGGCGCGCATCGTGTTGCGCATTGCCGTCACGCAGTCGCGCGGCACCGGCCCCGCCCCTTCGAGGCGCGCGAGCTGCCGGCGCAGGTCGAGCTTGGCCTCGAAGATCGCGCGCACCAGGGCGCCGGCGTCGCGCTTTGCCGCCGCCAGGTCGAAGTGCCCGGGCGCGGCGCGCCACAGGTTGTCGTAGATCGCGTTCAGGAAGGAGGCACAGGTTGCCGCGTTGAACTCCGGCGAGGCGATGCCGGCGCGGAACATGCGGATGCCCTCGCCCAGGTCGCGCGGCAGCGGGATGGTCGTGGAAGCGCCGGGGTGCTGCGGGACGCGCAGCTCGGCGGCGCCGGCCAGCGCGACGCCGCAAGCCAGCAGGACGCCGAGCAGGCCCCGCTGCGTCACTTCATCCGCAGCTCAACGTCGGCCAGCAGCGGCTCGGCGTCGAGCGCGATCTCGTTCTCGATCAGCCGCCCGCACCCCGGGCAGCAGAACTGCCGGAACTGCGGTTTCGGGTCGATGAAGCGCGCCGGGTCGCCGACGATCGGGTTGGACGCCTCGATCGGGCGATCGACGCGCACGCAATTCGCCTTGTAGTTCTCGCGCAGCGCGCCGAGGTCGGTCGCGCACTTGGCGCAGCACCAGCGCCCGCCGCGCACCGCGAGGTTCTCGGTGGCGAGCAGCTCGACCTTGCCGTCCAGCTTCCTGCCGGAAGGCTTGCCGATCCGCTCCAGCCGCATCGCCTCGCGAGTTCCGGCGGTCGCCCGCGCGTCGCCGACGACCACGCCGTAGACCGAATTCGCAGTCTCCGCCGACACGTCGCCGTTCGCGACGTCGGCCTCGACCTTCGCCGGTTCGCGCTCGAGCGGGTCACCGAACCCGCCGGCCGCCGACCACAGGACCGCGTACACGTCGGCAGACTTCTGCACGAAGTCCTGCTGCCGCAGGCCGAGCGTCTCCGGCTCGCCCGTCAGCTCGTCGATGTCGTTGACCAGATCCGAGCGCTTCATCCGCTCGAGCACGTCGGTGTCGTGCTTGAAGCGGTACCGGTTCACCGCCCCCGGGTAGCCGCCCATCATCCCGGTCGAAGTCGGAATCGCATTCCCCGAAGACAGCGTGTCCTGCGTGATCACGTCCGTGCCGTGCGGAATGAAGCATGACTCCGCGGAGAGGCCTCCCCGATACTTCCCTGCCCCGCCCGAATCGGTGATCTCCTTGCGATAGAGGAACAGCACCGGGAAGCTCTGCTCGGTGTGCTCGACGTTCGGCAGCTTGCAGATGGGCGTGCGCGCCTGCCCGCCGGTGGAGATGCCGTCGGCGTGCGAGAAAGCGCCGATCGCGCCGCCGATCGGGTCCACGAGGATGTAGCCGTAGCGCTCGCCCCACTGGTCCACGCCGCGAAAGATCGTCGCCGGCCACTGGCTCGTGCCGCCGATGCACATGACGTCTTTACGCAGCTCCGGATCCGGATAGATCATCTTGGAGAGCACGTTGTAGGCCGGGTAGAGCGAGATCTCCATGCACTGCACGGGCGCGGTCGAGACCGAGGCCGGGAAATCGGCGCAGTTGAGCGTGCCGGGCGTGGGGTTGAACTCCACGTGCCTGAGCGCGCCGCCCACCGCGTAGTACTGCTCCCAGCACATGAGCTCGTTCAGCGCCACCATGATCGCGCCGCGCCAGCCCGAGTACGTCGCGTTGATGCCCCCGGCCTGCGGATCGGTGCCCTCGTTCTCGAAGACGAGCTTCCTCCCTTCCTTGCGCAGCGTGAGCATCACGCGGTGCACGCCGCGATCGCCCGGCCGGCAGCACTCGATGTAGGTGCGGTCGCGCCACACGCCGTCGGGCAGGCGCGCGAGCTTCTTCAGGAACGCGCGCTCGCCGTCGGTGATGATCTTCTTCATCACGCCCTTCACCGTGTCGGCGCCGTAACGGCGGATCAGCGAGAGGACTCGGTCGCGCGCGGTGAGGTTGCCCGCGAACTGGGCGCGCAGGTCGAGCGCCACGGCCGACGGCTTGCGCGAAGACCTCAGGTAGATCTCCTCCACGTCGCGGCGGATCTCGTTGTTCTCCACCACCTTCACCGGCGGAATGAGGATTCCCTCGTCGAACGCGTCGCGCGCCGACGGGCAGAAACTGCCCGGCGTGATGCCGCCGATGTCGTACTGGTGCAGGCAATTGGTCACCCAGCAGAACAGCTCGCCCTTCCAGAACACGGGGCACAGCAGCATCACGTCCATCTGGTGCGCGGCACCCACCCACGGATCGTTGGCGAGGAACATGTCGCCGTCCCTGATGCCCGGGTTGTCGCTGCGGTTCTCCAGCGTCCACTTCACCTGGGTGTCGGTGACGCCGGACATGTACTGCATGTACGGCCCGAAATAGACGAACTCGGCGTCCTCAGTGAGAATCGAGGGGTTGAGGTCGAGCGCGTACATCGCCACGGGCGAGCCGGAGAGCCGCTGGATGGTCGCGCCGTGCTCCTCGTTCACGTTCCACAGCGCATGGCGCACCACCTCGAACGTGACCGGGTCGAATTGCTTCCTCGCCTTGCGGTGCAGCTTCAGCTTCGGCGAGATGCGCAGCACCTTCGGCGGCACATAGCCGGTGCGCCGGCCGTCGAACGCGACGCCGGTGAGATCACTCAGTTTCCGCAGCGGGGCATTCATAAGGGGGACAGTCCCTATTTGAAGGTAATTTCGAAGTTGCCCAGCACATCGACGCGAAGTGTGGTGCCCGGATGCACGACCACGGTGGTGTCGGCGGTCTCCACGATCGCCGGCCCGCGCAGCACGTTGCCCACCGCGAGGCGCGCGCCGTCGTAGACCGGGGTGCGCTGCAGGCGCTTCCACCAGATCATGCGCGGCTTGAGCCGCGCGGACTTCGGCACCGCCCGCGTCGCGCGGCGCGCCCGCGACAGCTTCGGCCGCGGCGTGAGCGCGCGCGCGCGCAGCCGGCACACGACGATCTCGAGCTGTGCGCCGGGCAGCGCCGAGCCCTTGCCGTACAGCTGCTCGTAGCGCTCGACGAAGAGCCTGCGCAGCCGCGGCTCGTAGTCGGCGCGCAGGCGCGTCCACGGCATCGGCACCTCGACTTCGTTGATCTGGCCCTTGTGGCGCACGTCGAGCGAGAACTCGAAGCGCTGGCGCGAGGCCGCGATCCCCTCGCCGGACATCAGCTCCCGGGCGCGCTGCTCGATCGCCTCGAGCGCCGCGTTGACGCGCGCCGCCGGCACCGGCGTGGCGAGGATCTCCGAGTGCTCGAAGATGTGCAGCACGTCCGCGGCCGCCGCGCCGAAGGCGCACCAGGTGGAGGCGGCCTTCCTCTGCGGCACGATCACCTTCTTCACGCCGAGCTCGGCGGCGAACACGCCCGCGTGCGCCGGGCCCGCGCCACCGAAGGCGAACAACACGAACTCGCGCGGGTCGAAGCCCTTCTCCACCGTCACCTTGCGGATGATGTCGGCCATGTTGAGCTCTACGATGCGGCAGATGCCGGCAGCGCACTCCACCGCGCCCATGCCGATCGTCCTGCCGAGCTTCTCGATCGCGGCGAAGGCGGCGTCGCGATCGAGCTTCATGCGCCCGCCCGCGAAGTTGTCCGGGTCGAGGTAGCCGAGCACCAGCTCCGCGTCGGTCACGGTGGGTACCGTGCCCCCGCGCCCGTAGCACACCGGCCCCGGGAAGGCGCCCGCGCTCTCCGGCCCGACCGTGAGGGTGCGCTTCTCGGCATCGGCGCGCGCCAGGCTGCCACCGCCCGCGCCGATCGCCTGGATGTCCACCTTGGGCAGGAAGTATTCGTACTGGTCGGTGTTGCTGGTGAAGGCGAACGCGGGCTTGCCGCCGTGCACGATCGAGACGTCGAAGGACGTGCCGCCCATGTCGGTGGTGATGATGTTCTTCTCGCCCATCGCCGCGCCGAGGAACAGCGACGCGGTCACGCCCGCCACCGGGCCGGAGTCGAGCGTGAGCAGCGGCGCCTCGCCCGCGCGCTCCACGGGCACCGTGCCGCCGCCGCACTGCGCGATCTGCAGGCCGTGGCGGTAGCCGAGCCCGGTCAGGGTCTCGTCCAACCGGCCGAGGTAGCCCGACATCACCGGGCCCAGGTACGCGTTCAACGCCGTGGCGGTGACGCGCTCGTACTCGCCCCACTTCGGCGCGATGTCCACCGAGCAGGTGACGAAGAGCTCCGGCGCGATGCGCCGCACCATCTCCTGCACGCGCAGCTCGTGCCGCGCGTTGCGGAACGACCACAGGAAGCAGACGGCGATCGCCTGCACACCTTCGGCGAGCAGCTCGCGGATCGCCTGCTCGGCTTCGGCCTCGTTCAGCGGCGCCACCACTTCGCCGAAGCAATCCACGCGCTCCGAGACGCCGCGGATGAGGCGCTTGGGCACGATCGGCGCGGGCTTCGCGGTCTCCGGGAAATGCACCACCTTGCGAATGTCGCGCCCGCCGTAGCCGCGCGAGCCGCGCATGATGTGGATCGCGTCCTCGTGGCCGCGCGTGGTGATCAGCCCGACCTTCGCGCCGCGCTTCTGGATGATGGTGTTGGTGCCGACCGTGGTGCCATGCGACAGGAACGCGATGTCGCGGCAGAAGTCCTCCAGCGTGAGATCCAGCTCGCGCGCGCCGGTCGCGAGCGCGTCCATCATGCCGCGCGAGAAATCCTGCGGCGTCGAGGGCACCTTGGTGGTGAGGAGCTTGCCCGCGCGGTCCACGATCGCGCAGTCGGTGAAGGTGCCGCCGATGTCGATGCCGACCAGGTAGCTCATCGGCGCTATCTTAGTTGCTCGCCCAGCGCCGCGCCGAACGCGCGCGTGCCGAGCGCGCCGCCGAGGTCGCGCGTGCGCCTCGCCGGGTCGGCGACCAGGCGCGCAATCGCGGCTTCGATCGAGGCTTGCGCATCGAGGAAGTTCTGCCTGCCGTGCCGCTCGCCCAGCCAGCCGAGCAGCATGGCCGCCGAGAGCACCAGCGAGGCGGGATTCGCCAGGTCCTTGCCCGCGATGTCGGGCGCCGAGCCGTGCTGCGCCTGCGCCATGCAATGCGCATCGCCCGCGTTGATCGAGGCCGCCAGGCCGAGGCTGCCGGAGAGCTCGGCTGCCTCGTCCGAGAGGATGTCGCCGAACATGTTGGTGGTGACGAGCACGTCGTAGCGCGCCGCGTCGCGCACCAGCAGGGCCGCCATCGAATCCACCAGCTGCTCGTCGTACGCGACCTCGGGATGGCGCGCCGCCGCCGCGCGCACCTCGCGCAGGAACAGGCCCTCGCCCACCTTCAGCACGTTCGCCTTGTGCACCGCGGTAACCTTCTTGCGGCGCCGCTGCGCGAGGCGGAACCCCGCCTCCGCGATGCGCCGCGAAGCCTGCGCGCTCACCTTGCGCACGGAGAGCGCGAGGTCGGGCGTCGGCATGAACTCTCCCGGCCCGAGATGCATGCTGCGGTCGGCGTAGAAGCCCTCGGTGTTCTCGCGCACGATCACGAGGTCCATCGGCGTGCGGCCATAGTGCGGCAGGCCCTGGTACGAGCGGCACGGGCGGATGTTCGCGTACAGCTCCAGCGCGATGCGCAGGTCGCCCGACGGGTTGCGCCCGCCCTCGGCGCGCGGCGGATAGTCGTGGTGCCCCACCGGGCCGAGCACGAAGCCGTCCGCGCTGCGGCAGGCCTCGATCACCGCGTCGGGCAGCGTATTGCCGGAGCGCGCGAGCGCCGCGAGCCCCACGTCGTGGGTTGCGCATCGCAGGCCGAGCCCGAAGCGCCGGTCCGCGCGCGCGAGCGCATCGACCGTGACCGCCATGATCTCCGGACCGATGCCGTCGCCGGGAAGGATCGCGATGTTCATCGAAGCGGCGGCCATGATAGCGGCTCGCGCCGCACGAGGGGACTCGTGCATAATCGGCCCCGAGGAGGAGGACCCGGTTGAAAGCGCCTTCGTTCGCCTATGCGAAGCCGCGCGCGCTCGAGGAGGCGCTCGCCCTGCTGTCGCGCGCCGAGGCGAAGGCCCTCGCGGGCGGCCAGAGCCTCATCCCCTCGCTCAACATGCGGCTTTCCGCGCCCGAGCTGCTCGTCGACATTACGGGCCTCGAGGCACTGAAGGGCATCCGGCTCGAGCAGGACGTCGTGCGCATCGGCGCGCTTGCCACGCACGCCGAGATCGAGCGCTCCGAGGCGGTGGCGAAGCACGTGCCGCTGCTCGCCGAAGCGGTGCAACACGTCGCGCATCCCGCCATCCGCAACCGGGGCACCATCGGCGGCAGCCTCGCGCTCGCCGACCCGGCCGCCGAGTACCCGGCCTGCGCGCTCGCGCTCGACGCGACGCTGGTGGTTGCCGGGACCGAAGGCCGGCGCCAGGTGAAGGCCACCGAATTCTTCAAGGGGCTGTTCGAGACCGCGCTGCGGCCCGGCGAGCTGATCGTGGCAGTCGAGTTCCCGGCGCAGCTGAAGGACCAGCGCACGGCGTTCGCCGAGCTCGCGCGCCGCCACGGCGACTACGCCATCGTCGGCCTCGCCGCCTTTGCGGCCAACGGCACGAAGCGCTTCGCGTTCTTCGGCGCCGCCGACCGCGCGGTGCTGGCGCGCCACGCCGCGCAGGCGAAGGATCTCGAGGCCGCCAAGCAGGCGCTGGCGAAAGACCTGCAGCCGCCCGCCGACCTCTACCACTCCCCGGCCACCAAACTGCACCTCGCCAGGGTGCTGCTGGAGCGCACATGGAACAGGCTCTCGACACCACGCTGACGGTCAACGGCCAGAGCGTCACGCGCCGCATCCCGGCGCGCATGAACCTCGTGGACTTCCTGCGCGAGGAGCTCGGCCTCACCGGCTCGCACGTGGGCTGCGAGCACGGCGTGTGCGGCGCGTGCACGGTGCGCGTGAACGGCGAGATCGTGCGCGGCTGCCTGATGCTCGCGGTGCAGGCCGACGGCTGCGCGGTGGAGACCATCGAAGGCCTCTCGGACTCGGGCGAGCTGGCGAAGCTGCAGAAGGCGTTCCACGAGAAGAACGCGCTGCAGTGCGGCTTCTGCACGCCGGGCATGCTGCTCGCGGCGCGCGACCTGCTGAAGAGGAACCCGAAGCCCGACCGCGAGCAGATCCGCGCGCACATTTCCGGCAACTACTGCCGCTGCACCGGCTACCAGGCGATCGTCGACGCCATCGAAGAGGTGGTGGCCCATGGGTAGGGCCGAGCTGCCGCTGCATGCCCCGGGCACGAAGCTCGACCGCGGCTATATCGGCCAGAGCGTGCCGCGCCCGAACGCGCAGCGCCTGCTGCAGGGCCGCGGCGCGTTCACCGACGACCTGCGCTTTCCCCGCCTCGCGCACGTGGCGTTCTTCCGCAGCCCGCACGCGCACGCAAAGATCAGGAAGCTCGATCTTTCCAAGGCGCTGAAATCGCCGGGCGTCATCGGCGTATTCGACGGGCGCGCGGTGGCCGAGTACTGCACGCCGTGGGTAGCCGTGCTCGCGCACCTGAAGGGCATCAAGTCGCCGCCGCAGCACGCGATCGCCATCGAGCGCGCCTGCTGGCAGGGCGAGGCCTGCGCCGCGGTCGTCGCCGAGTCGCGCAGCCAGGCCGAGGACGCCGTGGGCCTGATCGAGGCCGAGTGGGAGGAGCTGCCCGCGGTCGTGGACATGGAGGAAGCGCTCGCCGGCAAGGTCGTGATCCACCCGGATCTGGGCGACAACATCTGCTTCAAGCGCGAGCACGACACGGGCGGCGTGGACGAAGCCTTCGAGAAGGCCGACGTGGTGGTGGAGGAGACCTACGGCTTCGGCCGGCACACGGGCGTCTGCCTCGAGGGGCGCGCGTTGCTCGCCGACTACAACGCCGCCGAGCACTCGCTCACCGTGTACCACGCCACGCAGGCGCCGCACATGATGCAGGACATCTTCTCGCGGCACCTCGGCATCCCCGAGGCGAGCGTGCGCGTCATCGCCAAGGACGTCGGCGGCTCGTACGGCATCAAAGTGCACGTCTATCCCGACGAGATGGCCACCGCCGCGCTCTCGGTGATGCTGCGCCGCCCCGTGAAGTTCGTGGCCGACCGCCTGGAGTCGTTCCTCTCCGATATCCACGCGCGCGAGCACAAGGTGAAGGTGCGCCTGGCCTGCACGAAGGCCGGGGAAATCCTGGCATTCGACCTCGACGACCTGACCGCCATCGGCCCGTACTCGGTCTACCCGAGGACGAGCGGCATCGAGGGCAACCAGGTGGTGAACCTCACCGGCGGCCCGTACAAGCACCAGAAGTACCGCGCGAAGATGCACGTCGTCTTCACCAACAAGAACGTCACCTGCCAGTATCGTGCCGTGGGGCACCCGATCGCCGTGGCGCTGACGGAGGCGATCGTCGATCGCGCGGCGCTGGAGCTGAAGATGGACCCGGCCGAGTTTCGCCGCAGGAACCTGATTCCCGACGACGCCTATCCCTACACCTTCCCCTCGGGCATCAAGTTCGAGCAGCTCTCGCACCACCAGACCCTGCAGAAGCTCCTCGACACGATGCAGTACGCGGAGCTGAGGAAGGAGCAGGTGCGGCTGCGCGCGAAGAAGGTCTATCGCGGCATCGGCCTGGCGGCGATGATCGAGGTCACCAACCCCTCGCCCGCCTTCTACGGCGTGGGCGGCGCGCGCATCTCGGCGCAGGACGGCGCGACGCTGCGCCTGGAGCCGACCGGCATGGTCACGGTGATGTGCAGCGTCACCGAGCAGGGCCAGGGCACCGAGGGCATCTTCGCGCAGATCGCGGCGAGCGCGGTCGGCGTGACGATGGACAAGGTGCGCGTCATCACCGGCGACACGGGCGTCACGCCCTATGGCGGCGGCACCTGGGCCTCGCGCGGCGCGGGCATCGGCGGCGAGGCGGTGCTGCTCGCCGGCCGCGCGCTGCGCGCGAACATGCTCGACATCGCCGCGGCGATCCTCAAGCTGGACAAGGCCGAGCTCGATATCCGCGACAACGCGGTCGTGCACAAGCTCACGCAGGAAGCGAAGCTGCCGCTCAGCGAGGTCGGGCGCGTGGGCTACTTCCGTCCCGACACGCTGCCGATGGACTTCCAGGCCGAGCTGACGGTGACGCGCCACTACACGCCGCGCCAGTACGGCTTCACCTTCACCAACGGCATCCAGGCGTCCTGGGTGGAG
>Ga0224500_10000410_pt1 | contig 29936 bp, 24 predicted proteins | sample SF_Oct11_sed_USG_FD_168126 | JGI IMG/M metagenome (GOLD analysis project Ga0224500, IMG submission 168126) | Sediment microbial communities from San Francisco Bay, California, United States - SF_Oct11_sed_USGS_4_1 | ecosystem: Environmental > Aquatic > Marine > Sediment | place: USA: California... | reverse complement strand
CAGTGCGTCTAGCAGGGCAACAGAATCGGAGAGGCAATCCGCCCTGGTGGCACAGAAATTCGCCGCGGGTCGGTGCGGATTGATCTTTAAGTACAGTGCTTTTAGCAGGGCAACAGAATCGGAGAGGTGGCAGAGCGGTTGAATGCACCGGTCTTGAAAACCGGCAAGGGTTAACAGCCCTTCGTGGGTTCAAATCCCACCCTCTCCGCCATCAGCCAAGTATTTCGAACGTCCCACCACAGAACGAGCTGATCCTCAGGAAGGCAACAAGCTATGCAAGCTATCAGCGCCCCCAGCGAGCGTGACTCCAGGATTCGAAGTCTGCTCAAGGCCATTACTTACCGCATTACAGGGACCGTAACTACCGCACTGATTGTGTTTGCGGTGACCGGTGAACTGGCGATCGCGATGGCTGTCGGCATCGTGGAGCCGATCGCAAAAATCGTTATTTACTACGTGCACGAAAGGTTGTGGGAGCTGGTGCCTCACGGAACGATTCGCAATATGTTCGGCCGGTAAGCGCGACTGTCCTGTGCGGAGAAACCGCAGTCTTTTCTATACTTTTACCAGCGCCGTGCGGATCCCCTGCAGCCCCTTCTCGAGCTGTGAGCGCGGGCACGCCAGGTTCATTCTGAAAAATCCCGTTCCTGCCGCTCCGAATATCGACCCCGGATAGAGCCCGACTCCGCCGATCTCAACCAGTCGTTTCGAGAGCTCCTCTTCGTTGAGGCCGGTTGCTCGAAAATCCAGCCACGCCAGGTAGGTTGCGTCCGCTGTCGCCTTTCTGACGACCGGCAAATTCATCTCCAGCCACGTTGCCACGAAACGGTGGTTCTCCGACACATACAGAATGACCTGATCCAGCCACTCCGAACACTTGGTATAAGCGGCGATCATGCCGACTGCGCCAAAGGTACTGTCGTGATTGAGCTGCATCGTGTCGAGATACGATGCGAACTTCCTCCGTATTGCTGCGTCCGGAATGATCAGCGTCGCCTGCGGGAGTCCGGCAGTATTGAATGCTTTGTTCGGTGAGATGACCGTAATCGATCGCTCTCCCGCGATCTTGCCGAGGGGTATGTGGCGTTGTCCGGGCATCACGAGATCGCAGTGCACCTCATCTGAAACCAGCAGAAGATCTCTTTCCTCTGCAAGTTGTACGACTGACATGAGTTCAGTGGACGAAAATACTCTGCCCGTCGGATTGTGTGGATTGCACAGCATGATCATCTGCGTATCTTCACGGAGCTGCGAAACAGTTGCGTCTGCGTCAATGCCGAATTTGCCACCTTGCTCGACTAGCGCACACTCGATCAGATGCCGATCGTTGTCTCGTACGATATTCATCAACGGACCGTAAATCGGCGTATGCAGCAAAATGCTGGACCCGGCATCAGTCAGTCCGGTTACCAATCCGTGAATGCCGACGATCGAACTCGGCGGGCAAAACATCAGCCATTCGACCGGCACAACCCAGTCATGGCGAATACGCAACCAGTCGGTAATCGCCTGGTAGTATTCCTGTGAACGTATACCGTATCCCAGTATCGAATGCCGGCAGCGCTGCCGGATCGCATCAAGAATCGGCTTTGGTGTCTCGAAATCCATGTCGGCCACCCAGAATGGCATCAGGTCGCTTCGCCCGAACAGCCGCTCGGTATCGTCCCACTTGAAGGAATCCGTGCCGCGGCGTTGTGTAATCCTGTCTAGATCCATAGATACAAAACCATCGTGAGGCCGGCCACGACAAGCGCGTATGGAAGCTGCGTTACGACATGGTCGATGTGGTCGCTGCCAGCACCGACTGATGACAACACGGTGGTGTCGGATACGGGTGATGCATGGTCACCAAAAATTCCGCCGCCGGCGACAGCGGCAACTGTCTGGTATACGAGCGGCCCGAGCTCAGCGGAAGTCAGTTCGAACGCCACGGGCAGCGCTACAGGCATCATCATGGCGTAGGCACCCCAGGAAGTACCGGTTGCAAATGAGATTGCAGCGGTTATCAGGAATGTCAGCGCCACCAGCGTGTTGGCGTTCAGACTTTCGCTGAATCTCTCTATGATAACGTCGGCCGCACCCAGCTGATTCGTAACTGCGTTCAAAGCGTAAGCCAACGCAACAATCAGCAATGCAGCGGTTACCCCTTTCGCACCGTCGACCAGGAGATCCGCAAGCTCCGCGACACTATTGAACTTGCCGCGCATTGCCAACACGGCAATCAAATACGTATCGGCAAGCAGAAATGCTTCTACGATTTTCACTGATCCCGTGGCCACCAGCGTCCACGTACCAATGGTCAGCAGCAGACCGACAGGCACCAGCAAATCCAGGACCAATGATGATCCCGAGTTCGTAGCCTCACTGATAACGTCCTCATCGCCACTGTCGGCAAGCGGCTTTGCGCCTGGTCGGATCAGTTGCCCGGTTTCGCGGACTCGTCGTTCGGCAGTCCGCATCGGACCGAAATCGGGAATGATCCCGGCGCAGACCAAGAGCGTAAACAGCAGCATCAGTATCGGGTAGAAGTTATAGGGAATGGCGGAAACGAACACTGCGAGTCCCTGTTCGACGTCGGCGACCGGACCTGCCTGCGCGGCGATAAGACTCGCAACATATGCCCCCCACGCAGTGAACGGCACCAGGATGCAAACGGAAGCCGTCGTCGAATCGAGTATAAATGCCAGTTTCTCTCGTGGAATTGCCGCCCGGTCCGACATCGGCCGCATGACTGCGCCTGACAACAGTGGACTGAAATAGTCGTCGACGATAACGAATCCCATGCCCCATGTGGTCAACTCCACACCTCGGCGACTCTTGTTTCCGCCGGAAAATCGACGCGCCAGTTCGCCGAGCACGCCAGCTTTTCGGAACAATTCGAACAGCACGCCGATCAGCAGAACGATCTCACAAATCCAGATGAAGTCCTCGTTTCCCAACGAAGACTGGAACAACTGATTGAGCCCGACACCCGGAGCGGCACCGAGCATGAGGGTGCCGACAAACACACCCAGCAGCATCGCAATCAGTGCCGATCGCGTAACGAACGCCAGTACCAACGTTGCCAATAAAGGCAACAGCGACCAGATTCCCCAATCAGTAGGATTCATTGTGGTTTTCCTGTCGGCCAATTCGGTCTACCGACTGTCCCGCCGGCTAAGATGCAGTTTTTCAAGGGAGATTACAACGAGACGGTCACAGGCGAATCGCAATCCATGATTTGGTTTCACACGGAAAGATCGCTTGCATTGCGCAGTAAAGACTTGGAATATTCCGGGTATACGAAACGTCCATTCGCGGAGATACTTGGTGCCAAACACAAGCCATTACGTCGCATTTCTCACTGTAGTGATCTTTGCCTGTCTGCCAATCAACGCTGCGATTGCAGACACCGCCCGTTTTGTCCGCTACACAGACGGAGAATCGCAGAGCTACGGGCAGCGTGACGGCGATGTAATACACGAGTTGGACAAGGCACCGTGGAATGGGGGCCGAAGAACCGGGCGTTCCGTCAATGTTTCAGATATCAAAATGCTGGCGCCGGCCGAACCATCCAAAGTCTTTGCCGTAGGTTTTAATTACGACAGCCACCGGGGCGACCAGGTCTTGCCCGCTCACCCTCCTATTTTTCTCAAATTGCCGTCGACCATTACCGGTCCCGGCGCAGACATTATCTATCCAGCCGGCGCAAGCAACGTGCATTTCGAAGGCGAGCTCGTGGTTGTCATTGGCAAGACCGCAAGCCGTGTGTCAGCGGAATCCGCCGGCGAGTACATTTTCGGGGTCACGGCGGGTAATGACGTCAGTGAACGGGACTGGCAGGCGAATGACCTGCAATGGTTTCGCGGCAAAGCCTCCGACACGTTCGGCCCGATCGGGCCCGAAATCGTCACAGGACTGAATTATCGTGACCTCCTGCTGCAGACACGCCTGAACGGCAAAGTGGTTCAGGAACAGCGTACCCGCGACCACATTCATGACGTGCATGCGATTGTCAGCTTCATCAGTCAATACGCGACCTTGTATCCCGGCGACGTCATATTCACGGGTACTCCGGGCCAGACCAGTGCGATGGTTCCTGGTGATGTCATCGAAATAGAAATCGAAAATGTCGGCGTATTGAGAAATGCGATCGGCAAGCCGATCAAATAGAATCAATGGTTGTTTAGAAATCAATATCAGGGGAAATCCATGGCGGCAATATCGATCCGACGTGCAGCACTATTGCTGGTCGGCATACTGACTCTCGGCGCAACTCCGGTTTTGGCCCAAAACCATGCCCCGAATCCATACAAAACCGTCGAAGGCTGGGCGAAGCTGCCCGAAGGCCGGGTCTGGGGTGCCACGAGTGCGGTTTACCCCGCCAATGACGGCAAGCACATCTGGATCGCAGAACGCTGCGGCGCCAACCTGTGCGTCGGCAGTGATCTCGATCCGGTCATGCTGTTCGACACCAAAGGAAACGTAGTAAGAAGTTTCGGCGCGGGGCAGATCACCTGGCCCCACGGAATTTTCGTCGATGCAGAAGACAACGTCTGGATCGCGGATGCCGTCGGCTACGTACCGGTTCCCGAGGGCGTTGGTCACACCGTGATGAAGTTCAGCCCGGAAGGAAAATTGCTGATGAGACTCGGCAAGGAAGGCGTCGCAGGTGCCGGCAAAGATACGTTTACCAAACCGTCTGACGTGCTGGTGGCACCGAACGGCGACATATTTGTCGCCGATGGTCACGAACCGCCGGGCAACAGTCGCATCGTCAAGTTCGACAAAAACGGTACGTTCATCAAGGAATGGGGCGGCATCGGCGGGGATACCGGCGAGTTTCGCGATCCGCATGCTCTGGCAATGGATTCCCAGGGCCGCTTGTTTGTCGGCGATCGCCACAACAGTCGCATCCAGATATTCACTCAGGATGGCGAACACCTCGCAACCTGGACGCAGTTCGGCCGACCGAGCGGACTGTTTATCGACAAGAATGACATCCTGTACTCCGCAGACTCCGAATCGAATGCCGGTCGAAATCCTGGATGGAAACGCGGTATTCGTATCGGCAGTGCCAAAGACGGTTTCGTCACCGCTTTCATTCCGGATCCGGAACCGGACCAGGATAATTCAGGAACCAGCGCCGCCGAAGGCGTTGCTGTCGATGCGGCGGGCAATATCTACGGCGCGGAAGTCGGGCCAAGGGCAATAAAGAAATACGTCAGGAAAAAAAGATAACGAGTCGGTCGGCGCCGCTGCTCTAGCAGCGGCGCTCAGTTCTTGCGAATGCTTTTTTGCCCGGCCATGTACGGCTGCAGTGCGGCAGGTACGGATATCGAGCCGTCTGCCTGCTGGTAATTTTCCATTACTGCAACCAGTGCCCTGCCCGCCGCCACGCCGGAGCCGTTCAGCGTGTGCAACAATTCCGGCTTGCCGGATTCCGGATTTCGCCAGCGGGCGCCCATGCGCCGCGACTGGAAGTCCCGATAATTGCTGCAGGATGAGATCTCCCGGTAGGCGTTCTGCCCGGGCAGCCAGACCTCGAGATCATACGTCTTGCTCGATCCGAAACCGATGTCCCCGGCACACAGGATCACTTTTCGATACGGCAGCTCCAGGCGCTGCAAGATCACTTCGGCGTGGCCGGTCAGCGCTTCGAGTGCATCCGACGACTCTGTCGCTGCTACCAGCTGAACCAGTTCCACTTTCTCGAACTGGTGCTGACGAATCATCCCGCGCGTATCTTTTCCGTAGGAACCGGCTTCCGAGCGAAAACACGGGGTGTGCGCAACGTATTTCAACGGCAGGACATCCGCTTCGACGATGGCATCCCGCAACAGGTTTGTTACCGGCACTTCGGCAGTCGGAATCAGGTAGAAAGGAGTTTCGTTGTCCGTCTTGAAGAGGTCGGCACCGAATTTTGGCAGCTGGCCGGTACCCATCAGCGCCTGCGACTGCACAAGGTACGGTACATAGGTTTCGCTGTAACCGTGTTCGGCAGTATGGACATCCAGCATGAACTGGATCAGCGCCCTTTGCAGCCGCGCCAACGGACCGTGCAACACCGCGAAGCGCGAACCGGAAATTCGACTGGCAGCATCGAAATCGAGTAATCCCAGACCGGCACCGATATCGACATGGTCACGCGTCTCGAATTCAAACGTACGCGGTGTGCCCCACTTGAGCACCTCGCAATTCGCCGACTCGTCGAAGCCATCCGGCACGTCGTCCAGCAACAGGTTGGGCAAACCCAGCTCTATGGACTGCAGTGCAAATTGCGCTTTCTGCAGTTGCTCTTCCGCAGCCTGCAATTGATCTCCGAGATCTTTTACGGAAGCGAGTAAACCGGCAACATCTTCCCCCCTGGCCTTGGCTGCCCCTACCTTCCTGGCACTGGAATTTCGCTCTGCGCGCAATGCCTCGGTCTGCATTTGTGCAGATTTTCGAATTTCTTCGTGAGCGCGCCATTCGTCAACGTCGAACTCGAAACCTCGCCTTGCGAGGTTCGCTGCAACATCGTCGGCCGACTGTCTCAATAGTTTCGGATCGATCATTACTGATTGTCTTTTTCTTGCGCGTTTTTGCGTTCGGTACGGTCCGGAACCGGCTGCCTGTCACGATTTCTTTTCGAGAGTTGCTGCAGCTTTTCGCCGATCTTCAACTCCAGGCCACGCGGCACCGGATGATAATACTTGCGGTCCGGCATGTCGTCAGGAAAATAACGCTCGCCGGCGGCAAAACCACCCTCCTCATCATGCGCATAGCGATACTCTTCGCCGTATCCGAGGTCCTTCATCAATTTCGTTGCCGCATTGCGCAAATGCATAGGTACATCCAGCGAGCCGAACTCGTCGACATCGGCCGCGGCCGCCTTGGCAGCCTTGTACACGGCATTGCTCTTGGCTGCGCACGCCAGGAAAACAGCAGCCTGAGCCAGCGCCAGTTCGCCTTCCGGGCTGCCGAGGCGTTCGACAGTTTCCCATGCATCCAGGCAGATTCGCAGCGCGCGCGGATCGGCGTTGCCGATATCTTCGGATGCCACGCGAACCATCCGACGCGCAACGTACAGGGGATCGCAACCACCGTCGAGCATGCGCATTAACCAGTATAAGCTTGCGTCCGGATCGGAACCGCGAATCGACTTGTGCAGCGCGGAGATCTGGTCATAAAAATATTCGCCCTTCTTGTCGAATCGGCGTCGGCTTCCCTGCGCAACGTCCTCCGCAATTTTCGTATCGATGCCGGCACCATCGGCAAGATCTGCCGCGAGCTCCAGCAGATTCAACGCACGACGTGCGTCGCCATCTGCGGCCAGGATTATCAATTCCAGAGCGCCGTCATCGATAGAAGCAACCGATTTTCCAAGTCCATGTTTGGGATCCGCCAATGCTCGTCGCAGGATGCTTTTCAGTGATTCTTCATCCAGAGGTTTCAGCACGTATACGCGTGCGCGTGACAGCAGTGCATTGTTGAGTTCGAAAGACGGGTTTTCGGTGGTCGCACCGATAAACGTTAGTGTGCCATCCTCGACGTACGGGAGAAATGCATCCTGCTGAGATTTGTTGAAGCGATGTACTTCGTCAAGAAACAGGATCGTGCGAGTTCCGTTGTGGCCGCGCAATTGCGTGGCTTCCTGTACGGCAGCGCGAACTTCCTTCACTCCCGCCATGACTGCCGACAATCCGATGAAATGACATTCGGTCGCCTGCGCTACTATGCGTGCGAGGGTCGTCTTGCCGGTGCCCGGCGGTCCCCAGAACACCATGGAATGAGCCTTGCCGTGCTCGATAGCCAGGCGCAATGGCTTGCCAGGGCCGAGCACATGTTCCTGGCCGAAAAAATCACCGAGCGATGCCGGTCGCAAACGATCGGCAAGCGGTCGTGCGCCGCTGCTGGCAGCGTCGTCAGTCTTTTCCTGTGCAAACAAATCAGCCAAACCGTTCTTGCAACCAGTCTTCCAGTCGGGGCGTCCAACCACCCAGACCGGCGCGCGCCAGTATCAGGCCCGCTGCAATGCCGACGACGTCAGCCACCAGGTCCAGAAGCTCCGCGCTTCGATAAGATACCGCTCGCTGGACTATCTCGATCAGCAGGCCGAAAGCCAGCAGTCCGAGCGCAATACGCCAGTAACAGGATTTCGCATACTGGCCACTGAACCAGAGTGCCAGACCGGCAAAAGTGATGCCATGCAACCATTTGTCGGAAATATGCAAGTGGAAAGTACGGTCGTTGGGCCACAGCCAGTCCGAGGGCACGATAGTTGCGGCAAGAATCAGCAGCAAAGAAACCACGCTCAACAAACGCCATGTGGCGGCATAACGAAGTTCCAGCATCGGCTAGTCTGCGTTTTCTGAAACTAGCGGAACGCCGACAAGATCGACGCCGGCGGGTAGCGAAAAGCGGAACCGGTCGGCGGCAATTTCCGAGTTGACCACAACGTCGAACAACGCAACGAGTGTCGTCTGCTCGAGATTGTCCGTGAAAATCATGCGGCTGAGTTGATCGTCGGTAAATCCGAGATCGACGCGGCTGAAACCGCTTTGCTCATCTCTTGGCCGCAGCCGAACCCAGACGGTGCCACGATCCGAAAAGCTTCCGACATACTCGAAATCTGCCAATGCATCGGCAGAACCACCGAACAGCAGCGCTGGCGTGCTTTGCAGTATCTCGTGCTGCGGTTTTACCGTGACCTGAAGCAGGTCCGCGTCATAGCTCCAAACGTTGAGGCCATCGGCGATCAGCAGTTGCTCATATGGCTCGGTGTAAGCCCAGCGAAAGCGACCCGGTCGCGAAATCTCGAAAGTGCCGGCTGACTCTTCGACGACGATGTCGTTATCATCGACAAGTGACTGTTCGAAGCGGGCGGACAACGTTTTTACGTCGCTCAGAAAATGATCGAGCAGGCTTTTGCCGTCTTTGTCGGCTGCCAGCACACCGCTGCATGCGAATGTCCCGGCGACAACGAGCAGCGCCCGGATTAATGCTTTCCTGATCAAGATATTTCCTTTTGGTCGCGTCAATCTTTGCCGGTCGAAATCAGGATCTCGCGCGACCCATTCGATTGTAACGGGCCGACGAGGCCCGCTTGTTCCATCGATTCGACCATGCGTGCCGCGCGGTTGTAGCCTATCTTCAGGCGTCGCTGCACGCCGGAAATCGACGCCTTTCGAGTCTCGATCACAACCTGTACGGCCTGGTCATAAAGCGGGTCCTGCTCCGCATCGAGCTCTTCCATGGTCGGAGGGTCAATGCCGGCGAGCCCTGGTGTTGGACCCGTCGGAGCTTCGAGAATTTCATCGATGTAGCGTGGCGAGCCACTTTTCTTCAAATGCCGGACGACGGCGTGCACTTCATGGTCTGCAACAAAAGCGCCATGCACCCTGGTAGGCAAAGAGGTTCCCGGCGGCAAGTACAACATATCGCCGTGCCCGAGCAGATTTTCCGCGCCCATCTGGTCGAGAATTGTCCGCGAATCCACCTTCGCAGAAACCTGGAACGCAATACGGGTCGGAATATTCGCCTTGATCAGGCCCGTAATAACGTCCACGGACGGACGTTGCGTTGCCAGCAACATGTGAATGCCGGATGCGCGAGCTTTCTGCGCGAGTCGCGCGATCAGCTCCTCTATTTTCTTGCCAACAACCATCATCATGTCGGCTAATTCGTCGATGATAACGACGATAAAGGGAAGCTCCGTCAGCGTCGGTCGCACGATGGGCTTGTCCGGATCGAAAAGCTCCGGCGGCGTAAAAGTCGGGTCCTGTATGGGTGTTCCCGCTTCGATAGCCTCCTTGACCTTGCGGTTGTATCCGCCGATATTTCGCACGCCCAGCCCTGCCATCAGTCGGTAGCGCCGATCCATTTCGGCGACACACCAGCGAAGCGCATTGGCCGCTTCCTTCATATCTGTAACGACCGGCGCCAGCAGGTGCGGAATGCCCTCGTAAACCGACAATTCCAGCATCTTCGGGTCGACCATGATCAGCCGTACGTGCTCCGGCTTCGCCTTGTACAACAGGCTCAACACCATGGCATTGATTGCAACCGACTTGCCCGATCCGGTCGTTCCCGCGATCAGCAGATGCGGCATGCGGGCAAGATCGGCAACAACCGAGTTGCCGCCAATATCCTTGCCCAATGCGAGTGTCAGCGGAGATGCCATCTCGTCATACGGACGACTCTTCAGTATCTCGCCGAGAGTAACCAGCTCCCTCGATTCATTGGGTATTTCGAGGCCGACGTATGACTTGCCGGGAATGACTTCGACCACGCGTACGCTGACTACCGACAGTGAGCGCGCCAGGTCTTTCGAAAGATTCGATATCTGGCTGACTTTGACGCCGGGCGCCGGATCCAGCTCGAAACGGGTGATAATGGGCCCGGGAGAAACCGACACCACTTCAACGTCGATATTGAAATCTTTCAGCTTTAGTTCGACCAGCCTGGACATCGCCTCCAGCGATTCCTCCGAATAGCCTTTCTTTTGTGGCGGTGGGCTGTCGAGCAATGACAGTGGCGGCAATTCGCCGGCTGACGGCGGATCGAACAGCGGTACCTGTCGTTCCTTTTCGGCCCGACGACTCGGTTCGAGCGGCGCAACAACCGGCTCGATTCGAGGTGGTGCGCGGCCGGCCTTTCGTTTTGCGTCCGCTTTGAAAACATCCTGGCGCGCAGCCTGCTGCCGTTTCCCCTCTGCCCTGTCACGCAGCTCTCCGATCTTCACCTGTGCCGCGTCCCATCCCTTCAGGGCAATGCGGCCAATGCCGTCCATGACCGCAAACCACGAAATACCAAGGAATACCGAAACCGAGGCAAGCCAGAGGAAGAACAGGAGAATACTGGCACCGAGCAGTTTCATAACCGAGGCCATGCCGCCGCCGACGATCTGGCCAATGATGCCGCCCGCGGTTTCGCTGAAACCGGCGGGCGAGAAATGCAGCGTTGCGAGCGCACAGCTTGTGATCAGCGTGGCAATGAAGCCGCCGAAGCGCCAGGCGAAATCGGCTCTGGTCAACAATTGCTGTGTCCGTTGTTCGCGATAGATCATCCAGCCGAAATAAAAAACCATCAGCGTGAACAGGTACGCCGGTCTGCCGAAAACGTAGAACAGCAGGTCTGCGATCAGCGCACCGAAACGGCCGACGCCATTCTGCACGGTGCCGCTACTGGCCTGGCTGAAGCCGGGATCGGCCGCATCGTAAGTAAAGAGTGCATACCAGAGGATCAGCGCCAGCGCGCCGAATACCCACAGTGCCCCCTCGCGGAGCGTGCGCACGACCTGCGACGACAATCCTGCGCCGTTTTGTGCTTGCGATCGGGTTCTGGCCATAGTGAAAGCGTTGGTTTAAGTATTAAGGGTAAGACACTGATTTAAAAGTTACTTTATCCGGAGTACACCGACTTTATGCGATTTCAATCGGGCTCCGCCAGAGGCACGGCCCGGTGCCCTGATCCCGATCGCAATCCCTGACGACATTTTGCCCGCGAATACGCTTTTCCCTAAACTGGCCGCTCGACACCCATACCACGCGATTTTCGACTGCCAGCCCTTGATTCTCTGCGTTGAGGACGCAGGATCAGGGATCCGGTCGGCCTGTTGAACGTTCATCAAGGCAAAAACGAAGGCAAATTATACATGAGCAATCCCAAACATTGCCGCGTTCTGATTCTGGGCTCGGGCCCGGCAGGGTATGCCGCAGCAGTCTATGCTGCGCGCGCGAATCTGAATCCGGTACTGGTCAGTGGCATGGAGCAAGGCGGCCAGCTCATGACGACTACCGACGTCGATAACTGGCCGGGCGACGTCGAGGGCCTGCAGGGACCGGCTCTGATGGAGCGAATGCTGAAACACGCGCAACGCTTCAACACCGAGGTCATTAACGACCACATCAAGAAAGCCGACCTGTCCGTTCGGCCATTCGTTCTCGAGGGTGACTACAACACCTACACCTGCGACGCTCTGATTATTGCAACGGGCGCAACCGCCATGTACCTCGGCCTTCCATCCGAGGAGGCATTTAAGGGCCGCGGCGTATCTGCCTGCGCGACCTGCGACGGATTTTTCTATCGCGGCAGGGAAGTAGCGGTAATCGGCGGCGGCAATACGGCAGTCGAAGAAGCTTTATATCTCAGCAACATCGCTTCGAAAGTCAGCCTGGTTCATCGGCGAGACGCGCTTCGATCCGAAAAGATTCTTCAGGACCACCTGTTTCAGAAGGCCAAGGAAGGCAAAGTGGAATTGCTTTGGGACAACGTCGTCGACGAAGTGCTGGGCGATGACAGCGGCGTGACCGGATTACGAATTCGCAGTACCAAGGACAAGACTAAAACGCGGGAGCTGGCGCTGTCGGGAGTATTCATTGCCATCGGGCATCGGCCGAATACTGAATTGTTCGCCGGTCAACTCGACATGAGAAACGGCTACATCACCGTGAAGTCGGGTTTGCAAGGCAATGCGACGGCAACATCGGTAGCTGGCGTTTTCGCCGCGGGCGATGTAGCCGACCAGGTTTATCGCCAGGCTATTACGTCAGCGGGATCGGGCTGCATGGCGGCGCTCGATGCCGAAAAGTACATAGAAGCAATAGACGAGAAGAGCGGCGACAGCGAATCGGCAAGCAACGCCGCCTGAGGGCGTGATGTCGACAGAACTCCTGAGCGGTATCGCCGAGATTTCGGCCAACGAATGGAATGCGCTGGCGGGTACGAATTGGCCCTTTCTGCGACACGACTTTCTCGAAGCTGCCGAATCCAGTGGCTCTGTCTGCGCGGAAACCGGCTGGAAGCCGCGGCATCTGTTGATTCGCGATGCCAGTGGCAAGGCCATTGCGGCAATGCCGTTGTACGAAAAGACGCACTCCTGGGGTGAATTCGTCTTTGACTGGGCCTGGGCGCAGGCGTATCACCGGCTGGGTATCGACTACTACCCGAAACTGGTGTCTGCCGTGCCGTTCACGCCGGCCCCCTGCCCGAAGTTGTTGCTGATGAATCGTGGCGATCGGGAGATGGCGGAAGAACTTGTCGGCAGCGCAATACGGCTCGCAGCCGAGCAATACTGCTCGTCGCTGCATTTGCATTTTGTGGCAGAGCAGGAACTGGATACGCTGAAACGTGCCGGACTGATGTTACGAAAAGACTGTCAGTTTCACTGGAACAACCGTGGTTACACGAGCTTTGACGACTTTCTCGCGACGTTCAGTTCCGCCAAGCGCCGCAAAGCACGCCAGGATCGGCGCCGGGTCGCAGATCAAGGCATCGGGTTTCGCTGGTTGCACGGTGACCAGATAGATGCATCGCTCTGGGCAGCAGTTTACGAGCTGATCAGCATCACTTTCAGACAGCACGGCTCCGTGCCGTATTTCAATCTCGATTTTTTTACGGAAGTGTCGAAAACCCTTTCGCAACAAATCCTGATCGTACTTGCCGAGCGAGGGCAATCAACCATCGCTGCTGCCGTTTTCTATGTGGGTGATTCGACCCTGTATGGGCGTTATTGGGGCGCCGACTCGGATTACGATGCATTGCACTTCGAGACCTGTTATTACCAGGGAATCGAATACTGTATCCGTAACGGGCTGCAGACTTTCGAGCCGGGGACGCAGGGTGAGCACAAGATCAGCCGCGGATTTCAGCCGGTAACGACGTGGTCCGGCCACTGGCTGGCAAATCCGGAGTTTTCGAGTGCAATTTGCCGCTACCTGGATGACGAGCAACGTCATATCGAGCGCTATATCGAGGCGGTTGACCAGCACAGTCCGTATCGAGAAAAGCGAATCGCCGAATGAGCCCGCTGCAGATTCACTGGCTTGCGAACGATGATCCGCCGGAGGCTTTTCCGCCAGTCGATCGGGCACTGATCGAACCAAACGGTTTGCTCGCAGCCGGCGGCGATCTTTCGACAGCGCGCCTCCTTTACGCATACCGTGCTGGAATCTTCCCCTGGTTCGAGGCGGGACAGCCGGTTCTCTGGTGGTCACCGGATCCGCGCTGTGTTTTGCAGCCCGATCAGTTTCACGCATCTCGAAGCCTGAAACGCTGTGCGCGATCCGGCGAATTCCTGCTGACTTTCAACCGCGCCTGCCCGGATGTCATCGACGCATGCTCCAACCGAAGAAAGGGTCAGTCAGGAACCTGGATTACCGCCGGGATGAAACAGGCCTATGTCGAATTGCATGCCAGCGGTTGGGTCCATTCGGTCGAGGTGTGGCGACAACAGCGGCTGGTGGGCGGAATCTACGGGCTCGCATCCGGCGCCGGATTTTACGGGGAATCGATGTTCAGTGAGGAAACCAACGCATCCAAGATAGCGATGTTGGCGCTATGCCAGATTCTTCGCGGCCGCTCGTTTGTGTTTCTCGACTGCCAGCTTGCATCGCCCCATCTGCTGTCGCTCGGCGCCAGGCAGGTGCCACGATCGGCTTTCCAGCAGATGCTGGCGAAGGCCAACCGCAGCGCTGATCCTGCGTCATTCTGGCCGGAAGGATGGATTCCGGCCGCGAAATTCCTGTAGATCAACTCGTATGCCGCATTGCAATGATGCGGTCGTTTCTGCACAATTCGCGGGCCTCGGCTACCAGAGACCTAAGGAAATTGGCGAAAGAAGATGCACTTCAGATGGAAGGCGTCGTGACCGAAACCCTGCCCAATACGACTTTTCGTGTTGAGCTGGAAAACGGACACGTCGTTACTGCGCACATCTCCGGGAAGATGCGCAAGAATTACATTCGGATTCTTACGGGTGACAAGGTTACGGTGGAACTGACTCCGTACGATCTGACCAAGGGCAGAATTACCTATCGCGGACGCTGAGGTCCCTGTCATTCCTGCGGCAGGTGCTGCAGTTCCTTGAGAGATTTTTCCGCTTTGAGCTCCAGATTGCCATCCGAGCCAACTCCGATACAGACATGACCACCCTCGGCGAGCGTGCCGAATAGCAACTCCTCCGCCAATGGCCGTTTGATCTGCTCCTGGATAATCCGTGCCATCGGGCGGGCACCCATTTGCGGGTCGTAACCGCGTTCGGCAATCCAGTTGCGCGCTTCACTGGTGAGTTCCAGCGTAACGTTGCTCGACCCTAGTTTTGCCTCCAGTTCTACAACCAGCTTGTCAACAACTCTGGAGATTGAACGTGCGTCCAGTGACGAGAACTGAATGATGGCATCGAGGCGGTTGCGGAACTCCGGGGTAAAGGATTTCTTGATGATGGCCATTCCGTCGCTGGAATGATCCTGTGTCGTGAATCCAATGGATGCCCTGCTCATTTCCTGGGCCCCGGCGTTAGTCGTCATTACCAGCACAATATTGCGGAAATCCGCCTGGCGGCCGTTGTTGTCAGTCAGTGTGCCATGGTCCATGACCTGCAACAGCAAATTGAAAACTTCCGGATGTGCCTTTTCGATTTCGTCCAGCAGGACAACGGCGTGCGGATTCTTCGACACCGCCTCCGTCAGCAGCCCACCCTGATCGAAACCAACGTATCCTGGCGGTGCTCCGATCAACCGCGATACGGTGTGTCGCTCCATGTATTCCGACATGTCGAAGCGAATCAACTCGACACCCATGATCATCGCCAGCTGCCGGGTCACTTCCGTCTTGCCGACGCCGGTCGGTCCCGCAAACAGGAACGAGCCGATCGGCTTTTCCTCGTCCGTCAGGCCGGATCGGGACATCTTGATAGCGGAACTCAAAGCCGCAATCGCCTGGTCCTGGCCAAAAATCGTCAGCTGCAGATTGCGTTCGAGATTGCGCAGGACATCCTTGTCCGAAGACGAAACGCTTTTCGGTGGTATGCGTGCCATCTTGGCCACAATATTTTCCACCATCGTGACAGTGACGACATCCTCACGCTCCGACTCCGGTTTGAGACGCAGATTGGCCCCAGCTTCATCGATGACGTCGATAGCTTTGTCCGGCAGCTTCCGATCGTTGATATGCTTTGCCGCAAGTTCGGCCGCGACGACAAGCGCCTGGGCATCGTAGCGAACGCCGTGGTGCTCTTCGAAGCGCGACTTGAGGCCCCGCAGAATCTCCACCGTCTCCTCGACGCTCGGTTCCGGTACATCGATTTTCTGGAAACGCCTGGCCAGAGCGTGATCTTTCTCGAAAACGCCCCTGTATTCCGAGTAGGTTGTCGAACCGATACAGCGAATTTCGCCGCTGGCCAGTACCGGCTTGATCAGGTTGGACGCATCCATGACGCCGCCCGACGCCGCCCCAGCGCCTATGACGGTATGTATCTCATCAATGAAGAGTATCGCCCCCGGGTCTTTGCGCACCTCGGCAATAACCGCTTTCAGCCTCTTCTCGAAGTCACCCCGGTATTTGGTACCGGCAATCAAAGTACCCATATCGAGCGCATAGATCGTGCTGTCTCGCAATACTTCGGGAACGCGCTCCTCGGTGATCAGCCTCGCCAGGCCCTCGGCAAGCGCGGTCTTGCCGACGCCAGCATCGCCGACATACAGCGGATTGTTCTTGCGCCGGCGACAGAGAATCTGAATCGTTCGTTCGATCTCGAGATCGCGCCCAATCAACGGATCTATCTTACCGGCTATCGCCAATTGGTTGAGGTTGCTCGCGTACTTTTCGAGCGCCGTCGAATCCGCTTCCTGATCTTCCTCGCCGGGCGCCTGAGGCCGCTCTATTCCGGCGTCGCCGGGCAGCTGAGGCATGCCATGAGATATGAAGTTAACGACATCGAGCCGGGTCACGTCCTGCAGTCCGAGAAAATACACGGCCTGCGACTGCTTTTCGCTGAATATCGCGACCAGCACATTGCTGCCGGTCACCTCCTTCTTGCCGCTCGATTGCACATGGAACACTGCGCGCTGAAGGACTCTTTGGAATCCGAGCGTCGGCTGAACCTCCGTTTCATCGTCATTCGACACCAGCGGCGTCGCCTCGTCGATGAAATCCGTCAATTGGCGGCGAAGTTGTCCTATGTTGGTATTACAGGCTTTCAGTATTTCGTGAACTTTCGGTATATCGAGCAAAGCAAGCAACAGATGCTCGACCGTCATGAACTCATGACGGCGGTCGCGGGCATTCTGGAATGCCTCGTTCAGACAGAATTCGAGCTCGCTACTCAACATATCCGGTACTTTAGCCTCTTGTTACGAAAAAACTTCGCAAAATCTCTCAAGCTTCTTCCATCGTACACAACAACGGATGTTGCTGCTGCTGCGCTACGCTGGTGACCTGTGCAACCTTTGTTTCGGCAATATCGTAGCTGTATACGCCACAAACGCCTTTGCCCTTCGTGTGTACCTCCAGCATGACCCGTGTTGCACGCGTGCGCTCCATGCCGAAAATGCTCTGTAGTACCTCGACGACAAACTCCATCGGCGTGAAGTCGTCATTTATCAGAACCACCCGGTATAATGACGGGCGCTTCAGTTTCGGCCGGGCCTCCTCGAGCGCCAGGTCGTGGTCATCGGGACGGCCTCGTTGTGAATCGCGTTCAGACATCGTTTTCCAATTCCAGCTTCGGAACCCTCGACGGTTCGAAGACATGCCGACAGATACGGCAATTATATATGGGGCAATTCCGTCATTCTCCAAGCCCGGGTCTCAGTTTTTCGGCTGCAGCGAATCCGGTTGCTGGTATCGTACCGCGCCGCCACATTATGCAAAACATTAAAAATTCGAGGTATATACCTGCTATATATAGGTTTTTCTGCATCTGTGGGCTTGTTTGCAGCACCTGCGAAACCTTATCATCGCCGGGCAGCGTTAATAATCGATACCGGCATGGAAACGGGCCTTTCACGCCAACCGCAATAATGACAAGCTGAGGCACATGGCGATCGAAGCAAAGTGGACGGATTTCAGTAATTTGGACGGCACGCAAGTGCTCGCCGCGGCAGGTCGTGTGCTGCCGAAATGGATAGCGCTGCTGCTGGTTATCGGAATCGCGTGGCAGCTGGCGAGGATCATATGGATGCTGATTCCGGGATCAACTGCGGGCGACCCGATAGAGTTGCCGGCCATGCAAATGGGCCAGAACATCGATTGGCCCGGCCAATCACAAACCAACGTGCAAGCCATTGCCAACGCCCACCTTTTCGGTGAAGCCAGTAAGGACACGGAAGCGCCGCCCCCCGTCGTGGAACAAGATAACCTGGCGGAAACACGGCTGAGCCTGTCCCTGAAGGGCACCGTTGCCGCGACGGACCAGCGCTCCTCGGTTGCAATCATTGCGGACCAGACAAACGAAGACAAAGTCTACGTCATCGGCGATTCGATAATGTCGGGCACATCGCTGCATGCGGTTTACAGGGATCGTGTTGTATTGAATGAGAACGGCGTCCTGAAAGAACTGAATCTGCCACGGGATTTTCCGACCAGCGCACAGCCTGTGCGGCGTAACGTTGCCAGTGTCACCCGCGCATCGTCGAACGAGAGCAGTATCCAGAATGTCGTCGCCCAGAACGTCACAAAACTTGCCGATGTGATTCGGCCGACACCCTATTTTGTTGCCGGCCAGCAGCAGGGTTACCGCGTATATCCGGGCCGCGACCGAAAGCAGTTTGCCGCCCTCGGCCTGCGGCCCGGCGACCTGATCAAGGATATCGATGGTGCCGCCCTCACCGATCCGCAACAAGCGATGGAAATCTTTCAAAACCTGGGCAGTGCCGATCAGGTTTCGGTTACGGTCGAGCGTAATGGACAACCCGAAGTGCTGGTCCTGAAGACCAGTCAACTCAGCCTGGACGAGGATCAGTGATCATCGAAACAAAAAAAACAAGAATATTCGGCCTACTGCAAAAGCAGATTGTCCGGCAGCTGAGCTTATTTTCACTTCTGACGCTTGCGGCATCCGCGCTGGCACAGCAGCCGACTATCACGCCGAATTACAAAGATGCGGATATACGCAAGATCGTTGAAGCCGTTGGTGCCGTCACCGGCAAGAACTTCATTCTCGATCCGCGCGTCAATGCCAAGGTGACGATGTTGTCGTCCAGCGAGATGTCGCCGGACGCGTTCTACGAGGCATTCCTCTCCATTCTCGAGGTCCACGGGTATGTCGCCATAACGACCGGCGACATCATCAAGATCCTGCCAGATGCCAGTGCCAGGCAGTATCCGGGATACGTTTCGACCAGCGGCGCCGGCGCCGACGACATCGTGACCCAGGTCATCAAGGTGGAAAACGTCGGAGCTGCACAGCTGGTTCCGATCCTTCGGCCGCTGATTCCGCAGTACGGTCACCTGGCCGCGCACAATGGTTCGAATATGCTGATCATTTCCGATCGTGCGCACAACGTCGACCGAATGATTACGATCATCCGGCGCATCGATCAGTCCAACGATGAAGACATCGAGGTCGTGCCACTCGAGCATGCATCGGCGGCGGAAGTCGTTCGGGTGCTTACCGCGCTATCGCAAACACCCCGTGCCGACGGCGTACCGGTAACAACGAGCCTGGTTTCCGATGCCCGGACCAATAGTGTCCTTATCGGCGGCGATCGAAGCGAGCGATTGCGCCTCAGGGCTTTGATCGCACATCTCGACACACCATTGCAGGACGGCGGAGACACCCAGGTTCGTTATCTTCGATATGCGGACGCCGAAGAGCTGGCGACCAAGTTGCAGCAGCACTTCACGCAGCAGGCTGCCGGAGCTGCCGGCCCCACGCCCGGCAATTCCGACAACGTCAGCGTCTGGGCCGACACGCAAACCAATGCCATAGTCGTCAACGCACCGCCAAAAATGATGCGTTCGCTGATGAATATCGTCGATAAACTCGATATCCGGCGCGCTCAGGTCCTGGTCGAAGCAATTATCGTCGAAGTGATTGCGGACAAGAGTTCGGAACTCGGCGTCACCTGGGCAGTTGATGGCAGTGGCGACAAAGCGGTCGTCGGTGTAACCAATTTCCCCCCGTCTCCCGGCGTCGTTCAGCTCGCCGGCGCTCTTAGCGGCGGTAGCGATACGATACCCGACCCCGGTTCTCTGATTGGTACCGGAGTCACATTCGGCGTCGGACGAATTGCCGATACCGGAACCAATTTTGCGGCGATTCTGCGGGCTCTGCGCGGTGATGCCGACACCAACATCATTTCGACACCGACTATCGTTACCACCGACAATGAAGAGGCGAGTCTCAATGTCGGGCAGGAGGTACCGTTCGTAACCGGGTCTTTTTCCAATACCGGAACCGGCGGCGGTGGCGCGGTGAACCCGTTCCAGACCGTTCAACGGCAACAGGTGGGCGTCAAGCTGGTCATCACCCCGCAGATCAATGAAGGCGACTCTTTGCTACTGAAGATTTCGCAAGAAATTTCAAGTATTGCAAGTTCGTCGCAAGGAGCAGTTGACCTCATTACGAATCAGCGCATTATCGAAACGACGGTAATCGTCGAGGACGGTGCAATCCTGGTGCTGGGCGGATTACTGGAAGACACGCTGCGCGAAAGCGACCAGCGCGTTCCGATACTGGGCAGCATACCCGTTCTTGGAGCTTTATTTCGCAGTCGTACGACCAACAAGGTCAAGACCAACCTGATGGTTTTCATTCGGCCCAAGATTCTTCGTGACGATGCGCAGATGGCTTTCGAAACCAATGCCAAGTACAACTACATTCGTGATGTGCAGCAGGAAGGTCGAAGTGGCCGTGTCGCGCTGATGCCAGGCGAAGACAGGCTGGTTCTGCCGCCTTTGGAAGCTCAGCAGAAACCGGCGGGGCCGGTTATTGATCTGAGGCGTCCTGCGGACACCGATTCGTCCACAGAAGACGAGCAATGAGCCCAGCTAACTGCGCCTGATCCATGGAGCTTCCTACTGAAATCGTGCTGGAGTCCGTCGATGCGGGCCCCATCGTCGAACAACCCAGCGCAAGGGCCCTGCCTTTCTCTTTCGCCAAGCGGCATGGTGTGCTGATTCGCGAGATATCCGACGGCGCCGCCGACACGATTTACCGCGCAGGCGCGTCCCCGCTGAGCCTCGCCGAGGCGCGCCGCTTTGCCGGTGTCCCGCTTAAATTGACCCGCGTCTCAAGCGAAGCATTTGACGCAATTCTTCAGCAATCATATGAACAGGGTTCGAACAAGGCCATGCAGATGGCCGGCGATCTCGACGACCAGACCGACTTGCTGCAAGTAGCGCAGGAATTGCCTGAGCCTTCCGACCTGCTGGAAAGCGACGACGATGCACCGATCATTCGTTTCATAAATGCAGTGTTGACGCAAGCGGTGAAGGAAAATGCGTCGGATGTGCACATTGAACCCTATGAAAACCGGCTGGTCGTGCGCTTTCGAATTGACGGTGTCCTGCAGGAAGTCTTGCAGACGCGGCGCGCAGTGGCGCCATTAGTCGTATCAAGAATCAAGGTCATGTCGAAACTCGACATTGCAGAGAAACGATTGCCGCAGGACGGTCGCATTTCATTGAGAATTGCCGGCCGCGCCGTGGATGTGCGCGTTTCGACGATGCCCTCCGGGCATGGCGAGCGCGTCGTACTGCGCCTGCTGGACAAGCAAGCCGGCAGACTGGACCTGACGTCGCTCGGTATGGATAGCAAATCGCTTGCTGTCATGGACGACCTGATTCACAAGCCGCACGGAATAATACTGGTGACCGGCCCCACGGGCTCGGGTAAGACAACAACCCTGTATGCCGCGCTGGAGCGTATTAACGACAATAGCCGGAACATCATGACGGTCGAGGATCCGATCGAGTACTTCATCGATGGCATCGGCCAGACCCAGGTAAACACCAAGGTCGAGATGACTTTTGCACGCGGACTTCGCGCCATCCTGCGTCAGGATCCCGATGTCGTCATGGTCGGCGAAATCCGCGACCTAGAAACGGCCGAAATCGCGGTTCAGGCCAGCCTCACAGGACACCTTGTCCTGTCGACCCTCCACACCAATACGGCGGCAGGCGCCATCGCCCGACTGCGTGACATGGGAATAGAGCCGTTTCTGCTTTCGTCCAGCCTGATCGGTGTACTGGCTCAGCGCCTGGTCAGGGTTCTGGATGGTGAAACCAAAGTCGCGTACACCGCCCGCGATTACGAATGCCGCACCTTGAAGATGGATCCGAACAATCCACCGACGCTTTATCGAGCGGGCGTCGAAGACGGCAGTGGATACCACGGCCGCACGGGCATTTATGAGCTGATTGCTGTCGACGATCGCATGCGAACCATGATTCATGACGGCGTCAGTGAACAGGAGCTCGAAAAATATGCCCGAACCAAGGGCCCCAGTATTCGCGACGATGGAAATCGGCGCGTGCTTGAAGGCAGTACGACGCTCGAGGAAGTATTGCGAGTTACGCGTGCCGATTAGGATTGCGGGCTAGAATACCGCCATGGGTGCCTTCGAATTCATCGCTCTCGACAAGTCCGGCAAGGAATCGCGTGGCCTGCTGGAGGGCGACACACCCAAACACGTACGGCAGATCCTGCGCGACCGGAAGTTGCTGCCGGTCAGCGTTACAGAAATCGCAAAGAAAGAATCGAAACGCCAGACTACCCAGCTGTCATTCCGTCGCAGTCTTTCCGCCAGCGAACTGGCATTGCTCACGCGGCAACTTGCTACGCTTTCACAAGCCGGACTGCCGCTGGAAGAAGCCTTGCTTGCGGTCAGCGAACAGAACGAGAACCCTCGCGCGAAAAGTATCATGCTCGGTGTCCGCGCCCGCGTTCTCGAAGGACACACGCTGGCCGACGGCCTCGGCGATTTCCCGCAGGCGTTCCCGGATCTCTATCGGGCCACCGTAGCGGCGGGCGAACAGTCCGGGCACCTCGATGCCGTTCTGGAGCGACTCGCTGAGTTCACGGAATCGAGGCAATTACTGCAACAACAGGTGCGCAACGCCCTTATCTACCCCATAGCACTTGTCGTAACGGCGGTTGGCATCATCAGTTTCATGCTTGCCTATGTCGTACCCAAAGTCGTTTATATTTTCGAGAATTACAATCAGCAGCTGCCGATTCTGACTCGCATAATGATTGCTTCGAGCGATTTCATCCGCGACTACTGGCTGGCGCTGATTGTGGTTACCGTCGCTCTTTTCATGGGCCTGAGACAACTCCTGAAGAAAGACGGTCCGAAACGCCGCTACCACCGGTTTCTCCTGCGGGTGCCCATTGTCAGCCGGCTGACTCGCGGTCTGAATACGGCAAGATTCACCCAGACGCTGAGCATTCTTGCCGGCAGCGGCGTGCCGATTCTCGAGTCATTACAGATAGCCGCTCAGGTTATCGTCAACGTACCAATGCGCGAGGCCGTTGAAGAAGCGGCATTGCGTATTCGCGAGGGTGCGATGATCAGCAAGTCTCTCGCAGCCAGTAAATTATTCCCACCGATGACCACTCACCTCATTTCCAGCGGCGAAGCCAGCGGAAAGCTCGAAGAAATGCTGAGCAGAGCGGCAAAAAACCAGGAGCGGGAGGTCGATTCGTTGATTGCAACCTTGCTTGGCGTGATGCAACCGCTGCTGGTCATCATAATGGCTGCAATCGTGCTCTTGATCGTTCTCGCAATTCTCCTGCCGATATTCGAAATCAATAACCTGATCAATTAGATCGGCACGGAATCGCGGCAGTTGCAATCTGTCGATCCGCTTCTTGCGCAGTGACTTTTTTCACGGTATACAGAGGTCATTGTGATTGGCTTCAACCGTTTTTTCGGTTGGTTTTTCGGAGTCCGCGATGGCACAGAAAGAAGCTAAGGACCGGAAAGGGTCTTTGGAAGTAGCAGACGAAGAGGACGACGATCAGTCCGACGATTTTCTTGACGACGAGGCGGACGACGAAGAACCGGATTCCGATAACGTTGGTGATGTATCCGTCGAAATCAACGTCGAGAGCCTGATTGCAGAAATTGAATCCGAACACGACGACGAAGCGGCGCGCAGGCGCGAGGTTCGCCGCCGGCTCGAAGAGATTCGCGAGCAGCGGGAGGCTTTGAAGGACATTGAAGATACTTTTACCATGTATCTCGATGATGACGACGACGATGATAATTAGCGGAAATCGCGGCTTCTGACGACCAGTTCGCCCAGCCAACTGCTGTGGTCCAGCAACTTTCTCGCAATGACGTGAACCACTTTTCCCTCAATCTGTAGCTCGCCCTCGACCCCCATGAGTCGCGCATTCAGCAACACGTTGCGCTGCTCATCCGCAATTCGCTTCCATACGATGAGGTTTGCATAGCCCGCTTCATCCTCCAGCGTCACGAAAGTCACACCGCTTGCCGTGCCCGGGCGCTGCTTCGTAATGACCAGTCCCGCGATACGGATGCGACTGCCATTGCGCAGTTCCGGCAAGCGGCCGGAATCCACGTAACCGTAAGAATCGAGACGGTCCCGGATCACTGCCAGCGGGTGGCGTTCCAGCGTCAATCCAAGGCTTTTGTAATCGGCAACGATATTCTGTCCCTCGGTCGGCCGGCGCAGCATCGGCGTAGCTTCGTAGCGATCCATGCTGGCGAACAGCGCCGTGGGCTCCTCTACCCCCTCAACGGTCCAGCGCACCTTGTGCCGATGCCCGTCGAGTGCAGAGAGGGCACCGGCAGCCGCGAGCGCACCCAGTTCCCGACGGTTGATACGACTGCGCTCCACGAGTTGCTGAATACTTCGGTACGACCCGGCGTCGCGCCCGGTCACGACGGCCTGAGCGGCGGTTTCCGACAAGCCCTTGATCTGCCGCAGACCGAGGCGCAACGCGGGTACGCCGTCGCCGCCGCGTTCCAGGCTGCTGTCCCAGTCGCTGCAGTTGACGTCGGCATTGCGTACCTCGACGCCATGGCGTCGCAGATCCTGGATCAGTTGTGATGCGGAGTAAAAACCCATGGGCTGGCTGTTGAGCAATGCGCAGGTAAAAGCTGCCGGCTCGTGACATTTAAGCCAGCAGGACACGTAGACCAGCAATGCGAAACTGGCTGCATGCGATTCGGGAAAACCGTACTCACCGAACCCGAGTATCTGTTTGAAAATCTGCCGCGCAAAATCCTCCGCGTAACCGCGGTCCCGCATACCCCTGATGAGCTTCTCCTCGAACGGGCCCAGTCCGCCGCGACGTTTCCAAGCTGCCATCGCGCGTCGCAGGCGGTCTGCTTCTCCTGGTGTAAATCCGGCCGCCACGACGGCGAGCTGCATCACCTGTTCCTGGAAAATCGGCACGCCCAGCGTGCGTTGCAACACATCGCGTACGTCATCGCTGGGATACTCGACCGGCTCCTCACCATCCCGCCGGCGCAGGTAAGGATGCACCATGTCGCCCTGTATCGGGCCGGGCCGGATGATGGCCACTTCGATAACGAGGTCGTAATAGCAGCGCGGTTTCAGGCGCGGCAGCATGGCCATCTGCGCGCGCGATTCGATCTGGAACACGCCCATCGTGTCGCCGTCACAGATCATGTCGTAGACGAGCGGATCCTCGGCCGGTACGGTCGCCAGCGTATAGTCGCGACCATCATAGGCGCGGATCAGATCGAAGCTGCGGCGTATGGCCGTCAGCATGCCGAGACCGAGCACATCGACTTTCAGCAGCCCGAGGTCCTCGAGATCGTTTTTTTCCCACTGGATGACCGTGCGATCGTCCATGGTGGCGTTCTCCACCGGCACGAGTTCGGACAAAGGCCCATCGGATATTACGAAGCCGCCGACGTGCTGTGACAGGTGACGTGGGAAGCCGAGCAGCTCCCGAACCAGGTACAGCAGACGTTTGATTACCGGGCTTTGCGGGTCCAGACCGGCTTCCAGCACGCGGCTGTCGTCCACCTGGCTGCCGTCCCACCATTGCATCGAGCGCGCCAGGCGGTCGACCTGCAGGCCGCTCAGGCCCAGCGCCTTGCCGACGTCACGAAGTGCGCTTCTCGGACGGTAGGTAATGACCGTCGCCGCCAGTGCAGCACGTTCCCGGCCGTATTTCCGGTAGATGTACTGGATGACTTCTTCGCGGCGCTCATGTTCGAAATCGACATCGATATCCGGCGGTTCATTGCGCTCTTTGGAAATAAAGCGCTCGACCAGCGTTGCCATCCGGCCCGGATCCACTTCGGTAATGCCGAGACAGAAGCACACCGCGGAATTGGCGGCGGACCCGCGACCCTGGCACAGAATTCCCTGGCTTCTCGCGAAAGCAACGATGTCGTACACGGTCAGGAAATAGGATTCGTATTCGAGCTCGCGAATCAGTTGCAACTCGTGCTCCACCAGCGAAAGGACCTTTGTCGGCACACCTTCCGGCCAGCGCCGCTGCATGCCTTCCTCGCTCAGCTGGCGCAGGTAACCCGCCGGCGTCTGGCCGGCGGGCACGAGCTCATGCGGGTATTCGTAACGGAGTTCGTCAAGAGAAAAATCGATAGCACCGGCAATACGCAAGGTTTCCTCGAGCAGGGCCGATGGATAGATTTTTTCCAGTCGCTGCAGCGGACGAAGATAACGTTCACCGTTGGGATACAGCGCGAAGCCGGCCTGTTCCAGCGTCACGCCTTCGCGAATGGCGGTTACCGTATCCTGCAATACACGCCGCTGGCGGCAATGCATGTGCACGTCGCCGCAGGCGACCAGTGGCAGGTCGAGTGTCTGACCGAGCTGCTGCAGACGACTCAGTCGTTGCCGCTCGAGACCGTCGGCCAGTAATTCGACGCCCAGCCACAGGCGATCGTGAAAAGTATCGAGAATCCAGCTGTCTTCCGACCCCAGTAACATCTGGTTGTCCGGCAGCCATAACACGAGGCAGTCCGGCAGACCGTCTGCGAAGTCAGCAGCATCGAGGCGGTAACTGCCTTTCTCCGCCGCCCGCCGGCCTTTCGTGATGAGGCGGCACAGGCTTGCATACCCGTGGCGGTTCTGCGCCAGCAGCACCAGCTTTAACCGGCTCACCAGGCGGCACTCGGTTCCGATGATGAGTTTTTTCAGCCCGGCATTTTTTGCCGCAACATGCGCCCGGACGATTCCAGAGACCGAGCATTCGTCGGTCATCGCCAGCGCTTCGTAATCCTGTGCCGCGGCGGTTTCAACCAACTCCTCCGGGTGCGACGCGCCACGCAGAAAAGTGAAGTTACTGAGCGCGTGCAGTTCGGCATAGGCAGTCGACATCTCTTGTATTTTTTACCGGTCTTGCTAACCGAACATGCCGTGCAGGTACCAGCCGGATTCACCATGATTGTCACGAGTGCGATTACGAAAAATCCACAGCTGCATGCCGGCCGGATTGCTGGCCACGAAATAATCCCTGGCGATGCCATCATCGTCCCACCAGCCGGTTTCCAGCCTTTCCGGACCGTCCAGCAATGTCAGGGGACCCTGGTAATGCGGCAGGTTCTGTCGCATATCAAGTGCACGCGGCTCCGGCAACATCCACAACGGCCGCTGCGACAACAGGCTGCTGTTGCGCCACAATTCCGCCACCGGCGGCGTCGCAGGACATTGCGGTGGCTGCGCAAACAACCGCGACGCACGCCACGCATACTGCGGACGATGTTCTGCAACGGCCATGATGCCGTGCACCGACTCATCGCCGATACGTGCGCTCAAACGCTCGACGAGATGCGAGATCAGGGACTCCTGCCGCCGGCTGTCCGTCTTGCTGAAAGCCAGCCGGCCGGTCGTGGTTGAAAGCGGCTGTCCTCTGCTGCTTTGCAGGCGAATCGCGATAACGGCTGCCGGTAATTGCAGGCGATCCAAACGGATGGCCAGCAATTCGCACCAGTGTTCGATGGAACGATCCGCCTGCGCACAACCGACAGTCAGGTGCGTAGCAGGCCCCTGCAGGTGAAAAAAACTGAAGCGAATTCGCTGCACCATCCGTTGCCGGCTGAGCAGAAAACGTTCGAGCTCCAGCAGCAATTCCCGACAGGCGTTGAGCAACAATTCGCGGTCGGACTGTTCTTCGTTCAGTTCGTATTCCCGGCAAAACACCTCCGCTGTTAGATAACACTTGCGCGGATCCGGCAAACGACCGAGTGCCCTGTCGAGTTGCAACAGGCAGCTGGCACCAAAACGTCGCGCAAAACCCTGGCGAGGCAGCCGCAGACAATCGCCGATTGCGGCAATACCCATGGCTTGCAGGGATTCACAGACCGCTTCAGGCCAGTCGAGGCAACTGAGCGGCAGGCGGCTCAGCGCACCGGTAAGGTTTTTCCTGTCGCGGATACATACCCTGTTTCCGGCTCTTGCGAGCCAGGTTGCCGCGAGTGGAGTCGGTGCAATAGCCAGTGACGCGGTGAAACCCTGTTGCTGCAGGTCCCCGGAAATGCGTCGTCGCAATGTACCCAGACCACCGAACAATCGCAGGCTGCCGGCGATCTCCAGCAGCAACACCGCCGGTTTTTCGATGCTGACGAAAGAGGTGAATTGCTTTGCCCAGGTCACCAGTTTTATCAGTACCTGTTCTTCACGGGCCGGATTGCGTTCTGCGAGCGACAAAACGGGTAACAACGCGAGCGCGGCATTCACGGACATGCCACGGCAGATACCGGCCGCCGTGGCCTTTGCATTCGTCAACAACACTCTTCTCAGGCCCTGCTGGTCTTCAACGACGGCAAAAGCGTCTGCGGAATTTACATCCATGACAGCTTCGAGCGCGAGAGCAGGCAGATAAACCCCGAGCCACAGGTGACGAACGACGGCGGGACGAGCGTTGCTCGCTTGAGTGAACTCGGCCCGAACCGCGGGTACTTCGAGAGAAAGCGACTGTTGCGCCGTATGCTGCGCCCGGACCTTTTTCAACAAGCTGCTAGTGCTCCGCCGCAGACGCATAATCCCGAATCACGGCGGGCCGGCCACCGCGACTCTTCAGGATGCCGAGGTCCGTGCCCTTCTCACCGGCACTGACCCGGATACGCAATGCTGCCGCCGAGGAACCGGACAGCGCTTTGACAGAGCGAAAGGCAATTGCCCAGCTCTGCCCTTTTTCCGCGGCAAGCTGCAGTCGCCGGCTTGCCACATCGTCCATCCGTTCCGACCATACGAGCACCGCGACGCAGTTGCCGGATGACAAGGCCTGCTCGGCGGCCCACAGGCATTCGCCGGCCTTTTTCGGGCGCACGATCAGTACCCGCGAAAGATTAATACCCCACTGCGCGAGCGCAGGAGGATAGGGATCGAAAGGCGGTGCAATCCAGGCAATCCAGCCGGCCGCGTCCTCGCCGCTTGCCTGGCTTAAACGTGCCAGTGCCGGCATCAGCAGCTTGAGTTCGCCGGTACCGTAGTGCTCCAGCAGGATTTCGGTCAGGGCATGCGGCGGCCAGCCGCCGCCCGGCAGGTGGCGATCAAGTCTGGGATAGCCGCTCTCGAGTCCCCGCCAGCCAGGCTTGTCCGCCGGACTGCAGCCCCGCCAGAGACGCGGAGTCTGCAACAGTTTCTCCAGGACATCGTCCACCCTTTTCCACCGTCACTAAAGAAGCCAGCAGTCTCAATGCAACGGCATGCCGTCACGAATAACGCCGACCACAACGCCCTCGATCACCATCGACTGCAGCTTGAGATCGACCCGTATCGGTTCGAATTCCTCGTTTTCCGGCAACAGCCAGACCAGCGATCCGTCCTGGCGGTAACGCTTGACCGTCACCTCATCGTCGACCCGGGCCACAACGATCTGACGGCTGCGAACTTCCGGCGTACGGTGTACGGCCACCAGATCGCCATCGAGGATGCCGGCATTCTTCATGCTCATGCCTTCGACCCGGAGCAGGTAATGCGCCTTCCGCTTGAACAGCGCCTGATCGATCCTGTAATGCGTTTCAATATGTTCTTCCGCCAGAATCGGCCGACCGGCAGCCACCCTGCCAACCAATGGCAAGCCGAGTTGTTCACGCAGCGAATCCTTCAGCTGAATACCTCGCGATGTGCCGGGTATCAGTTCCAGCACACCCTTCTTCTGCAGCGCCCTTAAATGCTCTTCGGCCGCATTGGAGGACTTGAAGCCGAGCTCCCTGGCAATTTCGGCGCGCGTCGGCGGCATGCCATATTCGGCCATAAACTCTTGAATCATATGA
>Ga0224500_10000409_pt1 | contig 30033 bp, 40 predicted proteins | sample SF_Oct11_sed_USG_FD_168126 | JGI IMG/M metagenome (GOLD analysis project Ga0224500, IMG submission 168126) | Sediment microbial communities from San Francisco Bay, California, United States - SF_Oct11_sed_USGS_4_1 | ecosystem: Environmental > Aquatic > Marine > Sediment | place: USA: California... | reverse complement strand
GCCGTGGATCGTCCCAATAGGCCGGAGCCGGATGACGGGTGGCTTTCATGAACTCTTTGTAGCGAGCATTGGACGTTTCATACTTGTCGATAAGGTAGGCATCGAGCACGACTTGGTGCTTCGCTTCGTCTGCATGTTCGTTGCTCCCCATGGTGAACTCGCCCTTCGGGACCAGCACCATGTCCTTGTCGCCGCTCGACGTCTCTGCCGCTGTAGCGAGTGATGGACCTGCTGCCCCGATTGCCATAGCCATGACGACTTGAACGATGATTCGACTCCGCATAAATGCTCCCTTCTGCTAGTTACCACCAGGACCACCCTGATGGAGCCACGCGAGTGAGTCGCGTAACGGTGCGACGACATTGCCCCATCTAGGTCCTCACATTCAGGATCATGTTTTTCTCCCAGTATGTCCGCGTGCACGTGTTAAGCCTTCTCGCTCACAATTGCTGCCGCGGATTGAGGTGACAGGCAATCTCAAAATCTCGTTCATCGGGAAACGCTTCCGCCATCTCATGACCGACACGATTGCGCTCGCTTTGGCACTCCTGGGATATGGTGAAGGTCTGCAGCACGATGACCTGGCTTAATCCTGGAACTGCGGTCAGAAGAATGATGACCAACATCCACCCAGTGCTGTCCTTTCACGAGATCAAAGGTGCGTTGCGAGTGGCGATCCGCTGATCCCGCAGGCAGACAAGAAGTTCCTCGGATCAGCGGATCGCGATAGTCGCGTTCCTAATCTGTCATGGTTACTCCATAGGGGTACGTCGAGCCTCCGTGGCCGATGCGCCCCTCGATGTTCACGTTCGCCTGCAGGCCAGTGCAGCTGACTGGCTGGTCCGACGTGAGTCGGCTCGAGGAATAGGTCGAGCCGCCGTGGCCGATGCGTTCAATGACATCGACCGGTACGCCCGTTGGATTCAACAGCGTGCAACCGTCCCGCCCGGGGACCATCCCGTCAGCGGTGTCATAGGTCGAGCCGCCGTGGCCGATACGCTCCATCACCTCTATGCCACTTGTAGGAACGGCGATACTCCGTGATGGATTCATCACACCGGTGACTGCGAGCGTCGTGAGAAGCGTTGCGGCAAGGATGATTGTGCCTTTCATGATAGCCTCCCTCATGTTGAGTGCTTCGTTCAACTAATTGGTTTACTAGTGATTGCGAACGGTCATTGACTCAGCGCGTCGGTATCGATTCCGTAGAATCATGGCATCGATGATGTCACCACACTGCACACAGCGGCGTGTGGCGCATTCCAAGTCAGTTGTGCTGTTGGAGAGATCAGTGCAGATTTCCTGCACCATCAGGCCGCCGCACCGGGTGCAGGTTGTTTGGGGTCGTAGTTGGGTGCCAGCCAGTGGCCTGTGGAGTTCTTCGGTTCTCATTTTCTTCTCTGTCATAGACATGATCATGATAACCTCCATCGATCCATATGTCTAAGGAATGTACAAGGTACGTCAAATGTATAAACTATGTTTTTAACTGTGTCAATAGTTAATTAAGAAGGAATGCGACAAACAGTGGACATACCTATTGTGAGACGATGCATTGGTCGTAAGCCCATAAGAAACTTTGACTTATACGATATCAGATTATTGAAATTGGCCGTCCATTTGTCGGCGAAGCCCAGAATGTAGAGCCATGAGAGCTGCTACTTCTGTGACGAGGATGTTGCTGGACCAAAGTGCATTCGAGAAGGCAGCGCCCTGCCAGAAGCAGTTCAATCGGGGCGCTGCCCATTCATCGTAGGGCCGTGATGTCATCTGGCACCTGACCTGCGCGATTTCAGTATGAGGTACCTCGTGCGCACGGGGGAACCGTGTATTCAGTCGGAATCTACCGGTATAGAACAAAGATCATGGGCGCGCTGAAACGTAGGATTCGCAGGCCAACCGCGTCTGTGAATGCTCTGGTCATCATGTGGATGTGTCCCTGTGTGTGGGAGGGGAAGGCACCGTTTCGGTGCTTGTGGGAGTGGCTAGCGCCTTACAAGTCGCCGCGGTTGATTTGAGCAGCCGGGTCATTGTCTACGTAGTTGTCTCTGTGACATAGACAAGGTTGATGGCGCACATGTCCAAGTACACAGCCGTCTTGTCCAATGTAACAAGTTATCTATCTAAATAGTTGACAAACACTAGACTGCATTCTATAGTCTGGCTATTGACATGAATACTCATAGAATTCATAGAGTTGCCAAGCTCACTGGCCTTTCGAAGGACGTCATACGGGTTTGGGAGCGTCGATTTAGTCTCTTGAAACCGACCAGGGGCACCAATCGATACCGGAACTATTCAGATGAAGATGTGATGATGTTGAGGTATTTGAAAGAACAGCTCGATGCTGGAGCCTCCATTGGAGAGCTGGCGAAGCTGGGGCGTGAAGAACTGGTGACACAGGCGCGGGCGAGTGCCCCGCGTGCAGCAGTCGTTGAGAACATGTTCGGCAGGTTGTTGCGGGAGCTCGTTACTACTTTGAATCCCTTGGATCGCGTGACATTCGAAAAGCGATTAAATGGAGCTGTGGCAGTCGTGCCTTTTGATGAAGCGCTCCATGGCATTTTACTTCCCCTTCAGGAGCGGGTCGGACAACTCTGGCACGATGGTCATGTGGGCATAGCGGTGGAGCATTACGTCACCAGTCAGATCCAGCAGAAGATTTTCTCTGCCATGAACCAGCTGCCTGTGGCGGAGTTCGGAGCCTCAGTCGTGGTGGCCTGCCCGCCCGGCGAAGAGCACGATATCGCGGCGTTAGCGGTGGCGTATCAATGCCGGGTTCGGGGTTGCCGGGTCTACTATCTGGGATCCAACGTACCCATAGCCGCACTGGTCAAACTCTGTCACGAGGTCAAGCCAGACCTTACGATCCTGTCTTTTCCCATCGTGCGATCGGAGGACAAAGTCACGGCGCTGATCCAAACACTTGTACAAGACGTAAGCATGCTCTCAGATTTGGCTGTGGGCGGGCACGGCGCGATCGCCATGCGAGACCTGTTCATAAGCTCTCAAATTGAGGTCTTGGAGGACTTCAGCGCTCTCGAGAGCAAATTGGATCGACTGATACGGCGACCCGCGTTGCCTCGCTGAGGAAGAGACAGGTTCCCGATGACACGTTATCCTCTCACGGTATTCTTCGACGGAGCCTGTCCCGTTTGCGCTCGTGAGATTGCGCTTGTGATGCGACTGGACAAGAAGCAACGACTCACATTCTGCGATTTCTCACTTCCGGAATATGATGAGAAACTGACAGGCTTTGCCTCTGTACAGTTGGGGCAAGTCATTCATGCTCAATGGGCCGATGGGCGAGTGATCACAGGCGTTGCGGTATTTCAGGCTATGTGGGAGGCTGTCGGCTTAGGGTTGCTGACAAAACTCAGTCGTGTATCGCTTCTTGAGCCGCTCCTTTATAGGGCCTATGCTTGGTTTGCTCGAAACCGCTTGTGGTTGACCGGCCGTGCGGAGGACTGTCACGGAAGCACGTGCGCAGCCAGCCTAGGTACGAATCGCCTAGAAGCGGACAACTTAGGAGATGGCAGGGGGAAAAATTGTGTAGTGCGAGAAGCCTCGGGTCCCTGATCCTGCTGCCTCTTAAGGCCTGGAGACGGAAACTCCGTGTGGGTAGGGAATGGGCTTGTATTCCCGTCTGAACAGAACGGTTATCAGAATCCTCATTGCAAAGGTCATCTGTGATCTTGGTTAATCGGTCCACGAACGCACCACGCCGGAAATGTGTAGATCTTGACGAAGCTGAGTACGTTGCCGAGGAACGCGTCGACATACTTGGCATAGGCTGGCTGGTGATTTTCTGGGACCACTGTCCAGTACGATGTAGGCTGAATGTTCAGGAACGGATGTCCCGGTGGGATATTTGGGATAGGAGAATCAACCGCAGGCCCCACAAGGCTGCGCATCTCCATCGGTGCAGGTAGGCGCCAGCCTTTCTGGCCCCCAGTGGCTCTGCTCATGCATGTGGAACGAGCCTCATTCCACGTTATCGTTGTAGGCCTGGGAGCGATCTCCCATATCAATCCTGTATCGGTGTCGAGAACGGCTTCGTTGTTGAAATCCGGCAGAATCACAAAGCGGTTTGCGGCTGGATGGGCTTCTTGCCAGTTTTGGACGATGTCGGCGATGACGACTTCCTTTTGTGCCAGTGGGCGGGTTAAGAGTTGAGTGCCCAAGAGGAAGGAGGCTGCAATGATGGCCACAATGGCCGAGTGAAATAACCATTTATTGGGCATCACATTGCCTGGGAGTGCTGAGTAAGTTCAAAGCCTTGCAAGCCTGCGTGGGTATCCTACGCCAGGGATGAGAAGCTGATCAACTAGCCGTGTTGGTGTTGATGAAGGAGGATTGATAGCGCAAGACCGGCAGGGTTCCTTGCCTGACGAACAGGGTAGTGGGCGCATGGTCCTGAGAGGGAATACAGGCCGCTGGTACGCTCAGACGGGTACCAGGCCTGAATTGCCGGGATGAACGAATTAGGGTTGAAATGATTTGCTTTGCAGAGGTAGAATTTTATCTATGATAGGGGAGAGGAACTCTCCTCGAGGTTGTTGACGAGTTGTTTTGAACTCTGTCAGCAGGGTAAAATAGTATCAGCAAGTGGGCTCATTTTAGTTAGCGGAGAAGGAGGCATAACCATGGCCAGTCAAGAGCGCGGGTACGATATTTCGCAGTGGTACGACTCGCGACCAGCCAAGATCGGCTGGTTTGCGATGTTGGCGATCGGCGTGTTTTGGGTCCTGTATCAACGGACCTTCGGGTACTCCCACGGGTTGGACTCCATGACCCCGGAGTTCGATTCGGTGTGGATGGGGCTGTGGCGGTTTAACATCGTCGCCAACGCCATCTTCTTTGCCGTGTCGGTGGGCTGGATTTGGGTCACCCGGGATCGCAACTTGGCGAACCTGGACCCGAAGCTGGAGTTGAAGCGGTATTTCTATTTCATGGGGTGGTTGGTGTGCTACATCTGGGGCGTGTACTACGCGGGGAGCTACACCCTGGAGCAGGATGCGGCGTGGCACCAAGTGATCATCCGGGACACGAGCTTCACGGCGAGCCACATCGTGGCGTTCTACGGGACGTTCCCGCTGTACATCACGTGCGGCGTGTCGAGCTACCTGTATGCGCAGACGCGGTTGCCGCTGTACAACCAGGCGACGTCGTTTCCGTTGGTGGCGGCGGTGGTGGGGCCGATGTTCATTCTGCCGAACGTGGGGCTCAACGAGTGGGGCCATGCGTTCTGGTTTGTGGATGAGCTGTTTGCGGCGCCGTTGCACTGGGGCTTTGTGACGTTGGGCTGGTGCGGGTTGTTCGGGGCAGCTGGGGGTGTGGCGGCACAGATCGTGAGCCGCATGTCGAACCTGGCGGACGTGGTCTGGAACAATGCGCCGAAGAGCATCCTGGATCCATTCCCCAGCCAGGTGGATCCCAACGCAAAGCCTGGCTACTGATCAGTAACCAGACGGCGTGAGCGGTGAGAAAGGGCCCGGGGCTCCAGTGATGGGGCTCCGGGCCGATTTTTTGGAGTACACTGTGTCCGAGACATTCATTGTGAGCGGGGGGCCTGCGCAAGAGTCCGTGGCGATGCACGGAATCCCAAAAGAAAGTGATGGGATGACGTGTTGTGTCGATTCCCTGTGGAAGGAGGAGCGAGATGAGTGCAGAACGTACGTGTCCCACGTGTAGTACGGAGAATGCACAACGGATCGGTGACATCCTCCGTGATTCACAGTCCACAAAGAGCGGACCGAGTGAGGTCCCAGCTTCGTATCTCCCCCCAAAGGCCCCCTGGGCGTACCTTCAGGGGTTTTTGCTTGGCATACCTGTCAATGCTGCCGTCATGTTGACGATGGGATCTCCTCAGGCATCGGAATCTGAGATGGCCATGGCTGAGATGGCCATGGCTGAGATGGCCTCCTCTGCGGCCTTCCTCGGGGTCTGGGTGGGTTATGGCATCTTGAAGACCAAGAACTACACGCAGAAGCTGGATGCGTGGAAGGAGAAGATTGCCTCAAAGTTCTTCTGTCGGAAATGCAGTCATGCCTTTGAGGGATAGCCGATCTTCTACAAGAACTGGTCGACCGGGTGCTGGTGCTGCTAGCCAAGAGGGCCGGTGCTAGATTAGTCCTGCTTGCAGGAACCAGTCGCATGGAAGGCCGTCGGTGATGTGGTCTGAGGGCAGATTTGGTGACCGTAGGGCAGGCAGGGAGTTTTGTACGAGGTGCGGTATGGGCCGAAGTCGACCTTATGGCAGGCAATTTGGTGTCTGCAATTGGAATGTGAGCCTTTCAATGTCGTCGTTGGCCCACCTGATCCTTCCATTTTCGGGAACAATTCCGGCCCGTGCCGCGTAGTGCCTGGGCCGGAGCGTCCCGTTCAGCGTCGCGGCTTACCAGCGATCGCGCTTTCCACCACCTCCACGACCACCGAATCCACCGCCGCCACCACCGGAACGTGATTCCATCGGTTTTGCTTCATTGACCGTGAGCGTGCGGCCACCCAGCTCCGTGCCATGAAGCGCCGTGATTGCGGCTTGCGCTTCAGCATCCGAGGACATCTCCACGAAGCCAAATCCACGCGACTGCCCCGTGAACTTATCCGAGATGATCTTTGCCGAGGCCACCGTACCATGCGCCCCGAATGTGTCAGTCAATTGCTGCTCGGTCACGGAATAGGGTAACCCACCGACGTAAAGCTTTGAACCCATAATGGGGTCCTCCTGTAATGATGACATTGTCCATGACGCGAGACGGTTTCACAAAAGGAAGGAGCGACCCAAGAACGTAATGAGTAAGGGGGCTCAGGTTAGACTTCCGATCACGGTCTCGGTAGGACAACATCGGTAATTAGGCCGTCTTGATCTCGTTTCATGCGAGGCCTGACGCGCTGAAACAAATCTAGTCTATCAAGATGCGACAGCAATAGATAGTGTTCCTGGCCGCTTGGGATTTCAGGTACCCCTAGTAAGGTGAGTAGTAGTCAAGAACGTGGAAGGCACGAGCGCGGGGCTGATCCCCTCGCGTCTGCGACCGGCACCTCACCGGTCGCGGGGTCTTTCTCTTTCCCCACGAGGACCCAGAGAGGAGGGCCTACGCGATGGGCGACGACTTCCTTGAAGTAATTCCTTGCCAGGGATAGCAGTTTCAAAGACTACAGCGACGAAGAAGCGGAACGAGGAGAAATGCTACAGTTCGAAGGGGAGACCTCTGCGAGTAATTTTTTTAATGACTTAATCTGCGCTGAAAGGTCTGGTGTCCCAAGACAGCACTGATTGGAACCAAGTTCTTGCCTGGTTAAAACAATTAGAATCTCTCAAAGATCTGGTAAGTTATGGGGTCCAACAACAGCCTAAGAGGCCAAAACCCGCGTTGTTTAACACGTAACCAGTCACCTAGAGTAACCCTCTTCTGATTGGAATCTTATGTGTGGATTGAGAGTGAGGACTGGAACAAGTCTCACGTGTGAAGTTGACAGACAGAATGGAAAGGTTCATAGAAGGCGCTACTCTCGATTCTAAATTTGAATGGAAATAGAATGCCGTTTGAGAGAGGTAGACTCAAGACTGGTGGACGACAACGCGGCTCACCAAACAAATCGACTCAAAAGGTCCGGCGGTTATGCCGAGAGGTGCTGGAGACGGAGGAATTCCAGCACAAATGGCGTCAGTACTTTGCTAACACTTCGTTAGATGAGATAGAACCGAAACTCCTTACCCTTGCCTTCCATTACGCCTACGGGCGGCCGCGTGAGCAGATCCAACTGAGTGGGATGGATAGTGACACACCTTCCCCGAAGATCGTCTTTTATATCCCAGATAACGGACGCCAGCTTCCGTAATATATAGCTGAGAAACCTGGCGTAGATAGCCCTTTAGATTCACGGTATTCGAGACCGGATTACGGGATGGTCGAGTTGTGGACCTGGCCATTGTCAATCGCGGTCAAGCATCGATGTATGCTTTGAGTAGGCTCCGGCGGGGACGGCCAAAGTCGCAGATGAGCTGGACGCGGTGGCTGGCGGACAAGGGCTTACAGGTACAGTGCATCGACGAACTCTGAACGTCAGAAGGATGAATACCCTCTGTAGGTTTGGATCTCATCCAGTATGTGGCATACACTCTGAGCGCTTTCTATGAGATTTGTGTGATCCACTTATGAATGAGTTCATTGGACTGATTGTTTTGATCATCGCTGTTGTTGCGGCCAGCCGCTACTATATGCGTAGTGGGCGTCATGAACACCAGATAAGCGACACAGCACCTCCGCAATCACTCTCTATATCTCTGTCCGTTCGATCCGCTGAACCATCTTCCGAATCCTCCCCGCTGGTGCCGGATACAGGAGCTGTGAGAGCGGTCGGCGAAACCGGATGGTGGTTACTCAACCCAAGCAGTGACGCTCCTATGACGGTAGCCGGATTGAACCAAGAACAGGCTGAGGAGCTTAAGCGCCTCTTAGATCAGGGATACTCAGAAGCAGCATATCAGCATACGCAAAAAGTCATGGCATTTTTACTCCGCACGAATGCGAGGTGGGGGGAATTAGAGGACTATATCGAACGGGCGAAGGCGCTCTATCAGCCGGTGATTGCTGATCAGCAACGAGCCTCGGCAGAGTGGAAAAATGCTGGTGAGCGGGATCGAGACGATCTGTTGGCTGAATTCCGACGAACGGCGATCAATTCGCTGGATGTACGACCATATGCCAATTTAACGGTATTACTTGAGGCCGTACCTGGCGATGCGACGCTTGATGATCTGTTGTTGGAGCAGTATGGGTTCGAGGCGCTCCAACTGTATCTGCGCTATGTCCGCCCCATGAATCGTGCGCGTTTAGTGCCGGTGGATTCTCAAGAGCGAGCTGGTTTTGAACAATTGGTGAAATTAGGTCTTGCCCGACGGGGAATTGATATTCCCGTGCAAGACACTTTAGGGACCTGCACGCTCAAGCAGATGACCGACCTAGTGACCGATATTTCGGCACCTCCATTTCGACGAAAGCGCACTGCCATCGACTATCTGATTACCCTCCCTGACATTCAGGCGCGTCTCGGACGGCTGGTGGCCTTTCGGGAAATCTTTCAACTGCTGGCGTTGCCGGAGCGATTTGCGCATATCAATTTGGAGGAGCTGGCGCAGACATGGCGACACACGCACGAGGTTGCGGACCTCATGCATCGGACCTATGTATTCGGTGGTCGGTCTACTCTAGATCGGGCGAATTTCTTGACCATGACTAAGGGAGATCCTGTGTACTGGACCTTGCTTCCTGCGAGGGATGATAAGACCTGTCCAAGTTGTCGACGAGCGGCGGAGGTTGGTTATCGACAGGATGCCGCACCCCTGGTGCCGTTACATGTCGGTTGTCGATGTTCCGTACTTCCGAATATAGGGATTCCGCCAGATTCCTTGAAAATGTCCAGCAGTCCGCCTCGATGCCAATTACCGGCGGTCATGAAGCCCTTCCCTAGTACTATTCCACCGCGTACAAGTGCGCTACTGGTAGATTCCCCCACCCAAACAATTGAGGCGCGGAAGGTGTCTCAACATGGGAAGGCACGTTTTGCTCTCCCAGATGGTTTTGAAGGGACGGTGGAGGAGGTTGCGTTACATCATTATCAGCAAACTGGATGGCATGGTGTGTGGGGGGAGAATCATCTCTGGTGGATGATAATGGCACTGCTGTTTTGGGACATCTATTTTGCCGATCTGCCAGACGCGTGGGACCCCCTCATGAAGAAATGCGGATTGCAATTCGATATGCCACGAGATTTATTTACCCGAAAGTTTTATGCACGTCGTAGACATTTAATCGCAGACCGGATGATCACCTTGAAACAAATTGATGTATGTACTGAATTGACACGCACTTATTCTGCACATATAGGCACACCCTGTCGACTCATTGAACGATGGGACAAGTTCCCGATGACAATGCTCCAAGAAGTCTTATCCCAGGTGCCCCGAGACGTGCTCCTATCTGTACTCCAACGGCTGCTGGAAAACTTTATGGATCACCGCGCAGGGCTACCCGATTTGTTACTGTGGAAGGATGATGCTCAAGTGTGGGCGGAAGTCAAAGGCCCAGGCGATACACTCTCTGTCGTCCAGCAAGAGTGGCTGAGTTTTTTGCATGCTCAGGGAGGTGAAACGAGGATTATTCGCATAGTTGATCAGCACGACCTGTCACCTAAGTGACCAACTCCACATGGCTGTATTCTCATCGGTGTTATTCAGGCGACACAGGGTGACTAAGGATGTATGCCAAGGCTGGGCCGTCAGCACTGCGTTACTAGGAGGGATCAGCAACGCTACTCCTAGGTGTTTTGACACATGATACTGTGTCATGTTATGAAGGGACATGATGAAAAGGCTGAATGCAGCGTCGACAGAGGATTTCCTCTCAACGGAGGAAGCGGCAGACTATCTAGAGGTCAAACCAACTGTTGTTCGGAACTATCTCTGGGAAGGAAAACTCACGACGTACAAATTCAAGACCCTTACCCTTCTGAGTCGTCAAGAATTAGACGATTGGAAGAAACACCGAAGCACAGGGTAAGTACGATCAAGCAGTGGTCTTGGCACATCGGAGGTTTCCATTGCTTAGCATACGTCAGATTCAGAATTTTCTTACGACTAGTTGTTCGTTAACCACTTCTGAATTAGAGATCGCACGGGACCATCTATACGCCTTGGCTCGTGTCGCGGTTTCTAATCTCCCTCCCCAATCACAGTGGAGAACAATCACTTTTGAAGGCTTGTCTGCCTCAACCTGATAAGCAAGGGAGCCTTTGGCTTTGACTGGAAATCCGTTAGCGGCGCAGCCTGGATCTACCTTGAGAGCCATTATTTATTGTCGAGTCTCAACCAAAGAGCAAACTTGTAATTTTAGTCTTCCTACTCAGCGCAAGGCGTGCTCTCAGTACTGCCAGGAACATGGATTCTCAGTCGATAAGATTTTCACTGAAGAAGGAGAATCTGCTAAGACCGCCGATAGACCGGAATTTTTGAAGCTCCTCGCATATTGCCGCCAAAAAAAGGGCTCCATTCAGGCACTCGTGGTTTATTCGATCAGTCGCTTTGCGAGAAACAGCCATGATTTCCATGCGGTCAAGGGATTATTGGCTGGACTCGGGATTAGTCTTCGGTCTGTGACAGAACCAACCGATAACACATCGACCGGCAAGCTCATGGAAGGCATCCTAGCCGCCTTCGCTCAGTTCGATAATGATGTGCGCGCCGAACGCACTGTGGCTGGGATGAAAGCGGCTCAGGATCGAGGACGTTGGACTTTTCAGGCTCCTCTCGGCTACCAGAACGCAAAAGGAATACCCGATGGCGTGAGCATGGTCCCTGACCCGGACCGTGCCCCACTTGTGGCCAAGGCTTTCGAGCTTTACGCGACAGGCCAGTATTCCAAGCAAGACGTGCTAAAGAAAGTCTCGATCTTGGGGTTGAGGACCCGGAAGGGTCGGTCCGTCTCCGCGCAGTCATTTGACAAGCTTTTGAGAAATCCCTTGTATGCAGGCTGGATTTCTGTGAAGAAGTGGGGCGCGCCCAAAAGGGGGTGCTTTGAACCTTTGGTCAGCGAAGAACTCTTCAACTGTGTCCAAGGGGTCCTAACTGGGAAGAGGTGGTCTCTGGTGCCTCACATCCGCAATCATCCTGACTTTCCGCTCCGTAGGTCTGCCAGGTGCGGGATCTGCAATAAACCTCTCACTGGCTCCTGGTCGAAAGGCCGTTCGAAAAAGTACGCCTATTATCGTTGCCCCGCTAGTCATTGCAGAGGGGTAAAGGTTCGCAAGGAGATCTTTGAAAAGCTATTTGTTGAGTTCTTGGGAAAACTGACCCCCCTTCCAGAATACCTAAAGCTCTTTGGAGCAATTGTGCTGGACGTATGGAAGGAGAAACAGGCAGATGGGGCACTTGAAAGTGCAACCCTCAAAGATCGGCTCAAGAATCTTGAGTGGAGGGAACAAGAGCTTGTCGATGCCTTGCTCTATAGGAAGATCATTGACAAGGTACTTTTTGACGCCCAAATGGCCAAGCTGAAGGAGGAGAGAACACTGATTGAAATGGAGCTTTACCAGCTGCGGCTTGAAGAACTGGATGTCGAAGCCCTGTTGAGCTTCTCTCAGTATGTGCTGGTCAATGCAGCACGGCTATGGCAAGAGGCTTCTTTGGATCAGAAACAGCGGCTTCAAAAGGTGCTATTCCCAGATGGCTTGAGTTTCGGGCAAGGAAAATTTGGAACCACCAGAACCTCTCTGCTTTTCAAGCTCTTAGAAGCTCCGACAATCGAGAAAACAAATTTGGTGTCCCCAACGGGATTTGAACCCGTGTTACTGCCTTGAAAGGGCAATGTCCTAGGCCAGGCTAGACGATGGGGACGTGCCGATTCCGGTAAGAGAACAGCCGAACTCATACCATACTCGGAGTTGTGCTGTCACTAGGCAGGGGGAGAGATTCGGTGAGCCCATGGCCAAGGTCCAGTATGGCTTCGACCTGATGATTTTCCGGTCCGGTGGACGTGCTAGGCTGGCGATCTATAGACCGGCAGTTCCGAGCCCATGGCGTTGAGCGTGGGGAGACGTTGGTCTTTGGAGGAGAGGATCGGCTCGCTGATAGGCCACTGAATCCCCAATGCCGGGTCATTCCATAGAATTCCGCGATCACATTCTGGTGAATAATAGGCGGTGCACTTGTACAGGAATGACGCGGTGGCACTCGTGACGCAGAAGCCATGAGCGCAGCCTGGAGGAATATACATCTGTCGGAGGTTGTTCCCCGATAACTCGACCCCGTACCACCTGCCGAATGATGGCGAGCCTTTGCGGATATCGACCACCACATCGTAGACGGTTCCCTCAAGGGCCATGACGAGTTTCCCTTGGGCCTGTGGCTCTTGGAAATGGAGTCCCCGGAGCGTATTCTGCACAGATCGTGAATAGTTGTCTTGAACAAAACGTTCGTGGATGCCCGCGGTCCGATACCGATCCTCATGGTAGACCTCCAGGAAAGCTCCACGGTGATCAGAGAGAACTGTAGGTTCGAACAAGAGCACACCAGGAATTTCAATCTGAGTCACACGCACGGCATCCTCTACTCAGGGAGTCGGGTTCGATCCACTCGATGGCCGATTGGACGGATCGACGATATCGGGTCTATCGGGGTACAATTTCCCCAACCGATCGATGAGAGGAAGAGCTTCGGGTGTGCTATTCAGGCTTGGTTCACTGACCGGGTGGTCCCACACCAGCGTCGTAATGTCAGCCTCAAGGAGGAGCGATCGAATCGTCGCAGCGCACGCGTCGAGAGTGAGTTCGGTCCCACCGCGAAGGTCAAGTACCCTGTCTTTGGGATCGATCGGTGGGGCCTCAGTGTGGAGCAGCGACCAGCATCGGTCAAAGATGGTTTTCCGAAGATCCGGTGGGACGTTGATTGTCTCCAGATCGGACGTGCAGAGAGCCGACACAAAGAGGACAAATTGCAGATCAGGCATGTCGGGGTTCTGGACATTGAGCGAGGGCATAGGGTTTTATTATCGAGAGTGACGCCCGACGAGTCAACTAGAGACTACGAAGGGTGTGGTCTTCCACTGCATGAGGAGTATTGAGCAATGGTGACGATTGTCCTGACCGGACAACTTCAGACTATTGATGGGGAGCGTGATTTGGCGTGTGAGATCGATCAATCGATGTCCATTCGGCAGCTGATTCAACGGCAGGGAATTCAGTTGCGCCATCTCCTTCAGCTGCTTCGAGAAAAGAAGGTGTTGGTGACGATCAACAAGCGAATCGCCAGTGATGATTCGATGGTCCATGATGGGGACACCATCCGCCTCATCGGGCACGATGGGATGGGGGGCAGTGGACTTGGGCCCTCTCACTCATAAGAGCCGTCAAAAACAGCGGGACCGAGAAACCCTGAGGTCCTCGGCCCCGTGCCTGTTCTGAAGCTCCCTCGCGAAGTGCTAGCCTTGACGGATCGGTTTGTGACCGGGTGCTGGAATGCAAATCAGAGCGTTACTTTTTCCCGAGAATTGCATCCTTGGCAGCTTTAGCCACACGGAACTTCACGACGCGTTTAGCTGGAATCTTGATCTCTGCGCCGGTTTGCGGGTTACGGCCGATACGTGCCTTGCGGTTGGCGAGCTTGAGCTTACCGATGCCAGGTACGGTAAACACGTTCTTCGCCTCCCGATAGGCCAGGGCAGCCAGATCATCGAGGATCTGCACGGCGCCTTTCTTCGTGATGCCGGCTTTCCCGGCGAGATAATCTGCAATCTGCGACTTTGTCATTGATTTGGCCATTCGTGAACCTCCTTGAGGGTAAGGAATAAAATACGTCTAGAGTTTGCCCGACGCACCTGATGCAGGAACATCCTTGTTGGCATTGGGAATCCTGAGGCGGCTTCGTGCTCACAAGGTGAAAACCCGCGAGAGTGTAGCCAAGAGTCTAGAATGTGTCAACGAGAAAAACTGCATCTGGCGTGGCGAAAATGCGTCCAGGGGCCTCTTGCAGTCCATGCAAATGGAGGGGTACAGTAGAGCCGGATGGTCCTTCGGCGAATTACGCAAGGCGAGGAATTCTAAGGGATCCCAATGGGTAAAGACCTGCCGGTTTTATCCGTAAGTACCTCTCAGCCTGATTCCGAACAAGCGGAAGAGTTTGTGTATGCACGAGTCTTCTGTCAAAAGGAAAACTCTCCGCCTCTTAAATTGCTGATCGAATTCTTACAGTCTCGCGGGCAAAGCCCGATCCTTCCTCCTCATCTGGATGAAGCGGCACTCCAGGAATGGGCCTGGGTTCAAGTTGCGCTGGGATATGATCGTGATCGTAAGCCGATCCAACTTTTTTGTGTGCGTGATCGTGGCAGCTATCGCGATGTCTACGATCAGGAAAAGAAGCAATTCAGCGACATCCTTTCTGCTCAGGCGGACGTGGAGGCACAGCTGGCGCTGGAATACGTCACACGTTGTCGGTTTATCCTGACGACGCGCATCGCGAAGGACGTGACCGACGAGGGCTACGATTTCAATGGGTGGATCCTCGAATTCTATCAAGAGCAGTGTGACGGGATCGTCCAAATCGACAATCAAGGCTTCTATTCCCCGAAAGGCGATCTCATCGTGGATCTATCGACATCAGGCGAAAGCTGACGTGCCGGGGGCGCCTCGCTTTCCATCCAGTTCTCTCTTTCGAAAGACCGCACAGTGGTTTGAACGAGCCAACGCTTCATTCCTCGACAGTCTTCCCTGTCGCCAAGGCTGCTCCTCTTGCTGTATCGGCGTGTTCCCTGTGACGATTCTGGACCGGCAGGAAATCCAGCGGGGACTGGCGTCGTGCGCTCCGAAGGACCGGAAAAGGATGCAGGACAAAGCAAGGGAGCAGGTCAACCAGTTATGCGTCTTCGAACCTCGACTGATGACGAGTCCATTCGTTGATTATTGGTCGGATGACGAGACGGACAGACTTACCACACGGTTCGATTCGCTGCCCTGTCCAGCTCTGGAACCAGATGGTCGGTGTGGACTGTATGAGTTTCGCCCGCTGGTGTGCCGCTCCATGGGGATACCTTCCGATGATGGCCTCACTGTCACTGGTGCCTGCGCCGTTCAAACGTCAGTCCCCCTTATTCGGTTATCGAAAAGCCTACGGGGCGAAGAAGACGTCCTCGCTCGCATCGAGGCTCAACAACTTACCCACTTGCGCATGACACTCAACGTTCAAGGTGAAGAGCTGCTCTTGCCGTATGCGTTCTTATCTGAGATTGTCACAGGCAGTGGAGGAGACACGAGCTAGACAGTATCTTTCACGCTATGCTAAGGTGATCCCCCTTGGTTGAGGGAGCGCCTGTAGCTCAGCTGGATAGAGCATCAGCCTCCGGAGCTGAGGGCCACAGGTTCAAATCCTGTCAGGCGCACCAAACCGCCGCTTGTGGTCGGCAGCGACAATTCAATACACGGTGGGGCCGTTAGCTCAGTTGGTAGAGCAGCTGACTCTTAATCAGCGGGCCGTAGGTTCGACCCCTACACGGCCCACCAAAATCAACAACTTACAAGACACACCTGATCGACTAGCCCGCGACTGTGCTAAATTGTGCTAAAGTTCGCGGGCGGTCCAGGATCGCCACTCCGTCCCGCAGACTTTCCGGATAATGGTGCGCGTAGCGTTGCGTCATGATGGGCGACTTGTGCCCAAGCAACTGTTGCACCTTGTAGAGATCGATCCCTGCCTGCACCAGTCTCGTCGCGAACGTGTGTCGGAGATCGTGGAAGTGAAACTCCTCGATCTTGGCCTTCCTCAGTGCGAGGCGAAAAGCCCGTCGCAGGTGGCCTGACTCCATCGGCGTGAAGGCTTTGCTGCAGAACACGAGATCCGATGATAAAGACCGGATCTTCGATTTTTCTTTCAGTACTCCCAGCACCGTCTCATTCACCGGAATCGTTCGTCGCTCGCCGTTCTTGGATCTCATCACGGTCACCGTTCGGCGAGTGAGATCCACACCACGCCAGGTGAGCTCAAGAATCTCGCCCATCCGCATGCCGGTATGCAGCGCGAATGTGACGAGGTCATGGAGCCATGGTGCACAGAACGAGAGAAGTCGATGTTCCTCCTCGTCGCTCAACCACCGGTCTCGCTTGTTATTCTCTTTTTCCATCGACACCCGCATGACCGGATTCTGATGGCACCACTCCCACTCGCGCATGGCCAGATTGAAGGCCTTTTTAAGGTTGGCCAGCTCCCGATTGATTGTGGCTGGAGCCACGCCGTCCGCATAGCGTTTGTTCTTGTACGCCACGATCTCTTTTGGCGTGATCTCCGCCAGGGTCTGATCACCGAAGAAGGCTCGAAGGTTTTTCATATACCCCTTGAGACCTCGGTGACGAAGTTTGCGCGCCACATGTTCCTGTTCATACCGGTCCATGAGCTCCGGAAACGTGTGAGACTTTGCCGCCGCTTGTTCGAAATATTGGCCCTCGATGATTTGCACTTTCACCTTGGATAGAATGGCATCGGCGAGTCGGCGGTCTCCCGTGCCGGTCGATCTCCTTACCTGCTGACCTTGATACGTGAAATACATCCACCAGGTCTCTCCTCGTTTCACGAGCCCCATACCCATCCTCCCTTCTACTCGGGCTCGCTGTTGGTCTGGTTTCCCCGGCGGGAAGTATAGACAGCACGTTGTGCTCTGGCAATCAGGGCATCTACAGATTCTCCCGTTGCCCGCGGACGTCCGAGCATCACTCGTTGATCGCGTCTGTTTACTACAAAGGTACGCAGCCAATCTGTAATCGCCTCCCTCTCGAAACGAACCACACCATGGATTTTGAGACAGGGGATTTTCTCCTGTGCCGCCCAGGCATACAGGGTCGCTGGTTTGATATGGAGCTGCTCCGCGAGTTCCTTCACCGTCAATAACATTCCGTCACCTGTTCTCTCTGTCGAATCGGGGGAGTCTGACGACACCCCCGGTCCCCCAGGATGCGCCCGCGTCACCGCCGGCAGGGATTGAAGACTGAGCCCTCAGCGGGGGCGGGCCATCGCCGAGGAGCAGCGGATCAGGCCTTCCCAAACTTCCTGGGCCCACTGTTCCCCCGTCCAGGCCTGCCCGCTGCGAGAGCGCTGGACCCTCGTCCTCCTTCTGCCCCACCCCCCTGGTTTGTGCGGGGTGGGGCATATCTTGGAAGGAGGAATTTGGATGAGGACACCAGCGCGATTCACAGCACCGACCAATCGGCCATCGGCATCCCTCAGGACAGCGGAGCCGTATCGAGCGCCTCGGTATCGGGTCACGCTCGTCTGCGAGACCGAGGGAGTCGGGACGGCTGAACCGATTCGGGATTCGAGCACCGCCGTCCAGTTGTTCCGACCCTGCTTTGAAGGTCTGGATCGGGAACACTTTCTCGTCTGTGGGCTGGATGCGAAACATCGGGTGATCGGGATCAATGTGGTGTCCGTCGGGTCCTTGTCGCTCTCCATCGTCCATCCGCGAGAAGTGTTCAAGCCACTGATCGTGATGAACGCGGCGGCCTGGTTGGCCAGCCATAACCATCCCTCGGGAGACGCCACGCCCAGTCAAGAAGACCGACTCTTGACCAAACGACTGCGCGAAGTCGGGGAATTGTTGGGCATTACGCTGTTGGATCATGTCATCCTCGGGGAGGCACGTCATTTCAGCTTTGCCGATGAAGGCTGGCCTTGAGGGGTCAGCTCCGGAGAATCCGCAAGACCCAGAGCACGGCGGAGGCTGTCAGCGCGATGCCGATCACGGCGGCGCCCCAGCCGATGATGTCCGCCGAGAGCGCGTTGCCGAGTTGATGCAGATCCGATGCGACAGTGGCCCAGGCCATGAACGTGTCCTCCCTCTTCTTCGTGTCTTCGTCTGTCTTCCCCTGTCATCTTCGTGGTGTGCTTCTGCTTCTTCTCGTTCATTCTCTCGTGTCACAGAGCAGCTCCTGCCACGCGTTGCAGGAGCCACTCGGCCCACGCCTTAGCGGACCAGCGATTTGACCCGCTTATAGGCGTAGATCGTGAGGGCCACGCCGATGAACACGACGCCCCAGGCCACAATATCGGCCTTCACGTTGGAGATCGTCGTAGTACTGGCCGTATCCACCGGGAACACCTGTGCCAGCGCGGTGTGCGCACTGACCACGGTCCCGAGGACCGCCAGCGAGAAACCGTGCCATGCCTTCCTCATATGCTTCACCTCCTTTCCGGGCTATAAGTACGGACCCAGCATCACCCGAACGATGATGCCGACCGTGAAGCCCCCAAGATAGTACGCCGCCGCCCAGAAGACAGCGGCATCAATCGCGGCTTGATCCATCGCACGCTCGCTCCTGGTTATCGACGCCGATACATTTCACATCCGGCTTCTCTTCCTGCTGTTGAAACAGTGGGGACGACTCGGCAGCCACCTCATCGAACGGTTGCCGAGCCAAGAGCTGTGGCATGACCGGCGGACTGCCTTCGCCACCCCAGAGAATCCGATCCGACACTAAACTCGGGGCGCCATTCACGATCTGCTCGGTCACGGGAGCACCGACGAGCGCAGTCATCTGTCCGGCGGTCAGGATGCGACCCTGCGCATCCACCCAGTAAGCCTTGCCGTTCATGACGATGCCGCCTTCGATCCGGAGGCGTTCTTGGATCACCTCGCTGGGTGAGGATGGTGGTGGAGCAACCACATCGGTCGACGCTGGACTCTCCGCTCGTGTGAGAAAGACAGGCTGCGCGTCGGACGGTGGAGCCGGAAGCTGAGCGGCTGATGGCTTCGAAGTCCCCGAGAACCAGGTGCCCCAGCCGATGAAGCCGAGGGCCCCGACCAGCCCGAGGATTCCGATGATGAGCAGCGGACTGGACAAAATGGTTTTCATGCGTCGTTCCTCCGTGATGCCCCCTGTGGCATAGCTGGAATAGTAGGCGTAGATCTTGGGGTCATAGCGTCCGATCAAGGTGCGGATGACTTCCGTCTCTTCGGGATTCCCTCGCACAAAGCCCTGGAACCGTTTCCGCATGCCGAACCGTTCCATGCGGCGAAACTTAATCGCGCTCTCCACCAGGCGGGTCACCCCGGAAGTCAGTTGTCGGTAATCCTGTGCCATGAGGAGCAGATCGACGCCATAGTGGCGATGTGTTTCGAGCCAGCGCAGGATCTCGCCGGGGACCTTCTCCTTGGCCCGAAAGATCGTCTGGGCCTCGTCGAGACACACAGCTGAGCCAGGCTCGATGGACAGAAGCAAAGAGGGAATGGCCGTTCTCTCGGTCCAGAGGGTGATCTGTTTCTGGAGTTCTGGCAGCGGCCGTCCTTCGAACAGCGCCAAGCGATCCAGATAAAACCCATCCACCGCCACATAGAGCCGGCGTCCGGCACGGAGCCAGGGGAGGAGATAGTCCGCCACCGCGTAATAGGACTTGCCACTACCGGGTGTCCCTTCCAACAGCGTGATCATGAGCCCCACCGGACAAACGGGATTGCTTGCAACGTGAAGCGGACTAACATCGCCGACGCGATGATGGCCACGGCTTGACTCATGCCGGTGGCGCCGAGGACCCAGGTGTATTGAATTGGGATGACGGGAGCACTCAGCGAACCAGTGCCGATAGAGGCCAAGAGCTGATCGGCCACGCTGAGGACCGAATCCCACCCGCCCTTCCAGACATCGGTAAAGGACAGGATCATATCGAGCAGAAAACAGTAGATGAGGTTCAAGAGCGCGGTCATAGCCTAGCTATTCCCCACAAAGATGATGCGATAGGCCGCGAAGCTCGCCCCGGCGATGACAATCGCGCGAAGGGCCAGAAACATCCCAGACCAGTCGTTGAAGTTGACGGAGAAGTTCCCAAAGAGCGAGGAGTTCAAGGCGATGGTCGGGAGATCCGAGGGCCAGGTGAGGGATTGTAAGAGGGCGAGTTGTCCCGCAATCCCGGATCCGCGCCAGATCGTAAGGTGCTGGTCCAAGATCGACCCGAATGAACGGAGGTCATGCTCCCCGGTCGAACATTGCACGGTCGTGGTGGTGTCATCCTGCGTCGTCGTGGAGCCATCCGGATTCGTCGTGGTGGTCGTCGTGGTGGTCGTCTGTTGGGTGGTGCTGGAGGTCGTTTGAGTCCCCGCCGGAGGCGTCGCATCCGGGTTGACCACGACATCATCGGGGGTCACCTGTGAGGTGGGCACCACCTGGGTCGATAAGTCCGTCGACTCGATGGGGATCGTGGTGACGGAATCGGCGCCTGGGGCCGTGTGCCCCGACCCGACGGGCGAGGCGTTACTCTCGATGGAATTGGGATCGCTGCTTGGAAGGTTATTGAGATAGTCCGTCACCTGTTGCGGCGTGGCGGGCAGGCCTGGCACGAGCACGCCAGGCGACGCTCCCGGCTCAGGATACGCCCAACAGCCCGACGGCTTGAGAAACCACCCTTGCCACCCCGCCGGGACTTGCGGGTAAGGCGGACCCCTCAAACAATAGGTCGTTGGGATGGAAATCCCTTGCGCGGCGCTGGCGTCACAATCCGGATGGCCGGGACATTGATGCAACGTGCCTTGCGGGACCACCACCCCATCCACCGACACCCCACTCGGGCCAGCCGTGGCGTTTTTGATCTCGGCCACTTGCCCGTTATTGAGCGCCACGGACAGCAGCGTCAACCCCGCGAGCACGCCCAAGACCGGCCATCCCCCGGTCCCGGCCGTGACCAGCCGCACCGCGACACTCGTGCCGCTCGCCTGGGCAATCGCACTGCCGAGCGCCGTACTGATGGCCCCCCGCTGCGCTGCCAGCGTCACGGCCTGGGCAGCCGGTGTGGCGATCCGCACATAGGAGCCCGCCAACGCAGTCGCCGGCGCCCAGCACAGCATGACGCCCAGGACATAGAGCCAGAGCCCGTATGCACTGAGGCTTAGAGCCGCCCGGACAGCAGGCCCGCGATGAAACAGGCGAGATAGAACATCGTCCATGTGAGTTGCTGCTCCAACGTCAGATCAGTGAAGACCATCAGACAACGACTCGATCGTTACTTGCTTGGGTGCCCCTGCGAGGCAGCTGTTGCCCCGATCGGCTGATAGCCGGTGACATCGATGAACCGTTGGCCTTTGAACTCCCGGAGATTCACGGTGACCTGAGCCAGTTTCATCTTGTTCGCTTCCATCTGCTTATAGAGGGCCTCGTGGTCCTCGGAGATGTTCGCTTCCAAGGTGGTCGTGTCTTCCTCGAAATAGAGCACGGCGTTCCGGAAGGTCCGGGTCCCGTCCTGACTTGGTCTCGCCTTGACGCCCATCACGACACAGGTTGCAACGAATTTGGACATGATGATTCCTCCTGGTTGAATGTTATGAGTTGGACCATGGAAACCAGCCCTGCTTGCTGCAGGACCACAAATAGACCCACACCGTGCCGCAGTCCTGACAGCGGCCACGCAATCGTGGGCCACACATAAACAGCGAGAGCACCCCGCTGTGACAGCGACGGCAGAGCACCCGCCGCTCGGGGCCCACGACCGCATGTTGCGTCCGACGCTTCGGAGAACTCGGCTGCTCTTCCTGAGACTCAGGGTCCTGCGATTTCATCAGAGGCCTCCTGTGTGCATGATGTCGGTCTGCGATGAGTCGGGGGTCTCCTCAACGCGGATGCCCTGCCAGACGGCCTCGACCTCAAACACATGCTCGAGCCGCGCCTGGACGGCCTGCAGCAAGAGCGTCTGGAATCCATCAAGTTTGGCGAGCTGATAGAGTCCCAGCCGCAGCACGTCGGAATAGCTGGCGTCCCGCTTCGCCGCGAGACTCATCAGTAACGCTCGTTCCTCATTGAGGAGTTTCACCGTCTGGCTCGACGCATGTTTCATCATGTCCTCCTTAGTCGCTTGCGTAACCGTACCTGCTGTTTAGGCCATCCCTGTGCCATAGGCTGCCGAGAATCCATCTCGAGGATTCCACCACTGCAGCCGGCGTTTCGCCTTCTCAAGTGTCTTTCCCCCTTGGAGGAGTGCCAGGTGTTTGCTCCGCCAGCGATCCACCCCATCGACGATCGTGCGGACGAGCCACCGTTCCCCCGCGTCCGGATGGGCACAAAGCAAGCTCAATGTGGGGGCCAAGCTCCGCTCCGCCCAGCGTTTCACCTGTTCGATCGTCTTGACCGCCTGCACAATCGCGAGTTTGGCCCGGGCCATCCCGTCCGTGAGGACTTTCCACCAGGGGAGGATTGGGGCGTAGTAGCGATCCTTGGGATCGTCCGCTCTGGTACAGTTCCGGAAATCCACGGCAGTCCGGAACACCCCGACGATGTAGCGTTGGAAGGAGTCCTGATTCAATGTGGACAAGGCCAAGCCCACGGCCTGAGCTCGTTCCCGTTTCCATTCCATCTCCCAACGCATCCAGGGTCCGTCGACTGGTTTCTCCTTGCTTCGTTGTTCTGCCGCTTTGTCATAGATCCGGAGATAGCTCTCCGATTGGCGAGAGCCCAGGGCAAGCGTCTTCCCTCGGTCAGCCCCCGTGGGCACATCCAGCCCGCTAATGATCCGGCACTGCCGGAAGTGGGAGACACAGTGGCCCTTGGCGACCGCCTCATAGACTCCGTCCACATCAATCACGCCCATCCGATCATCCAGGGCGACATCGACCCGACCGAAGTGCCCCTTCTGATCCAGAACCCATTCCGCCAGCTGATGAAACTTTTCGAAGGGCCAATGACTAATCAGTTCCTGCGAGAGATCGACATGGACTTCCCGAGGCGCTCGTTTGGCCCCTGTGGCAATCCGGCCATAGCCACTGTCATTGCCTCGGCAGATCCAGACCTCGCGGTAGCCTTCATACCCCTTCTCATCTCGGATCCAATCCCCCTCACCGAGTACTCGCTTGAGGATCTCCACCGTGGAGGAAGGGACGGTAAACCGAAGCCATCCAATCGACATTGACCAGTTGCTCATACAGACCTCCGTGAACGTGGTTGGAATTTGCGCCCCCGTTTGACTACTCGGGGGCTGGGCTGCCCGTCGCGCCGTCGGCTGGCGCCGCCGGTCGCGCGGCGTCCCGGTACCCCAGTCGTGTTGAGGGTGTGGAGCACGTGATGCCCATTACGCTGGATCGCCTGTCTCACTTGGTCGAGGTCGAACCGGACCATGCGCCCGAAGCGGATCACTGGGAGGAGACCCTTCCAGTAGGCGCGACGGATGGACACCACACTGACTTTCAAGACGGCGGCGAGTTCCGAGGCAGTCAACCACATCGTATCCATTCGATTCCTTTCATGACGCACTGGGCATGCGCCGACCCTAGTCGAACTCAGCATGCCGGTGGAAGTAGGCCTGTATTGCTCTTCAGTGATCAGGAGTGGTCAGGAGAAGTCAGGAGTTCTGACGGTGAGATGGTGCGGGTCTGCTGGATCATAATGACTCCCTCGTCGTGAATAGTTCGGCTGACGAAGGAGCAGTACCCGAATAACTGCGCCAGATGCAAGGATCAGCAGGTCGTGAATTGGAGGTATTTCTAAGTGGGAGCACAAGAACGAGGACGAGTTGGAAGAAAAATGCAGTAACGAACACGACGTTTCGAAGTTGCGGCCAAGAATATTTCGGCCCTGGGCCGAATGGATCTAGTCAGGTCTCACATTCTATCCGAGCAATCTACCTGCTTCTCGGGCTCTGGATCCTCTCGTGGCTGATCAAACCCTGCTGATTTTTAGAAAAGGAAGGGGGGACATCTTGCAAGCGAGTTTTTATTGGAGTTTTGGGAAGCAGGGTAGAGCGGAAACTAGCCTCAAAACGGTTTCAAAGGCCAGGTACTCACGGCTAATTTTGCCAATCGTACCTGTCGGGCATCGATAGCCTTCACATCCCATGTGGCCGATTCAGCAATCTCTTGTGTCAGGGTGATTTGGGATTTGGAGAGTGCTTTCTTCTTCTCCCCGAATGAGAGATTCCCGCTATACTCGTTCAGGTCCTTGTCCAACAGCGCTAGATTGCCTATACGTTTCAAATAGGCCTTGTGCTGCTCTGCCGTGATATGTTTCCAGTGAGGCTCTCTAGCTTGAGGCATGATGTGTTCCAAGGTCACAGACTCTTCGCTAGGGTTTATAACCAATTCTCTCGTACTAGCAGAAGTCGCGGTCTGCTCAAGCGCCCTAAAATAGTAACGGCCTAGATAGTTCGCAGAGACGCGGGCAGTTTTGAACGCTTGTTCAAACTCATCATCAGATGCCAAAAAACTCATGCTTGCAGTGAATAGGCTTTTCGCTGTCTTAATAGTACCAGCGCTCACTTCCTTTGCTCGTTCTGAATATCCGTTCTCCAACGGACCACTTCCAACTTTTCCGACTACCAGGAAACGCACCGTCCAGCAAACTAGCATCGGTAGAGCGCGGTTTACTTCCTTGTCATTAAACCGCTTCAGAATCGCAAGTACCAGAGGGCGAATTTGAATCGCCTTGAGAATACCTAGGGCTTCGATAGATTGGCGAACCGTAGCTCCGTAATGCTTCCAGAATTCATCACTGGGGTTAGCGAGCCCCGCGTAAACCGCTGCCTGTTCACTGAGCTCCTTCGCAAAATCAACCGCCCGTTGCTTGCTAGTGATAGTTTTCCTAATGCTGTCGTAAAGTTCTTTCTCGCGCGTAAGGCCATACTGAGATGCCCATACGTGGCGAATAAATGTCCTCAGGTCTTTTTCCTCTGCTCCTGATGCTTCAAGAACCGCTGTCATTGTTGTCCAGTGTTCCTGTGATTCACCAACCTTGTCCTCCGCTATCCGAAATACAAAGTTTTTCAGCAAGTCCGAAACTGAAAGATCCAACCCGCGGTCATTCAACACCTCGAAAATGGTATAAGCCCCGGCCTCGTCATTAACTTCCACAACAATGACTTTTGCCTTGTCCCGGATGTACTCCACCCAATCCAGCAGGACCTGGGCAGGCTCTTGCGTCTGTTTCGCAATGCTATTCACATGCTCTGTTGCTAGCCGTAGAGCGTTTTCCAGCCGTGTATGAGACGCTGGATTCATCTTTTTCCGTGTCGAGCTCTTTGTCTTCGCCGACCTACCCAAGACTTCTTTTTCATAAAAGACATTGTCCGCAGCAATCAGTTTCAGATGTGCCGTTTCCGTCAGACCCCGAAGCTCCTTCCTCGCTAGATAGCCCTGATGGATGCCATCGGCTCGTTCTTTGTCATTAACGCAGTCAAAGTAATTGCGGATCGCGCAGATTATGATACTGACCGTAGCCAGACGCTGCTGACCATCGATGACGAAGTGAGCCCCTTCATTATTCTTTGTAAAGACAACGGTTCCTAAAAAATACTCCGTATCCTTGTATCGAATGGCATCTGACAGGTCCCGCAAGAGATCTGTAATGTGTTCGTCGGTCCAAGAATAAGGACGCTGGTAGGGGGGCACGATGATGGTGCGATCTGAAAGAACGTGTCCGATACCATCGAGTCTCGCATCCAGCCTCTCAATCGGTGTCTTGGCAGGTTTTCTCATCTGGAACGATACTCCTTGATACGCGTCTGGTCGATCAGCAGCTGCATAGTTGTGAGTGTAAACACCTTACCCTCTGTGGCCTGAAGGAGCCGCCTCATATCTTCTCGTCGTACTTTGAAACCTCTGCCAGCAATGCATGCAATAACATCGTAATCACGGCTGGCCTGGTCACGGAGTGTCCGTAGGCGTTGAACACGCGCCACCTTGTCCCGGGCTGTTCCGTCATCGTTCGTGAGCTTCGCTTCAATAATAGCCGCCGGACTGAACTCGTCCGGAATGATGAAATCCGGCGCCTGGTCAAAGCCGGTGATCTTTTCCGCTCGTTTAGTTTCCCGGAAGCTGACCTTCGCCTTCGTGAGAACATCCTTGATAGAGGCCTCGACGACCTCTCCCACTAGCTCGCTTACCGAATCCCGATGCGATGCGAATGGTCGCCCAAGAAACCGTTCATATAGCAAGACGGGATACGGAACTCCGAGATCCGCGACCGCCTCTACGCTCTTTAGCCCCTCTTTTGTGTCAGCCTTGTCGAGCCGGTGGATCACCGTAGGAACTGCCGTACTGACGCCACCGAGTAAGACTTTGACGCCAGCCTTAATCATGGCTTGAATTCGTTTGTCTGTCATAGTAGAGCCCAGTTTTCTCGGAGTCAGCGGATGCATGCGCGCATTGCGGTCGATGGAACGCGCGACGCCCTGATCGATAGCAACACCAGTATTCTCCGTTGTATGGTCTGCCCATTCTGGCGGCGTAAAGCCAAGGATTGTCCTGAAGACAATGAATACAATTGGAGCCTCTGCGACAGCAGCTTCTACCGTGAGCGGTGTCACTTTCTCAAAATCGCTCGTCGCGCGTTTGAGGGCCTGATAACCGCGCTCGAACGTGGCATAATCGATAAATCCCTCGCCGCGAGGCATTTCCAGGAAACTGGACTTTAGCTCCGCGAATACTTCCTCGATAAGAGGATCAAAGACCAGTGCGGAATCGCTGTAGTCGGCGTCAAAACGCAACGGCATTAGCCAGATCTCTTTCCCTCTCATCACGGAAAAGTCCGGTAGTTGCACCAGTCTGGACTTTCACGCGCGATAGCCGTTCGGTAACATCCTTTAAGGTTACAAGGGAGTCCATTACTTTCCGAAATACTGCCAGCTTCCTGCCAGCAGGATGCGCCGCACTCCACGACGGTCGTAGCCTCCAGATCGTCATTCTCGTGATGTGCCCGAATGCCATGCAGCGGATATCCCCCGCTGTGGGATTCATCCCTGCCAACCGAAGCTCTGCTAGCTCTTTTGCCATGATATAGGCAAGGCCCTCTGCGTCATCGAAGAGCCACGCCCGCGGTGTTGCACCGCGGTCACGGCATACGAAAACAGTATCCACGATGGAGGAGCCCGTCCCATGAATATGGATCGAACCTCCCATTTCAGCGGGACACGGCAGAGAAGCCGAGCAAGTGAGACCTGCGTCGAGAATAGCCATGCCCACGGCCAGGTAGGCATCCTGTTGATTGTGATGATAGGTGAACACAAGGGGTGCCCCAGGTTTCAGCGCACGCGCCATGCGGGTGTAAACCTTGGCTAATCCTTCTGCGAAATGCTCAAGGTCACGCTCCGCAGTATCATTGCCGGTCAATTCGTCCTCATGTCGCGTCGTCTCCTGTTCAAGTCCAGGAAAGTCACGTCCCATCAGTTTGCGCAACCAGATATAGCAAAACTGCATCAGCTCACCGTACTGCACCATGCCGTAGTAGGGTGGATCTGTGAACACTCCGTCAAGACTCGCAACCTTAAGATTCATTGCCATCGCCGAGGCACAACGGACGTCGATGTGCCGTTCGTGTGCCCCAGGGTTTTCAGGATTTGTTTCTCCGATCCACTCGCCATCGATACGCACGGTTAATTTACGCCTGCCATCGAACAACACCTCGAATGGCTCACTGCAGTAGCGCTTCGCCTTGATGTACTTTTCAATAATGTTGATCCAACCGCCGGAGCCCACAGGAAGGCAGTTCAGGTTGCGCAGGCCCAGTAGGTTGGACTCAACCTGGACATACCCGACCGGGAACCCGTGAATAGAGAAGATATCGAGCGATTTCAGCGCCCATGTGTCATAGCGGCAGAGCATGTTCTGATATCGGAGAAGATCCGAGAAGTTTGTGGCAAGGGCACGGCGGATACGAATGTCCTTGATCCGTGCGATGAGGCGTGCGCTCGTCTCAAGACCCAAAAGCTGACGCGTGTTGAACAATTCCCAGAAGCGGCGGTAGCCCCAACGATGAAGCCGCGACGACTCATCGCCGTGGGGAATTCGGTCGTCGGGCACAAATCGCGGCCTCATCCCACGCCAAGCTACCTCTGCTTCCATCACCCGAGCCAAGTCGTCCTGATCAGGCTTCTTGAATAACCTTCCCGGGCGATCCTTTAGATCAGGGTTGTAATATTCGATGGCGAAGAGACGATGGAGTGGCGGGCCTTCTCCATGAAAAGGGGCGCCATTCACATGGCCACAATGCGGGCAAGCGCACTTGTTACGTCGAACTGGCCCTTCAGTTCTCAGCGGCCGACCGCATCTACAATCACCGGGGCGAGAGGAATCCACGACCTCATTCAGATCGCCGCACCCCGCACAAACCAAAACATAAGAAGTGTGTCTGGAGTCCTCCGCCAAGACGTAGCCCGGCAACAGATCAAACATCTTCTTGCAAACCACACATGTACCGGTCTTAACCCACATGAAATATTTGACAGACGCATCCTTGCGGCCTGTTATGGGGCATTTCGTCCTGTACAGGTGTCCAAGATCCGCTGTCAGCTGTGCAACGATATCCTGTGCCTTTTTCCTATACGCCTGCAGATCGATTGCATCGATTTCCTCACGTACCACCCAAGCCGCCATCGGATTAATGTCTGTTCCGACAACATTGCACCCGAGTCTGTTGGCTTCGAGCAACGGTATCCCACCGCCCATGAAAGGATCGGCGATGGTCACTCCATCGAAGCAGTTGGGTTGATAGTACATTTCCTCGACAGGCCGCTCGCCGAACTCCGAAAGGAGCAGGCCACGGAACAAAGTCCCTGGCCTCCGTGCGAACCACTTGTGGACGGCAATGATCGGGCGATAAATTTGCTGGATCTGTTTTTCCCGAAGCGCGAGTGATGCGATGAACGGGATGCTATAGTTCTGTTCGATGGACATTCAGTGGTCTCGAACCTTCTTACCGAAGAGCGGCCACTTGTCCGTAAGGTACTGTTCTGCAGCATCACGGACGACCCACGCAAGTGAGACCCTTTTCTGTCTTGCGATGTCCTTCAGGCTTTCATAAATCTCGGGTGGAAAACTCAGCGTAGCCCGTATCTGTGCATTGCTTTCAGCCTTAATGCGTGTCTTTGCTGTCTTTTTTACCTTCATTGCGAAACTCTCACTATCTTCACCGCATTTCACCATATTGGTGAACGGCAAGCAACCCCGTTCCCTGAGAATCGCTTCATTCTCTCTTGAGTAAACAGAACAGAATAAGTACCCAGATTTTCTCAAGAGGAAATCTATGCGAACATGTATCGAGACCTCGGACAGCTGCGCCGCAACATCGAGACGTTTATTTGGCAGTGCTATAGTCGGGCGCGCCTCCATTCCACGCTTGGATATCGTCCACCGGAGCATTGCGGGCATACGGTGGCGTCAGGCACTCCACCTGGGGACACCAGCATGCAGAGGTTTGAGTCAGCAGAGCGTGCTAGTATTGGTGTCTCAACGGAGGGGTTCACCCCAGTTCGTTGTGCTAAAATTGTGCTAAAACTCTACAAAGAAGACCGCACTCGACAGAATCAATCGAATCAATAGAGCCAGCTCAACTAACTGATTCATAAGAAAAAAACGGGGAAGCCATTGCAACAACGAGCCCTTGTGAAAAACGGCCTGTTTGCTCTCTTAATCAGCGGGCCGTAGGTTCGACCCCTACACGGCCCACCAAACCAAGCTAGTTCGTACCGCAGCGTTCGATAAATCGCGGCGGATATCCAATATCCTCCAGTAGGTTTCTTTCCAATACCGA
>Ga0224500_10000406_pt1 | contig 30178 bp, 28 predicted proteins | sample SF_Oct11_sed_USG_FD_168126 | JGI IMG/M metagenome (GOLD analysis project Ga0224500, IMG submission 168126) | Sediment microbial communities from San Francisco Bay, California, United States - SF_Oct11_sed_USGS_4_1 | ecosystem: Environmental > Aquatic > Marine > Sediment | place: USA: California... | reverse complement strand
CGAACTGGGTGTAGTACTGCATCCGGTCCGGGTCGTAGTACGGCTCGCTTTTCTTCAGGGGCACCAGCTTCCCGTTGATCGTCAGCTGCTTGTTGACGTACTCGACGCGGTCGCCCGGCAACCCGACCACCCGCTTGATGTAGTCCTGCGAGGGGTTCAGGGGAAACCGGAACACCATGACGTCGCCCCGCTTGGGCTGGCCTAGGTCGACCACCTTCTTGTTGACGACCGGCAGCCGGATGCCGTACTCGTACTTGTTGACCAGGATGAGGTCGCCGATCTCTAGCGTGGGGATCATCGAGCCCGACGGGATCCGGAAAGGCTCGAAGAGGAACGAACGGAGCAGGAACACCAGCAGGATCACCGGGAAGAAGCTGGCCGTGTATTCAAGCCAGGCCGGCTGGCGAACGGCGCCCTCCTCGAGGGTGCGGCGCTCCTGCTCGACGATCGGCTCCTTGCGCGCCAGCGCCGCCGCATTGCGCTGGTCGAAGTCGGCGAGCAGGCGCACGGCCCGCGCCCGTCGCTGCTTCTCGAGCACCAGTTTGTCGAACACCCACAGCACGCCGGTGACGACCGTGAGGACGAACAGGATCAACGCAAAGTTCATTTGTCTTCCACCTGCAGGATCGCCAGGAAGGCCTCCTGCGGAATTTCCACCGTACCGACCTGCTTCATCCGCTTCTTTCCGGCCTTCTGCTTCTCGAGAAGCTTCTTCTTGCGCGTGATATCGCCGCCGTAGCACTTCGCGAGCACGTTCTTGCGCAACGCCTTGACGTCCTCGCGCGCGATGATGCTGGCGCCGATCGAGGCCTGGATCGCGACGTCGTACATCTGCCGCGGGATCAGCTTGCGCATCTTGGCCGCGACCTCGCGGCCCCGGTGGGTCGCATTGGCCCGGTGCACGATCACGGAGAGCGCGTCGACCCGGTCGCCGTTGATCAGCATGTCGACCTTGACGACGTCCGCCGCCCGGTACTCCTTGAACTCGTAGTCCATCGACGCATAGCCGCGCGACACCGATTTCAGCTTGTCGAAGAAGTCGAGCACGATCTCCGCGAGCGGGAGCTCGTAGGTGAGGATGACGTGCCGGCTGTGGTAGGTCAGGTCGGTCTGGACGCCGCGCTTGCCGATCGCGAGCGTGATCACCTGGCCCACGTGCTCCTGCGGCACGAAGATCGTCACGGTGACGATGGGCTCGCGGATCTCCTCGATCTTGGCCGGGTCCGGCATCTTCGACGGATTCTCGACCGCGACCACGCTGCCGTCGCGCAGCAGCACTTCGTACACCACCGAGGGCGCGGTGGTGATGAGGTCCATGTCGTACTCGCGCTCGAGCCGCTCCTGCACGATGTCCATGTGCAGCAGGCCGAGAAAGCCGCAGCGGAAGCCGAAGCCGAGCGCCTGCGATACCTCGGGCTCGAAGTGCAGCGACGCGTCGTTCAGCTGCAGCTTGGTGAGCGCGTCGCGCAGTGCCTCGTACTGGTTCGACTCGACCGGGAACAGCCCGGCGAACACCTGCGGCTTCACTTCCTTGAAGCCGGGCAGGGGCGCGGTCGCCGCCTTGCCGGCGTGCGTGACCGTGTCGCCGACATGCGCGTCGCGCAGTTCCTTGATGCCGGAGATGACGAAGCCCACCTCGCCCGCGGACAGCTGGTCGCGGGATCGCGACTTCGGCGTGAACACCCCCACCTGCTCGACCAGATGCGTCGCGCCCGTCGCCATCAGGAGGATCTTGTCCTTGGGCTTGAGCAAGCCGTTGACGACGCGCACCAGCATCACGACGCCGACGTAGTTGTCGAACCAGGAGTCGATGATCAGCGCCTGCAGCGGGGCATTCGGATCGCCCCTGGGCGGCGGAACGCGCTCGATGATCCGCTCGAGAATCTCGTCCAGCCCCATCCCGGTCTTCGCGCTCGCGAGGATGGCGTCGTGCGCGTCGAGCCCGATCACGTCCTCGATCTCGGCGCGCGCCTCCTCGGCATTGGCGGACGCCAGATCCATCTTGTTCAGGATGGGCAGGACCTCGACCCCGAGTTCGATGGCCGTGTAGCAGTTGGCGACGGTCTGCGCCTCGACGCCCTGCGACGCATCCACGACCAGCAACGCTCCCTCGCAGGCCGACAGGGACCGGCTGACCTCGTAGCTGAAGTCGACGTGGCCCGGCGTGTCGATCAGGTTCAGGTTGTAGGTCTTCCCGTCCGCGGCCACGTACTCGAGCGCCGCCGTCTGTGCCTTGATCGTGATGCCCCGCTCCCGCTCGAGGTCCATCGAGTCGAGCACCTGCGCCTCCATTTCCCGGTCCGACAGGCCGCCGCAACGCTGGATCAGGCGATCCGCGAGCGTCGACTTGCCGTGGTCGATGTGCGCGATGATGGAAAAGTTGCGGATATGCTGCATGCGTTTACGCCGAAACAACCGCCTTTGAGCTCCGACGGTCGAATCCGTGGCGGCAACGGCGGCCAGGGCCGAAGCGCCAAAGAAAAGGGGGTGACCGTCAGGACACCCCCTTTTCCGGTTTAGCCAGCTATTTTAGCTTGATGCGGTAGCCCGCGATGGCCCTATCGACGGATCACGAGGAAACGGGACGCATCCCCCCTCCGGACCAGCACCGCGACGTCCTTTTTCGCGTCGAGCTTGGCCACGACTTCGTTGAACTGGCGCGCACCCTGGACCTCGACGTTATTCAGTTGCGTGATCACGTCGCCCGGGCGCAGCCCGGCGGCCGCAGCCAGTCCGTCGACGCCATCGACCTGGACCCCGCCCTTCACGCCCAGTTCCTTCTGCTTGTCAGCCGACAGGTCGGAGACGACCAGGCCCAGCGCGTTGCTCGGCGCGGCCTGCTTCGGCACCTCGCGGCTGCGCGCACTGGCTGGCTGGTCCGGCTGCAGTTCCCCGACGGTCACCTTCAGGTCGCGCTGCCCGCCCTTGCGGAACACCGTCATGTTGACCGTGGTGCCGGGCTTGGTCCCGCCCACGATCCTGGGCAGGTCGGTCGAACGCTCGATCGCCTTGCCATCGAAACGGACGATGACGTCGCCCGGCTCGACGCCGGCCTTGGCCGCCGGAGCGTCCTTTTCCACGGTGTTGACCAGCGCGCCGGCCGGCTTGCCGAGGCCGATGGCGTCCGCGACGTCGCGCGACACCGACTCGATTCCGACGCCGATCCGGCCCCGGATCACGCGGCCGGCGGCACGCAGCTGCTGCTGCACGTTCATCGCCTCGTCGATCGGAATCGCGAAGGAGATGCCGGCATAGGCGCCGGATGTCGTGAAGATCTGCGAGTTGATGCCGATGACCTCGCCCCGCATGTTGATCAAGGGCCCGCCCGAGTTGCCAGGATTGACGGCGACGTCGGTCTGGATGAACGGCAGGTATTCGCCGGTCTCGCGACCCTTGGCGCTGATGATGCCAGCCGTGACCGTGTTCTCGAGCCCGAAGGGCGACCCGATCGCGATGACCCACTCGCCGACCCTGATCTTGCTGGAGTCGCCGACGCGTACCGTCGGCAGTCCGCTGGCTTCGACCTTGATCAGCGCGACGTCGGAGCGCTTGTCGGCACCCAGCAGCTTGGCCTTGAACTCGCGCTTGTCGCTCAGCGTGACGGTGATCTCGTCGGCGCCCTCCACGACGTGCGCGTTCGTCAGAAGGTAGCCGTCAGCGGAAATCACGAACCCGGAGCCCAGTCCGCGCGGCACGTTGCGCCGGGGCCCCGGCGGCTGCCTCGGCCCCTGCTGCGGAGGGTTCGGGAAGAAGCGACGGAAGAATTCGTACATCGGGTCGTTCTCGTCGAGGTCGGGAAACGGCATGGCGCCCTGCTGTCCCCCGCCGACCTTCGCGCTGGTACGAACGCCGACGACCGCAGGTCCGACCCGCTCGGCGAGGTCGGCGAAGTCGGGCAGGGACTGGACCGTCTGCGCCGCCACATCTGGCGACGCCAGCGGCAGCGCGACGGCCAGTAGTGGGGCGAGCAATGCGGCGGCTAACTTGCGGAGCATCTGTATTCCCTCTCCTTGCTTGGTATGGCTTCTTAAAGTGGACGACACGCGTCAGCGCGTGCCGCGAAATTCGACGGAAAGCGCGACCGCGCGAACCGTGCCGGGCGGGACTTCGCCGACCACGGTGACGAGCGCGTCGCCGACCCGTCTCGAGAGCGCCGACGTCGGTCCGTGCATCCGGACCTGGGCCGCGGGATCGATGACGGGAGAATTGGGTTCGATGAAGACCGACATCGTTGCCAGGCCGTCAGCGAACACGACCTGCATCGCTTCGACGGAGCCCATGCGACGCATGACCTCCTTGGTCTTGCGGAAACCTTCGGGCGTGGGGACGAGCCAGCCGTGCTTGGCGAGGTCCGTCTTGTGGTAGTCGCTGCGCACCACCGACCAGCCCTCGACGGACCAGGTCGGCTTCAGGAGCGAACGGTCGATGCGGTCGCCGACCCGGACCTCGCTGAACCCGATCTGCTCGATCACTTCCCTGCGCTCGTTGAGCGTCTGGGCCCGCAGCAGCAATCCGGAGGCACGATCGAGCCAAAGACGATAGGCGTAGCGCAGGTCGTCGCGAGGCTCGAGCGCGAGGGTCTGGGCCTCGAGGCCGGCGACGCGCTCCACGGGACCGAGGCGGGCTTCATAGCGCTGCAGGATCTCGTCGGGCGACGCGCCGGACAGCGCCGGAAACGACTCCTCGGCGCTGCGACGCTCGACGATGATCTTGCGCGACTCCGGGATCAGGCACTGGACCTCGTCGTCGCTGTCCGAGCGCTTGCGCAGGTATTCACGCGGCTTGCCGTCGAGCGTCTGGATGCGCTCGTGCGACTTCGAGCCATCGAACAGGTGCGTGATGCGCGAGGAGGTTATTTCGCCACCGGACTGATAGATGATGGTTCCCGCGTAATTGATCCTGTGCGCGGCGGTGCGTGCGGCCTGGATCCACTGCGCCTCCGTGCGGGGCGCCTCGCGCGCCTGGTCCTGCGCGTTCGCGTGGACGCCGGCGAAGGCGCTGCAGGCGACGAGGACGGCGCCCAACCTTCGGCCCGGCACCCACCGTCCCCGCCGTGCACCACCCGCCGCTTGCCCCACTATCAACGCTCCTCCGGGCTCATCCGCAGATACGCGGTCGCGCGCGGCAGAGGCGTCCCACCCGTGAGTTCACGGTGCGCGGCGAAATACGGATCCAGTGCACGCGCGCTGGCGATGGCCGCGGCGGCCCTGGGTGTCGTCGCCTGGCCGGACGGCGTCCCGCCGCCGGTCGCAGCGACTGTTTCCGCCGCCACCGCCGGCTCGGAGCGCTGCGCAACGACGCTGGTCGCCGGCTCCCGCAGCAGCGGAACGGCGACGAAGGCCAGCGCAGCCATGGACGCGGCGATCGCCGCGCCAGGAACGAGGTAACGACGCACGCCAGAACGCCGCCGGCGGGGCGCAAGCACGGTCGGTTCCGACGCGAGCGCCTGGCTCACGCGGGCGCAGAAGCCTTCGGCGTGGCAGGCCGCCACCTCGCTCGAGCGCAGCGCATCGCCCACCAGCTGCAGGTCCGACCAGCGTCGCCTGAGGTCCGGGTCCCGGCAAAGGGCGTCGATCACCGCAGCCGCGCGATCGGGGTCGAGCTCCCCGTCGATCAGGCACGACAGTTGTTCGATGTCCACGTTTCCAGTCACCGCAATGTGTCGGGCTGCCATCATGTCTTTCCTACCAGCGCTTGTCTTTGGCCGAATCGAGGATCGGCTTCAATTCCTGGGCAATGGCCTCTCGGGCGCGAAAGATACGCGAGCGCACGGTCCCGATCGGGCAATTCATGGATTCCGCAATTTCCTCGTAGCTCAAGCCTTCGATTTCCCTGAGCACGATCGCCGTTCGCAGGTCTTCGGGCAGCCGGTCGATCGCCCGGTTGACCGCCTCGCCGACCTGCTTCGTCCGCAGCATCGATTCCGGGGTGTTCAGATCCCTTAGGCGCTCCCCGTCGTCAAAAGTTTCCGCCTCCTCGATATCCGCCTCGGTCGTCGTCGGAACCCGGCGACCCTGGGACACCAGGTAGTTCTTGGCCGTATTGATCGCAATCCGGTAGAGCCACGTGTAAAAGGCGCTTTCGCCGCGGAAGTTCGGCAGCGCCCGGTACGCCTTGATGAACGCTTCCTGGGCGACGTCCTCCACCTCCGCCGAGTCGCGAACCAGGCGCGACAACAGGCGAAATATCTTGCGCTGGTACTTGGAGACGAGAAGATCGAAGGCGCCCTTGTCGCCGCGCTGGACGCGCTCGACCAGCTGCTGATCGATGTCGCGATCCGTCATGCCGGCCCGTGGGGTGCTTCACGCCGCGGCGGGGACAGCCCATCGACCGGCAGCATGCGCGAATGTTCGTCTGGTCTCATTTTGGTCGGCCTGGCCCGGACCCGGCGGCAGCGCCCTTCCGGCCCGAACTCCACCGGACGTGGACCCAAAGCCTGCGGAAGGTCTCCGCCGGCACCGCGTCCGGCCAGATCGGAACCCACATGGAGCCGGACTTGACCGTAATCAACCATGGCGCTGCGAAAAGGCACCGTGACGCCTGCCCCGGTCCGTCGCCAGGCCCATCGGCCCGACGAACGGCGACCCGCCCGGCGCGGTCGACGCCGATCTCGCAGGGTTTCGGGTCGCGCGTCCGACCGGCAGCGACGCCCCAGGCCGCCGCCAGCAGGCCACCGAGGGCCACCCACGGATCAGGCGGCTGGGCGCGCCAGGCGGCGACCAGCAGTGCCAGGCCGCTCGCGATTGCGGCCGCGCGCGCGATCCGCCGGACGGTCCGCTCCCGCCGGGACGGCAACAGAGGCGTCCACGGGACCAGCACTCAGATGCGCTTGAAGACCAGCGTGCCGTTGGTGCCGCCGAAGCCGAACGAATTCTTCAGCGCCACATCGATGCGCATCTGGCGCGCGGTGTTCGCGCAGTAGTCCAGATCGCACTCCGGGTCCTGGTTGAAGATGTTGATGGTCGGCGGGGACACCTGGTGGTACACCGCGAGCGCAGTGACGACGGACTCGACCCCGCCCGCGCCGCCGAGCAGGTGGCCTGTCATCGACTTCGTGGAATTGACCACGACCCCGCGCGCCGCGTCGCCGAGAGCCGCCTTGATCGCCTTGGTCTCGTTGATGTCGCCGAGCGGGGTCGAAGTGCCGTGCGCGTTGAGGTAGTCGACCTCGTCCGCATTGATGCGCGCATTGCGCAGGGCAGCGATCATGCAGCGGCGCGGGCCATCCATGTCCGGCGCGGTCATGTGATACGCGTCCGCGCTCATTCCGAATCCCGACAACTCGCAGTAGATGCGGGCGCCGCGCTGCTTCGCGTGCTCGTAGTCTTCCAGCACCATCACGCCGGCGCCCTCGCCCATCACGAATCCGTCGCGGTCCTTGTCGAATGGACGGCTGGCGGTCGCCGGGTCGTCGTTGCGCGTCGACAGGGCCCGCATCGTGTCGAAGCCCCCGATCCCGAGCGGACAGATGGTGGACTCGGCGCCGCCCGCGATCATCACGTCGGCGTCACCGTACTCGATCAGGCGACCCGCCTCGCCGATGGAATGCAGACCGGTGGTGCACGCAGTCACGATCGCCAGGTTCGGGCCCTTCAATCCGAACTGTATCGACAGGTTGCCCGAGATCATGTTGATGATCGAACCGGGAATCAGGAACGGCGAAACGCGGCGCGGACCGCGGTTGATCAGCTCGGTGTGGTTGTCCTCGATCATCGGCAGTCCGCCGATGCCGGAACCGATCACGCAGCCGATGCGCTCGCGGTTCGAGTCGGTGATCTCGATGCCGCAGTCCTTGATCGCCTGGACCGAGGCGGCGATGCCGTAATGGATGAAGACATCCATCCGGCGCGCCTCCTTCGGGGACATGTACGCGGCGAGATCGAAGTTCCTGACCTCGCCGGCGATGCGGCAGCCGAGGCCGGACGCATCGAAGCGGGTGATGGGGGCGATGCCGGAGCGTCCGGCCAGCATCGCGTCCCAGGACGACGGCACGTCGTTGCCGACCGGGCTCACCACGCCCAGGCCGGTCACCACTACACGGCGCCGTCCGGTCATGCTCCGGTGACGGCCATCAGGCCTTCTTCAGGTGGCTGTTGATGTAATCGATCGCCTGCTGGACGGTGCGGATCTTCTCGGCTTCTTCGTCCGGAATCTCGCACTCGAATTCGTCTTCCAGGGCCATCACCAGCTCGACCGTGTCGAGCGAATCGGCGCCCAGGTCTTCCACGAACGCGGACTCGTTCTTGATGTCCGCCTCGTTGACGCCCAGTTGTTCGGCGACGATCTTCTTGACCCGTTGTTCGACGTTTTCCATTGCTGCTCTCCTCCTACCTGGTTCTTGATCAGGGCAATCGAGATTGCCTCCTGTACGCCCCCTGCAACCTGCGTCCCGAGCCCGTCCAAAAAGGCGCGCGGATTCTAACAGAGCACCCCTCGTGCCTCAGTTCATGTACATGCCGCCGTTGACGTGCAGGGTCGCGCCGGAAATGTAGGAGCCGGCCGCAGACGCGAGAAACAGGACCGCCGCGGCCACTTCCTCGCCCTGCCCGAGTCGACCAAGCGGGATCTGTCCCAGCAGAGCCTGCGTCTGCGCCTCGTTCAGACCTCGCGTCATGTCGGTGTCGATGAAGCCGGGAGCGACGCAGTTCACCGTGATGTTGCGGCTTCCGAGCTCGCGCGCAAGCGCGCGCGTCATGCCAGCCACACCGGCCTTGGCCGCCGCGTAGTTCGCCTGGCCGGCATTGCCGCTGGCGCCGACCACGGACGTGATGTTGATGATGCGCCCGTGCTTCGCCTTCATCATGCCGCGCAGCACGGCGCGGGACATGCGGAACACGGCCGACAGGTTCGTGTCGATCACGGCCGACCAGTCCTCGTCCTTCATCCGCATCGCGAGCGTGTCGCGCGTGATGCCGGCGTTGTTCACGAGGATCGAAAGCTTTCCGTATTCCTTGCCGATCGCGTCGACGAGGCCTTCGCACGCGGCACCGTCGCACACGTCGAGCACCGCGGCGCGGCCGCGGGCGCCCAGGTCGGCCAGCCGCTGCGCGATGCCGTCGGCACCTGCCTGCGTCGTCGCGGTTCCGATCACGGTCGCGCCCGCGCGGGCGAGCTGCTCTGCGATCGCGCGCCCGATCCCGCGCGATGCGCCCGTGACGAGCGCCACGTCACCGGACAGGCAGTTGGGCTGGAAGACATCCATCGTCGGCTCCTAGGCTGTCAGGCGGGCGAGCGCATCCTTGAGGCTGGCGGCATCGGAGACGGCGACGCTCTCGAGAGACGGCGCAATCCGCTTCGTCAGTCCCGCCAGCACGCGGCCCGGGCCGCACTCGACCACGTGGGTCACGCCGTCGGAGGCCATGCGCTGGATCGTCTCGACCCATCGTACCGGCGATGCGGCCTGCCGCGCCAGCGCATCGACGATGCGTGCTGGATCGGTCTCCGTGGCGACGTCCACGTTGTTGATCAGCGTGATCGACGGCGCGCCTAGCGAAACCGCAGCCAGTTGTCCGCGCAGCCGCTCGCTCGCGGGACGCAGCAGCGACGAGTGGAACGGCGCCGACACGGGCAGCGGCAGGGCGCGCTTCGCTCCCAGCCGTTTGGCCGCCTCGCATGCGCGCGCCACCGCGGATGCGTGCCCGGCGATCACGACTTGTGATGGCGCATTGAAGTTCACCGGCTCGACCACTTCGCCCGCTGCGGCTTCGACGCACGCCTGCCTCACCTGCTCGTCAGTCAGGCCGAGGATGGCCGCCATGCCCCCCTGCCCGACCGGCACCGCGTCCTGCATCGCCTGCGCGCGGAAGCGCACGAGGCGGACGGCATCCGCCAGCGCCAGCGCTCCGGCGGCCGTGAGCGCGGTGTACTCGCCGAGGCTGTGACCGGCGACAACGGCCGGCGCGGGGCCGCCTGCCGCACGCCACGCCCGGTATACGGCGTAGCCGGCAACCAGCATCACGGGCTGCGTGTTGACCGTGAGGCTGAGGTCCTCTGCCGGTCCCGCGTGGATCAGCGCGGCAATGTCCTGCCCGAGCGCGGCCGAGGCCTCGCGCAGAACGTCGTCGACCGCGGCGTCGCCCGCGAATGAATCGAGCATGCCGACCGACTGCGACCCCTGCCCGGGGAAGACGAACGCAAGCTTCATTTCACCACCGCACCAGGACCGAGCCCCACGTGAAGCCTCCTCCGACGCCCTGCAGCAGCACATGCTGGCCGCGGGTGATCTGACCGCTGCGCACGGCGTCGTCGAGTGCGAGCGGGACCGAGGCCGCCGAAGTATTGGCGTGCCGATCGACGGTCACGACCAGTCTCTCCTCGGGCAGCCCGAGCCGCCTGGCCGTGGCCTTGAGGATGCGGATGTTGGCCTGGTGCGGCACGAGCCAATCGAGCTGCGCGGGATCCAGCTTCGCCTGCCTCAGTGTTTCCAGTGCCGACGTGCCGAGCACGCTGACCGCAAGCTTGAACACCGCCTGGCCGTCCATCCGCAGGAACGGGTCGCCTTCCACCCGGCCTTCAGCGATGCGCCCGGCGGTGCACAGCACGCCCGCCTGGCTGCCGTCCGCCTTCAGTTGGGATGCCAGCAGGCCGGGCTCGCTCGATGCCTCGAGCACCACGGCGCCGGCGCCGTCGCCGAACAGCACGCACGTCGTGCGGTCGTTCCAGTCGAGGATCCGCGAAAAGAGTTCGGCCCCGATCACCAGTGCACGCCTGTGCGCGCCGGTCCGGATCAGCGCGTCCGCGGCCGTGAGCGCGTACACGAAGCCGCTGCATACCGCCTGCACGTCGAAAGCGGCGCATCCGAGCGCACCAAGGCGACCCTGGATCAGGCAGGCCGTGCTTGGAAATATCTGGTCCGGCGTCGAGGTGCCGACGACGATCAGGTCGATGTCGCCTGCAACCCGCCCGGCGGCCTCGAGTGCCGCCCGCGCGGCCCGAGTGCCGAGTTCGGCCGTCGTGATGCCCGGCTCGGCCACGTAGCGCTGCCGGATCCCGGTTCGCGCGACGATCCACTCGTCCGAGGTCTCGATGCCGCGGTTGCCCAGCTCGCGGGCCAGCTCGTCGTTGCTGACGATCCGCTGCGGCAGACCGGAACCGGTTCCGGTGATCTTCGAATACAGCCGGCTCATGCGTTCGCTTCAGTCGAAGGGTGCGACCGGTGCATCTGCTCCAGCTGCGCGACGTACGGCTGCATCGCAGCGACCGTGCGTTCGAGCAGCCGGTGGCGCGCCTCGTCGTAGCCGCGCTTCAGCGCGCATTCGAACGCCAGCGCGTCGGCCGACCCGTGGCTCTTGAGCACGAGGCCGCGCAAGCCGAGCAGGCTCGCGCCGTTGTGGTACCGATGATCGACGCGGCGCTTGAAGCGCTGCATCGCCGGCATGGCGACGAGTGCCTGCAGCCGCGCCACCGGCCCGCGCGAGAACTCCTCCCGCATGAAGCCCCCGAGCATCTGCACGAGGCCTTCCGACGCCTTGAGCGCGACGTTGCCCACGAACCCGTCGCAGACCACGATGTCCGTCGTTCCCTTGAAGATGTCGTTGCCCTCGACGTTGCCGTGAAAGTTGAGCGAACTAGCGCGCAACAGCTCGCCCGCCTGCTTCACCACGTCGTTGCCCTTGATGACCTCTTCGCCGATGTTCAGCAGGCCGATGGTCGGCCGCTCCTTCTCGTCGACGGCCGCCACCAGCGCCGCGCCGAGGACGGCGAACTGCAGCAGGTGATCCGGGCCGCAGTCGACGTTGGCGCCGAGATCGAGCATGGTCGTCACTCCGCCCTTCTGGTTCGGGATCACGCCGGCGATGGCCGGGCGATCGATGCCGTCCAGCGTCTTGAGGACGAAGCGGGCGATGGCCATCAGCGCGCCGGTGTTGCCGGCACTGACGCAGACGTCGGCCCGGCCCTCCTTGACCAGGTTGACCGCGAGCCGCATCGACGAATTGCGCTTGCCGCGCAGCGCCACCGCCACCGGATCGTGCATCTCGACGACCTCGTCGGCGTGCACGATCTCGATGGACGCAGGAATGCGGCCGGGCAGGGCCGCCTTCAGCTCGGGTTCGCGGCCGACCAGCAGCAGCGTTGCATCGGGCTGGTGCGCGAGGAAAGCGAGGGAAGCCGGGACCGTGACCGGAATGCCGTGGTCACCGCCCATGCAGTCGATGGCGAGGCGAACCGTCACCGGTGGCTCGTCACTGCGGCACCCACCGGCCGCCGCTCAGGGCTGGCGTGCGGCGACAGGGGCATGGGGTTGGGTTGCCGGGCGTAGGCGCGCGGTCGGCCGGTGATGGCGGCTCGCCGAGTACTTATTCGTCGTTCTTGGTCGCGATGACCTTCTTGCCCCGATAGACGCCATTCGGGCTGATGTGGTGGCGACGATGGACTTCGCCCGTCGTCGGCTCGATCGCCGTCGGCGGATTGGTCAGGAAATCGTGCGCGCGGTGCATGCCCCGCTTCGACGCCGATTTCTTGTTCTGTTGGACTGCCATGGCTAACCCCAAGAAAAGAAACGGAAATTGTACCCGACCCCGAACCCGCGCGGAAGCGCTCAGCCGCCGGCCGGCCCACCGCCGCCGCCCCGTTTGAGCGATCCGAGCACCGCGAAGGGGTTTGGACGGTCTGCTTCCACGGATTCCGGTTCCACGGCCGACGGAAGCGCGCAGTCCGCATGCCTGGGAACCAGGGGCAGGGACAGGATGGCCTCCTCCTCGATCCATGGCAACAGCGCCATGGCGGGAGACCCGATCGTCACCTCCAGTTCGTCGTCCTCGATCGGCAGCGCGTTGAGCTCCTCCTCGTCCTGCACGAAGCGGAACGGCACCTCCCGGACGAGTTCGAACTCCACGGCTTCATTGCAGCGCTCGCAGCGCAGCGGAAGGCGTGCCGACAGCTTCATCACCGCGCCCGGATGGCCGTCCTCGTCGATCCGGCCCGCGATCTCATAGCGCAAACGTGCGGCCGGATCGAGCACGGACTCCGCCAGCCGAGGCAGCTGGGACACCGTGGCCTCGCCACTCAGGGTTTCGCGCTTGCGCGCCAGCCGGAAGGCATCAAACGTCGTTGCGTTGGTGGACATGGCACGCGGTTCGCAGGTCGCTCGCTACACTCCTGTGGCCATGACGATCGTACTCGCCTCCACCTCGCCGTATCGAAGGGAGCTGCTGCAGCGGCTGCGCCTGCCATTCGACGTGATCGCCCCCGCCGTGGACGAAGCGCGCCTTCCCGGCGAAGCGCCGCTTGCGATGGCGCTGCGCCTGGCCGAGGCCAAGGCGGCCGACGTGGCGCGTCGCGTGCCGGAGGCGGTCGTGATCGGGTCGGACCAGATGGCCGAACTCGACGGCGAACCGATCGGCAAGCCGCTTACGCACGAGGCGGCCCTGGCGCAACTGCTGCGCGCGCAGGGACGCTCGATGGTGTTCCATACCGCCGTCGCCGTCGCGGCCGGGGGCGCGATTCAGGTCGCTTCGGTCCCGACCGCGGTGTGGTTTCGCCGGCTGGATGCCTCAGCGCTCGACGCCTACCTGAGGAGCGATCGGCCCTACGACTGCGCCGGTGCCGCGAAGATCGAGTCCCTCGGCATCGCCCTCGTGGAACGCGTCGAATCGGACGACCCCACCGCCCTGGTCGGACTGCCGCTGATCAGGTTGACGTCGATGCTGGCGGCCGCTGGCGTCGACGTGCTGGGCTTGCGCACGACATGAGCGGCACGCTGTACCTGCTGCCCTGCCCGATCGCGGCGGCGCCGCTCGACGCCGCGCTTCCCGCCGAGGTCGCGGCGATCGCGCGCCGCACCGAATACTTCCTCGTCGAGAACGCGAAGAGCGCACGCGCCTTCTTGAAGCAGCTGGGCCATCCGCGTCCGCTGCGGGAACTGGCGATCACGGAGATCGGCCATGCGCCGCGGGCCGCGGACATCGCGGGCTGGCTTGCGCCGCTCGCTTCCGGCAGCGACGTCGCCGTCGTGTCCGAAGCGGGCTGCCCGGGGATTGCCGACCCCGGCGGCACGCTGGTCGCCGCCGCGCATGCCGCCGGCTGGCGGGTGCGTCCGCTGGTCGGCCCGTCGTCGATCCTGCTGGCGCTGATGGCCTCCGGCCTCGATGGCCAGCGCTTCCGCTTTCACGGCTACCTGCCGGTTGCGCCCGAGGCGCGCGCAGCGAGCCTGAAGGCGCTCGAGCGCGAGTCGAGAACGCGCGGGGAGACACAGGTGTTCATCGAGACGCCGTATCGCGGCGCGGCGCTGTTCGACGCCGTGCTCGAGACCTGCGCGCGTTCCACCCGCCTGGCGGTCGCGGCCGACCTGACGGGCCCCGACGAGCATGTCGGCATGCGGACCGTGGAGGCGTGGACGGCCTGCCCCGCCGACCGGCGTCCGGTCCTGCAGCGCCGTCCCGCCGTGTTCTGCCTGCTCGCCTCCTAGCGTTCGTCCATCCCGAGCGGCTCGGCGTATCCGTCCGGGCGCCACCAGACACGACCGTCGTGTTCAGTCACGTCGAGCGGGCGCAGGCCGCCGCGGCCAGCGCAGGCCCCGCCCGCGCAGGCGCCGGTCGCCGGGTCGTACAGCGCGCCGTGCGTGGCGCACACCAGATGCTCGGCGTCGAAGTCGAAGAATTCCCCGGGCTGCCAGTCGAGTTCCATCGCGACGTGCGCGCACCGATTCAGGTAGGCACGCGCGACGCCGCCGAAGCGCACCGCGAAGGCCGGCACCCGCCGTCCGCCGACGCTCACCTCGAAGCGCACCCCGCGTCCGCCGTTGGCGAGCGCCTCCGAGCGGCACACTTCGATCATCCGTTGCCGTCGAACCAGTCGCGCAGTTCAGCCACGTTGCCGACGAGGGCCAGCGGCGCCCGGGCGGCGAGCTGATGGCGCGGGTGCGCTCCGTACGTCACGCCGATCGCGGCCGCGCCAGCGGCCGCCGCCATCTCCAGATCGTGTGTCGTATCCCCGATCATCACAGTCCGCCCCACCGGCACGGCGATTTCCTCGGCCAGTTCGAGCAGCATCGCGGGATGCGGCTTCGGATGCGTCTCGTCGGCGCAGCGTGAAGACTGGAAGAACGCGCCGAGGCCGGTCGATTCGAATGCGCGCGCAAGGCCGCGCCGGCTCTTGCCCGTGGCGACAGCCAGCGGCACGCCCTGCCCGCTCAAGTCGACGAGGAATTCACGCACGCCCTCGAACAGCACGATCTCAGGTTCGCAGGCGAACCAGTGATGCCGGTAGCGCGCCGAGAACTCCTCGATGCGCGCGGCAGTCAGCTCCGGAACGGCCCGCGCGAGCGCGTCATGCAGCCCCAGGCCGATCACGTGGCTGGCCTGCTCGAGTGTCGGCACCGTGAGGGACAGGTCGGCCGCGGCCTTCTGGATGCAAAGGGCGATCATCGCCGTGGAATCGACGATGGTGCCGTCCCAGTCGAAGACGATCAGGTCAAAGCGGCGCGACATCGAGCGCTTTCAGGAAGGACAGGCATTCTGGCGGCAGCGGAGCCTCGAATGCGAGAGGCTGCCCGCTGACGGGATGGCTCAGACGGACCGACCCGGCGTGCAGGAACATCCGCGCAAGCCGCGGCCGCGCGTCCGCGCGCGCGACGGCCTTGTTCAATTCGAAGTCGCCGTACTTGTCATCGCCGACGATCGGGAAGCCGAGATGGGCGAGGTGCACGCGGATCTGATGCGTGCGACCGGTCCGCAGTTCCGCCTCGAGCAGCGAAAATCGTCCGTAGCGCTTGATTAGCGTGAACACGGTGTGCGACTCCGCCCCTTCGGGGTCCACGTTGACCCGGCGTTCGCCCTCCCTAGTCAGGTACTTGGTCAGGGCAAGCCGGACGTGCTGCCGGTCGTTGACCCAGTCGCCCTTGACGAGCACCCGGTATCGCTTGTCGACCTTGCCGTCACGCAGCTGCTCGTGCAGTCCGACCAGCGCACGGCGGGTCTTGGCGAGCAGCAGCAGGCCCGACGTATCGCGATCGAGCCGATGGGCGAGTTCGAGGAACGGCTGGTTCGGCCGCGCCGCCCGCACCCGCTCGATCAATCCGTGCGCGATCCCGCTGCCCCCATGCGCCGCCAGGCCGGCCGGCTTGTCCACGACGATCAGATGCTCATCTTCGTACAGGATCGGCGGCATCTCGGCCGGCGCGAGCCTGGCACCCGCCGGCCTCGGCTCGGCCACCCGGATCGGCGGTACCCGGACCACGTCGCCGGCGGCCAGCCGGTAGTCGACCGCGGCCCGGCCCTTGTTCACCCGCACCTCGCCGCTGCGTACGACCCGGTACACGTGGCTCTTCGGTACCCCTTTCGCGATCCGCAACAGGAAGTTGTCGAGCCGTTGGCCCTCCGCTTCCGGCCCGATCGTCAGGTAGGAAACGCGGTCGGCGGCGACGGCGTCCGGACGCCCGGACCCGCCCGTCAGGCCGGGGGGCGCCTCTTTTCCCGTTTTACGGCCAGCACCCATCTTGCATATACTTGAGCGGTCGAGGATTTTTCGGCACTTCCGGAAGGAGGCGGGGCGAACGTCCCGCCCGGCGCCGTGCCTGGCGCGCCCGGATGAACGGTTCCTGCTTCGGTCGGAACCGGCTCGAAGACCGGACAAACGCGAGGAATTGTAGCCGCGCCGCACCCGCCACCCGGCGAACGGCCGGCGATGACGAACCTCGCACAGGCGCCGTCGTCCGCGTGCGGACGACGGTTCGGAAGCTGGAGAAGGCTTCCTGGATTCGCAGTCGGGCCACCGATGGTGGCCGCGTGGCGCAAGCCATGGACTGCGCGGGCCCGCGTAGTGCGGGAGCCGCTGAAGCGAACTGTTTTGGACCCTGAGCGCGGCGCGCATCGCCGCAACAACAACGAGATCAAACGTCGGGAACCAGCTCTTCATGGTCGTCGTCCCTGTCCTGTCTCCGCCCGCCGCTTCCCATGGTGCGGCCGGAGTACGCCTGGACGGGCGTGTCCACGCTGCCCTTGGTCGGACACCGGGAGCGCCGCCTCGCGGTCGCTTCGCGGTGCCCGCCCCCTGATCGTCGCCCGCTCGAAGGTCCGGCCGTTCGTTTCAGCCTGCTGAAGCGCCCCTGAGAAGGCGCGAGGAGTGCTGAATGAAACGCATGTTGTTCAATGCCACGCATGCAGAAGAACTGCGCGTGGCGATCGTCGATGGCCAGAAGCTGATCGATATCGATATCGAGAACGCCGGCCGCGAGCAACGCAAGTCGAACATCTACAAGGGGGTCATCACCCGCGTCGAGCCCAGTCTCGAAGCCTGTTTCGTCGACTACGGCGAGGAGCGCCACGGCTTCCTGCCGTTCAAGGAAGTCTCCCGGATCTACTTCCGCGAGGGCGTCGACGTCCGTACGGCGAGCATCAAGGAAGCGCTGCGCGAAGGCCAGGAACTGATCGTCCAGGTCGAGAAGGAAGAGCGCGGCAACAAGGGCGCCGCGCTCACCACGTTCATCTCGCTGGCCGGCCGCTACCTGGTGCTGATGCCGAACAATCCCCGTGGCGGCGGCGTGTCGCGCCGCATCGAGGGCGAGGACCGGCAGGAACTGCGCGACACGATGGACCAGCTCGACGTGCCGACCGGCATGTCGATCATCGCCCGCACCGCAGGCATCGGCCGCAACGCCGAGGAGCTGCAGTGGGACCTGAACTACCTCCTCAAGCTCTGGCACGCGATCGAAGACGCGTCGCGGCCGCAGTTCGAGCTGGCGGTTGACGATCCCGAGCAGCCCGGCAAGAAGAAAATCACCTACGTCGACGGCAACACCGGCCCGGACGGACAGCGCCTGAAGCGCGCGAACCCGCCGCCCTTCCTGATCGTCGAGGAGTCCAATCTCGTCATCCGCGCGATCCGCGACTACTTCCATCCCGAGATCGGCGAGATCCTGGTCGACACCGACGACATCTACGAGCAGGCGCGGCAGTTCATGGCGCACGTGATGCCGGACAACGTCGCCCGTGTGAAGCGCTACAAGGACGACGTTCCGCTGTTCTCGCGCTTCCAGATCGAACACCAGATCGAGACCGCGTACTCGCGCCAGGTGCCGCTGCCCTCGGGCGGGTCGGTCGTCGTGGACCACACCGAGGCGTTGGTCGCCGTGGACGTGAACTCGGCGCGCGCGACCAAGGGCTCCGACATCGAAGAGACCGCGCTGCGCACCAACCTCGAGGCGGCGGACGAGGTGGCGCGCCAGCTGCGCCTGCGCGACCTCGGCGGCCTGATCGTCATCGACTTCATCGACATGGAGGACGCGAAGAACCAGCGCCAGGTCGAGAATCGCCTGAAGGACGCGCTGCACTACGACCGCGCGCGCGTCCAGATGGGCAAGATTTCGCGCTTCGGTCTGATGGAGCTGTCGCGGCAGCGCCTGCGGCCGGCCCTGTCGGAGGGAAGTCACGTCACCTGCCCCCGCTGCAACGGCGTCGGCGTGATCCGCGACACTGAAAGTTCCGCACTGCACATCCTGCGCATCCTGCAGGAAGAGGCCATGAAGGAGAGCACGGCGGCCGTGCACGCGCAGGTGCCCGTCGAAGTCGCGACCTTCCTGCTCAACGAGAAGCGCGCGGACATCGCCAAGCTCGAGGCGCGGCTGCGTGTATCGGTGGTCCTGATCCCGAACAAGTTCCTCGAGACGCCGCACTATCACATCGAGCGCCTGCGGCACGACGATCCTCGCCTGGACAACCTGAAGGCGAGCTTCGAGCGCGCCGCCGATCTCGCGCCGAGCACGGATACGCCGTACGCCGGGGTCAAGCCTGAAGCCGAGCGCGAACGACCCAAGCAGGAGGCCGTGGTCAAGGGCGTTGTCCCTGAGACGCCGGCCCCGATGCCGACGCTGCCGACCCCGGTCGCCGTCAGCGCGGCGGCCGCGCCGCCCGCACCGCGCCCCTCCACCGGCCTCTGGGGCCGGATCGTTTCCTTCTTCACCGGCGGCGCAGAGGCGCAGCCCGCAGCGCCTGCACCGGTGGCGGCGAAGCCGGCCACCGAAAGGCCGGCGCGCGACGACGAGCGCCGCGGCGACCGCCGCCGTGGACGGCACGACCGTGACGGACGCCGTGACGAGAAGCGCGGCGAGCGCCGCGACGACAAGCGCGAGGGACGCAGGGACGGCAAGCGCGACGAGTCGCGCCGCGGGGAGCCGAAGCAGGACAACCGCGAACGACACGCCGAGGGCAAGCCTCAGGAACAGCGGCCGGCGGCTGAGGCGCCCGAGGGGCGGAAGCCCCGCGGCGAGCGCCGCCCCCCGAAGGAGCGCGTGCGCGAGAAACCCGATGTTCCACCGGCGGAACCGATCGAGCCATCGGCCGGCCCGGCCGAGGTCGTCGGCGCGGCGGCTGCGCCTGCCCTGCTGGTCACCGCGGACGCAACGACCGAGGTGCCGCAGGAAGAGAAGCGCCGGCGTCGCCGCCGCCGTCGCGGTCGCGGAGCGCGTGCGGGCGAAGACACCGGAGCGCCAGCCGAAGGACAGGCCGCCACCGGGAGTGGCCAGGATTCCGAGTTTGAAGGCGAGGAGGAGATCGCAGAGGCGGAGCTGGTTGCGACCGACAGGGCAGAGCCCGCCCCGGTCGAGGCCGCGCCTGTCGAACCGATCGCCGAGGCGCCGGTATCACTCCCGGCACCAGCGCCCGCCCCTGCGCCGATGGCGCTGCCAGCTGCGCCCGTCGCCGCGGCCGGCGTCACGATGCTGCGGACGCCGGACATGATCACGGTTCCCGCCACGGTGGTCGTGCCTGCGGTCACGCCTGCGCCGCTGCCGGTGGAGCAACTGCAGTCGGTGCTGGAACTCGCCGGGCTGACGCTGGTGCAGACCGAACCCGCCAAGCACGCCGAGACAGCCGCCCGGATGGCCACGGAGCCGCCGCCAGTCCGTGTGCCGCGCGAGCGGCCGGTGCTGCCTCCGCTGGAAGAGCGTCCGCTCGAGCAGGTCGAGACTCGCACGTCCGCTTCCCCGCACGCCGGAGCCTGAGCCGCCCGGCCTGAACCGTGTCGAGCGCGCTGCTGCTAGTGCAGCAGCGCGCCGGCAATCGCACAGCCGGCGCCGACGGCCCAGACCGGTACGCGCGCGCCATGCAGTAGCGCGAACGCCGCCAGCGCGATCGCGCCATCCAGCACCGACCCGATCGCCGAACTTGCCACGGGCGTGACCAGCGCCGCCAGCAGCACCCCCACTACTCCGGCGTTCACGCCGGCCGCCGCCGTACGCAGTCCCGGACGCTGCAACGCACCCTGCCAGAACGGCAACGCGCCAAGCACCAGCAGGAACGCCGGGACGAAGATCGCCAGCAGCGCGACCACCGCGCCGGCCACGCCGCCCGGCAGGGGAATTGCCGCACCGAGAAAGGCGGCGAACGAGAACAGCGGCCCGGGCATGGCCTGCGCCGCGGCGTAGCCGGCGAGAAAGACATCGTTGCCGATCCAGCCGGACGGCACGACCTCCGCCTGCAGCAGTGGCAGCACGACATGGCCGCCGCCAAACACCAGGGTCCCCGCCCGATAGAACACCGATGCAAGCTCGAGCAGGTCCGCCTGCGTCCACCTGGCAAGCAACGGCAGGACGACGAGCAGCAGTGCGCACGCTGCCAGCGCCAGCGCGGCGGAGCGCCGCGGCACGCGGATGCGCAGCGCCGCTGAAGGGCGAGACCGAGCCGCGCCCAACAGCGCATAGCCGGCCAGACCGGCCAGTGCCATGGCAGCCACCTGCATGCCGGGCCAGGGCGCCAGCAGCAGCACGCCGGCGACGGCGATCGCGATCGCGCGCCGGGTCGCGTCGGGGCACAGTGCCCTGCTCATCGTCCACACCGCCTGCGCAACCACCGCCACCGCGAACACCTTGAGGCCGATCAGCCAGCCGGAATTCGATGTCATGCCCAACTGCAGCAGGCCAAGGGCGAATGCCGTCATCAGCAAGGCTGAGGGCAGCGTGAACCCGAGCCAGGCCATCAGCGCGCCGCGCAGGCCCGCGCGCTGGAACCCGAGGGCGATGCCGACCTGGCTGCTGGCGGGCCCCGGCAGGAACTGGCACAAGGAGACCAGCTCGCCATACGCGCCTTCGTCGATCCATCGGCGGCGCTCGACGAACTCGCGATGAAACCAGGAAAGATGCGCGATCGGACCGCCGAACGACGTGAGGCCGAGCCGCAGGAAGACGGCGAAGACGTCGAGCCACGCCGGCCGCGCGGGTGCCGGGTTGGCGTCTGGTGGCCGTCGCTGCTCGTCGGAAGACACGGTCGCCGATGTTGACACGCGCTGGCGCCGCGGCCAATGGCCATGCGGGCAGCCGGAACTTGCCCGTCCTGCCCCCGGTAACATCCGGCAAATGACTGACCGCGTGATCCACGTCCTCGACGCGCGCCTGGCGAGCCTCGCGCCGCAACGCCCGCGCACGCTCGTCGCAGCCACCGGTCACGTCGCCGACCGCCTGGACCGCCCGCTGCGGGACCTGCGGATCTCCGTGACGGATCGCTGCAATTTCCGCTGCACGTACTGCATGCCCAAGGAGATCTTCGACCAGGGCTACCCGTTCCTTCGCCATGCGGAACTGCTCAGCTTCGAGGAGATCACGCGCCTGACGCGGATCTTCATCGCGCACGGGGTCGAGAAGGTCCGGCTGACCGGCGGCGAACCGCTGCTGCGCAAGGACCTGCCGAAATTGATAGAGATGCTGGCGCGGCTGAAGACCCGTGCTGGCCGGGATCTCGACATCGCGCTGACCACCAACGGTTCGATTCTCGCCCGCAAGGCGCGCGAGCTGGCCGACGCCGGGCTGAAGCGCATCACCGTGTCGCTCGACGGACTGGACGACGCGGTGTTCAAGCGGATGAACGACGTCGACTTCCCGGTGCGCGACGTCCTCGACGGCATCGAAGCGGCCGGGGCCGCCGGCCTCGGCCCGGTGAAGATCAACATGGTGGTCAAGCGCGGCATCAACGACCAGGAGATCGTGCCGATGGCTCGCCACTTCCGGGGCAGCGGGCACGTCGTGCGCTTCATCGAATTCATGGACGTCGGCAGTTCCAACGGCTGGCGGATGGACGATGTCGTTCCATCGTCCGAAGTCATCCGACGGGTCTCGGCCGAGATGCCGCTGGCGCCGGTCGACCGCAACTACCGTGGCGAAGTGGCCGAGCGCTGGACCTACGCGGACGGCAGCGGCGAGATCGGCGTGATTTCCAGCGTCACCCAGGCGTTCTGCCGCGATTGCACGCGTGCCCGCCTGTCGACCGAGGGCAAGCTTTACCTCTGCCTGTTTGCGCAGAAAGGGTACGACCTGCGGTCGCTGCTGCGTGGCGATGCGGCGCACCCGGCATTGAGCGACGCCGAGATGGAAACGGTGATCGCCGGCATCTGGGGCGAACGGGACGACCGCTACTCGGAGGTGCGCACCGAAGCGACGGCGCGCGCGCCGAAGATCGAGATGTCGTACATCGGCGGCTAGCGCGCGCAGGCCGGCAGAGGGCCGGCGAACGGCGGCGCGGGCCGGCCGCCGGCTAGAAGCGCTTCATCAGGCGCAGCATCTTTTCGACGTGCGGCTTGTAGGGCGGCATGAACAGATTCATGCCGTTCAGGCGCGACTGCTTGAACACGGGCGTCAGCTTGCTGAACGTGTCGAAGCCCCACCGCCCGTGGTAGTGGCCCATGCCGGAAGGGCCCACGCCGCCGAAGGGCAGTTCCTCCTGCGCGACGTGCATCAGCGTCTCGTTGACGCACACGCCCCCCGCGTGGGTCTCCTTCAGGGCGCGCTCGGTGCGGTCCCGGTCCTCGTCGAACCAGTACAGCGCCAGCGGGCTGGGCTGCGAATTGACGTAGTCGATCGCTTCGCTCACATCGCCGTACGGCAGGACCGGCAGCAATGGCCCGAAGATCTCTTCCCGCATCACTGCGAGGTGCCGCGCCGGATCGACGATCACGGCCGGCCCGAGGCGATGCCGCTCGTCGTCCTGCATCTGGCCGTCGAACAGGGGAACGACCTCGACGCCGGCCGCGCGCGCTTCCTCCAGATAGCCCACCAGCCGCCCGTACTGACGCTGGTTGATGATGCTGCAGTAATCGCCGTCGTCGAGGCCCGCGGGGTACATGCGGCGTGCCTGACGCTGGGCCGCCGCGACGAACGCCGGCAGCGCGTCCCGCTGCACCAGGGTGTAGTCCGGAGCGATGCAGGTCTGCCCTGCATTCAGGAGCTTGCCCGCCAGCACGCGCTGCGCCGCCTTCTCGATCGGATAGCCCGGCGCGATGACGGTCGGCGACTTGCCGCCGAGTTCGAGTGTCACGGGCGTCAAGTGTTCGGCGGCGGCGCCCATCACCTTGCGGCCGACAGCCGTGGACCCCGTGAACAGCAGGTGATTGAACGGCAGCCTCGTGAACTGCGCCGCGATCTCCGGCCCCCCGGTGATGACAGCCACCTCTTCCGGCCGGAACGCGTCGGCCACCAGTTGCTGGAACAGGGCGGAAAAGGCCGGCGTGTACTCGGACAGTTTGACCAGGGCGCGGTTGCCGGCCACCAGGGCCGCGACCAGCGGGCCGACGGCAAGGAACAGCGGATAGTTCCACGGCACGACGATGCCGACCACGCCCAGGGGCCGCGGCAGGATATGCGCGCGTGCCGGCAGGAACCATTTCGAAACCCAGGCGCCGCGTGGCCTCATCCAGCGCCTGCCCCTGTGCAGCGCGCCCTTGATCTCGGCCAGGCTCGGAAACACCTCGGCGATCTGCGTTTCCGTGCGCGGCCGGCCCTCGAAGTCCGCATGGATGGCGTCCTCGATGGCCACTTCGTTGTCCTCCACCAGCCGGCGCAGCCGCTGCAGCCGGTGGCGGCGCTCGTCCCACTCGGGGAACGGCGCGGCGTCATACGACGCGCGCTGCACTTCGAAGGCGTGCATGAGTTCGGCGGGGACGTCGGCGGCATTCATCGTTGTTCCTGGCTGACGCGGATCACGGGCAACTTCGCTAGCTTACTGTCGGCGCGTTGAGCCTGTGCTCCAATTGCGGCGGGAACCGGGGACCGACAAGCGGAATGCAAACACTGCAAAGCCTGGCCGGCGTCGCCGTGCTGCTCGGCCTGTGCTGGGCGGTGTCGGAGGACCGTCGCAGGATCCCGTGGCGCATGGTGGCGAGCGGAATGATGCTGGCGGCCTTGCTGGCCGTCGCCCTGCTGAAGATTCCCCCGCTGGCCGACGCGCTGGCCGCCCTCAATGGCCTGCTGGCGGCGCTGGAAACAGCGCTCGCGGCCGGCACGGGCTTCGTGTTCGGGCATCTTGGCGGCGGTCCCGCGCCCTACGAGGTCACGAATCCGGCGGCGAGCTTCGTGCTCGCGTTCCGCGCGCTGCCCCTCGTGCTGATCGTCGCCGCGCTGTCGGCGCTGCTGTTCCACTGGGGCGTGCTACCGCTGATCGTGCGCGGGTTTGCGTGGGGGCTGCAGCGGACCATGGGCCTGGGCGGCGCGGTCGGCGTGTCGGCCGCGGCCAACGTGTTCGTCGGGATGGTGGAAGCGCCCCTGGTCATTGCGCCCTACCTCGCTCGCCTGTCGCGCGGCGAACTGTTCATCGTGATGAATTGCGGGATGGCGACCATCGCCGGGACGGTGCTCGTCCTGTACGCGAGCTTCCTCGGTCCCGTCGTTCCGAACGCGCTCGGGCACCTGCTCGTGGCCTCGATCGTCGCCACCCCGGTCGCGATCGTCGTCGCCGCGCTGATGGTGCCGCCGCAGCTGACGGACGCCTCGGCCGTCTCCTTCGAGCGCCAGGACGCGAACAGCATGGCGGCCATCACCCGCGGCACGCTCGACGGCCTGCAGCTGCTGCTCAACATCGTCGCGATGCTGATCGTGTTCGTCGCCCTGGTGGCGCTTGCAAACGGAATCCTCGGTGCCCTGCCGGCGGTCGACGGCGCTGCGCTGACGCTCGAGCGCGTGTTCGGCTGGCTGTTTGCGCCGCTCGCCTGGCTGATCGGCGTGCCGGCAGGCGAGGCCCTGGCGGCCGGCAAGCTGCTGGGCGAGAAGACCGTGCTCAACGAGTTCATCGCCTACATCGACATGGCGAAGATGGGACCGGAGCAGTTGTCCCCGCGCAGCGCCCTGCTGATGACCTACGCGCTGGCCGGTTTCGCCAACTTCGGCAGCCTCGGCATCATGCTCGGCGGACTGGATGCCTTGCTGCCGCGCGAGCGGCGGGCGGAGCTCGCGACCCTCGGCATGAAGTCGATACTCGCCGGGCTGCTGTCGACCTGCATCACGGCCGCGCTGGTGGGGCTCGTCGCTTGACGCCGGCGCAGTTGCGCGGAGCGCGGGTCACGCTGCGGCAATGGCGCAACGCGGACCACGCTGCCTTCGCGCAGCTCAACGCCGATCCGGTCGCGATGGAGTTCTTCCCGTCGACCCTGTCGCCGGAGGAATCGGACGCCATGGTGCAGCGGTGCCACGATGCGATCGCGGAACGCGGCTGGGGCTTCTGGTGCCTCGAAATCGGTGGCGCATGCGCCGGCTTCACCGGGCTCAATGTGCCGACGTTCGAGGCCCCGTTCATGCCCGGCGTCGAGATCGGCTGGCGCCTTCACCCGCGCTACTGGGGCCACGGGTACGCGACCGAAGCGGCGCGGCTCGCGCTCGACTACGGCTTCGGCGCGCTACGACTGCAGGAGATCGTGTCGTTCACCGCGGTGGGGAACGTTCGTTCACGCGCCGTGATGGAGCGCATCGGCATGCGGCATGACGCCGCCGGGGACTTCGATCATCCCCGGCTGCCCCCCGGCCATCGGTTGCGCCGTCACGTCCTGTACCGGCTCAACGCCCCTTCTTAGGCGCCTTCTTGGCCCCCGTCGACGCCGACTTGGCCGGCGCCTCTTCCTTCACCTGGTCGCCGATCACGCCCTTGAGCGGACACACGGTGAACGCCGGACACTTGCGGCACCCTGCCACGATAGCGATCGGACACAAAGTCATGTTCACCTCCACGGGAAAGACGGTCAGGATACGCTTGACGCGGCTGCGACGTCCCGTCGAGGACGGAAGCCGGCACGGGGAGCGCGCGCATGCGGCAACTGGACGAGCCAGACGGAAGGGACGGGCGGCACACGCAGCTTCATTTGCGCATCGCCCGTCCCGTGTCGAATCTCGACCGAGCGGTCGACATCTATTGCCGCGGCCTCGGTTACCGCGTGCTGGCGTCCTTCGACGACCATGACGGCTTCGATGGCGTGATGGTGGGCGCCCCCGGCGGCGCCTTCCACTTCGAGTTCACCCGGCATCGGGATCATCCGGTCACGCCGACTCCGACGCCCGAGGACCTGTCGGTGTTCTACCTGCCCGACGCCGCGCAGTGGCGCGTCACGTGCGAGCGCATGATCGCCGCCGGCTTCGCGCCGGTCGACTCGTTCAACCCGTACTGGAACGCACGCGGCCGAACCTTCGAGGACTTCGACGGCTACCGCGTCGTGCTGCAGCAGGCCCGCTGGAGCGGTGGCAAGTGAATCGCGGGCCGCTCGTCCTGAGGGGGCGGAGCCTTTCGTTTCCCTGGGCAGACGCGGGGATCCGCGCGATGATTGCCCGCCTGCCGATACCTACACCCCGGGCGCCGCGGGCGCCCCGACTCGAGTGAACATCAAATGAGCGAATCCGTTGCTGTCATCGGCCTGGGCGCGATGGGCCTGGGCATGGCCAGGTCGCTGCGCCGCGCCGGATTCCACGTGCACGCCAGCGATGTCGTCATCGACGTCGCGCGGAACTTCGCGGCCGAGGGCGGAACGGCCTGCACGACGCCGGCCGAGGCGGCCGCTGCCGCGGACATCGTCGTGAGCGTGGTAGTGAACGCGGCCCAGACGGAGGAGGTCCTGTTCGGCCAGGACGGAGCTGCCGCGGCAATGCGCAAGGGCAGCGTGTTCGTGATGTGTTCGACGGTCGATCCGAACTGGTCGATCACGCTCGAGCGGAGACTGGCCGACCTCGGACTGCTGTACCTGGACGCTCCGATTTCCGGTGGCGCCGCAAAGGCCGCCGCAGGCACGATGACGATGATGACGGCCGGCCGGCCCGAGGCCTACGACAAGGCGGGACGTGTCCTCGACGCGATGGCCGCCAACGTGTACCGGCTCGGCGACAGTGCCGGCAACGGCAGCAAGGTGAAGATCATCAACCAGCTGCTGGCGGGAGTGCACATCGCCGCCGCGGCCGAAGCGATGGCGCTCGGCCTGCGCGCCGGCGTCGATCCGAAGGCGCTCTACGAAGTCATCACGCACAGCGCCGGCAACAGCTGGATGTTCGAGAACCGGATGGCGCACGTGCTGTCCGGCGACTACACGCCGTTGTCCGCCGTCGACATCTTCGTCAAGGACCTCGGCCTGGTGCTGGATACGGCGCGGGCCACCAGGTTCCCGCTGCCGCTGTCGTCGACCGCGCACCAGATGTTCATGCAGGCCTCATCGGCCGGCCATGGGCGGGAAGACGACTCCGCAGTCATCAAGATCTTCCCCGGGATCAAGCTGCCGGCGAAGGCCTGAGCGCGACACAGGAGGGAAGCGGCGCCCGCAGGCGCCGCCCTTGTCCGCGTGCGGCCCGCCGCCCTAGGCGATTTCCTCGTACAGGGGCAGCGTCAGGAATTCGGCAAACGCATCCTGCGTGCTCATCTTCTCGAAGATCTGCGCCGCGCGGTCGTACGTCGGCGAATCCGGGCCGACGTCCGCCTTCACTTTCGCCAGCTCCGCAGGGATCAGGGCGCGCACCATGTCGGCCGTGACCTTGCGGCCGTCGTCCAGCACGCCCTTGGGCGAGCGGATCCACTGCCACACCTGCGAGCGGCTGATCTCCGCCGTGGCGGCGTCTTCCATCAGGTCGTGGATCGGCACGCAGCCGTTGCCGGCCAGCCAGGAACCAAGGTAGTGGATGCCGACGTTGATGTTCATGCGCAGGCCCGCCTCGGTGATCGGCGTCTCGGGCTGGAAGTTCAGCAGGTCGGCGGCCTTGACGCTGACGTCGTCGCGCTTCTTGTCGATCTGGTTCTTGCGCTCGCCGAGCACCTTGACGAATTCCTCCATCGCGATCGGCACCAGGCCCGGGTGCGCGACCCAGCCGCCGTCATAGCCGTCGGTGGCATCGCGCGCCTTGTCCGTCCGCACGCCGCCCAGTGCCTGCTCGTTCTTGACCGGGTCGTTCTTGATCGGGATGAGCGCGCTCATGCCCCCGATGGCGGGCGCGTTGCGCTTGTGGCAGGTCTTCAGCAGCAGCAGCGCGTACGCGCGCATGAAGGGCGCGGTCATCGTCACCTTCGCCCGGTCCGCCAGGCAGAAGTTGCGGTCGACCTTGAACTTCTTGATGCAGGAGAAGATGTAGTCCCAGCGACCGGCGTTGAGCCCGGCCGAGTGCTCGCGCAGTTCGTACAGGATCTCGTCCATCTCGAAGGCCGCGAGGATGGTCTCGATCAGCACCGTCGCCTTGACCGTGCCCTGCGGGATCCCGAGTTCCTTCTGGGTCGCGACGAACACGTCGTTCCACAGGCGCGCTTCGAGGTGCGATTCCATCTTCGGCAGGTAGAAGTACGGGCCGCTGCCGCGCGCGATCAGTTCCTTCGCGTTGTGGAACATGTACAGCGCGAAGTCGAAGATGCCGCCGGACACGCGCTTGCCGTCGACCAGCACGTGCTTCTCGTCGAGGTGCCAGCCGCGCGGGCGCACGACCAGCGTGGCAACCCTGTCGTTCAGCCTGTACGACTTGCCGCCCTGCTCCAGCGAGATCGTGCGGCGGACCGCGTCGATCAGGTTGACCTGGCCCGTGATCTGGTTGTCCCAGTTCGGGGCGTTGCTGTCCTCGAAGTCGGTCATGTACGAGTCCGCCCCCGAGTTCAGCGCGTTGATGATCATCTTGCGCTCGACCGGGCCGGTGATCTCCACCCGCCGGCACTGCAGGTCGGCCGGCACCGGCGCGATGGTCCAGTCGCCGTCACGCACGCTCCGCGTCTGCGGCAGGAAGTCCGGCCGCTCGCCGGCGTCGAGCCGCTTGGCACGCTCGACGCGCGCAGCGAGCAGTTCCTGGCGCCGTCCTTCGAAGGCCCGGTGCAGCTTCGCAACCAGGGCCAGCGCTTCCATCGAAAGGATGCGCTCGTATTCGGGCTTCATCGGCGCGGTGATCTGGACGCCCTGGGGAGTGTTCATGTGCATTGCTCCGTGGTGTGTCATGCCTGCTCCGGAATGAGGACTTCGGCCGCCGGTGCGCAGGCGTCGACGCACGGTTGGCGCCTGCGACGGTCCCGCTCTGTCCCTGATGCCGACGAGTATATTTGACCAAATCCAGCGGAATCACGCTCTCGCCGCACAGCATCTTTTACCCAGACGCCTTAATCGCACGCCCGCCCGCATGGACCCGTTCAAGGAAATCACCACCTTCGTGAACGTCGCGCAGCGCGGCAGCCTGAGCGCCGCCGCCCGTCACGAGGGGCTTGCTCCGGCCATGGTCGGACGCCGCCTCGACTCGCTCGAAGCGCGCCTCGGCGTCAAGCTGATCCAGCGCACCACCCGCCGCCTTTCGCTGACTCCCGAGGGCACCGCGTTCCTCGAGGACTGCCAGCGCATCCTGCGCGAACTGGAAGACGCCGAGAGCGCGGTGTCGGCACGGGGCAAGCAGGCGACCGGCCATCTCCGTGTCACGGCGCCGGCGGGGTTCGGGCGCATGCACATCGCGCCCCTCGTCCCGCGCTTCGCCACCGAGCATCCGAAGCTCGCGCTGTCCCTGGAACTGTCGGACCGCATCGCCGACCTCGTCGCCGAAGGATTCGACTGCGCGATCCGTTTCGGCGAGCAGGCCGACAGCCAGCTCGTGCGGGTGAAGATCGGGGAGAGCCGACGCGTGGTGGTGGCGCACGCGGAGTACCTGAAGCAGCACGGCACGCCGATGCGGCCGGCCGACCTCGCCCAGCATCGCTGCCTGACGTTCGGCGACGGCACGGCGCCGCAGCGCGGCTGGAGCTTCGTCGTCAACGGCGTTCCTGCAGTGGAACGCGTCGCCGGGCCGATCGCGTGCAACGACGGCGCGGTGCTGCACGACTGGACCCTCGCCGGCATGGGGCTCGCATGGCGTTCACTGTGGGAGGTCGGCGACGACCTCGCATCGGGCCGCCTGGTGACGGTGCTGGACGCTTTCGAAGCGCCGCCGACCAACGTGTATTGCCTGTTCCCGGCGCGCAAGCATCTGCCGCTGCGGGTGCGGCTGTTCGTCGATTTCCTGCGGCAG